>Ga0209489_102715_pt1 | contig 35535 bp, 10 predicted proteins | sample SiratrowhiteBW_FD_187527 | JGI IMG/M metagenome (GOLD analysis project Ga0209489, IMG submission 187527) | Root nodule microbial communities of legume samples collected from California, USA - Siratro white BW (SPAdes) (version 2) | ecosystem: Host-associated > Plants > Roots > Nodule | place... | reverse complement strand
ATATTATTCCAACTTTATTTAAATATTCATTTTAAACTTTAATTTTATATTTTGGAATTTTTTTTTTACAATTTTGAAGTATAAGTAAGTATAGAAATCGAATCAATAATTAAATTAAAAAAAAAAAACTTTAAACGGGTGACAAAATCTAAACTGAAATAAAAAAATTTCATCGTAACTTTCCCAAAGTCACTGTGGTCACAATATATTTTCTAATTTCTATTATTTGACTTCATTTTTTTAGTAGAAATAGAATATTCTATATTCTATAATATGTCTTCTTTTGTATAATTTTAAAATATATCAAACATAAAATAAGAATAAAATATAATGCAAATGTTGACTCTATTTGATCCTTTCTCAAGCAATGATGACTAACTACCCAAGACTAATATATATATATAAATAAAGGTATTAATAAGAAAAACAATATTTTTATTATTAAAATAACCATGACCCCGTAAACAATACTTGATTTCTAGGTTTAAAAAAATATATATTTTGATATCACTGTTTATCAGTTTCATTATTTAATACTGATTTTACTTAATAAAATATTATATGATAATAAAATTATAATTTATTTTAGTATTAAATAGTTGTATTTTATTGTGTGCTCCACTTTTTATAAAATTCATCTCTCATCATCCAGATATTCACTTACGTTCTGAAAATTCTTTTTCCTATTTGAATGATAATAATTAGTAGAAAAACATTCAACTTTACTGTTAAACTGGAGGGGTAGAATCAATTTGTTATCCCATAAAGTTAATCGGAGGTAAAAAAAAAATTGAAACATGAGTTTTCAATATAAAATAAAGTTCATCCATGAACTTTGCCACCTAATTTTGAAGGAACACAATATTCATTCATATCTACTGTAAAAGGGGTTGAAGGCCTGTGACTGTTGCAGCTAATCAAATCCTATCTAACACTAATTATCTTCTCTCACTCTTTTTTTTATCTTGGCTAACCATCTTCACACTGTAAACTTGTTCTAATATTTCTTGATGTACAAGACACAAGATTACTGGCTGATTCCACAGACTCCATTGTTAACTTTGCTGTAGGAGAAGCATTCACAACTATCTGAAATACCATTGTAAACAAAGACCCTCCTTCTGTTCCTTTTTCTTCTTGCCTTGACCGAATCAGCAATGGCCTTCCCTCAATCCCATCAGGAAGAATTGAGAATCCTGATGGCAAAATGGCAAGATTACTTGAATCACATCCTGTTAGCACAGACTGCAGACCAGCAAAATCCACAGGAGCATATGCCACCATTGACTCATAAGCACTTGTGCAGCTATCTTGCAGTATCCACACACTGTTCTCTTTTGCTTGTATTTTCTGCCAAGTAAGAGGAATTAATGCTTAACTAATATCCAAGTTTCTGTACTCAAATCCATTGTGTATTTATTGACTTTTCAACCTTCCAAGGAGGGAGATATTAGTAGAAAAGCTTACTTGGATGTTTACAGCATTGCCTCGGTCTTTTCCTTTAGCTAAATTTGCAATGGACTGCACTGACCCACCACTGGACATCATATCCCACTGTGACAAAGATAGTTGTCAGCAGTTAACACAATGGCCCCATTTGCAATTATTACTCACCAAACTGCCTAAATAGCTGATTAGATATGTATGTGTGTAGAAAGACAGAATGAGGTGGATCCACTTTTGTGGAACTCCTCAACTTTTTATCTTCCAGATGCATCTAACTCTAATAGAAATAACTAAAAAAAGTATTCTTGTGACACGATTAATATTTCTGTTTATTAAATTTGTGTGATCAATGATTCACACTCACATGAAAGAAAAAAAAGTATGTTAAATGGATTTCACTGTCTTAAAAGAATAATCCTTATTTAACATCTAGCCTAGGAATACCTTGGATTTATATAAAAGCGAAAAATATCAAACACTTTTACCTCACTTCGACGAGTTTCATCTCTCAAGAAATCAAACAGCACATTAGGAGACACAGGAAGCCATACAGAAGAAACCGCAGACAAGATAAGGCCAAGAGGTTCGCCAGGATCATTCAAGTTCTTCCTAGAGCTAATCCTTATGTCTTCTCCTGTTTTACTTGTGAACTTGCTCCACGTATGGAAACTTGATGCCCCAACTGCATGGCAGAAACTCGATGTCATTCTCTGTGCCAACTTTAAAATGCTTTTCCTCCCAGCCAACGTTGCAACACCTATACATATCATGTAATCATCAAATGTTTGTAAAAGACTTTGATTTGTCAAGTAAAGCCTCCAACAAGCACCTTGGAATTCAGTGCTCACCAGTTGAATCCTTGGTAGGAACATTTGTTGCCATGTTGAAAACTAGACGCTCGCACTGAAGTTGTAGTGTGGTTATCCAATGCCTTGCCCCAAAAGCTAGACCACTGTTGACGATGGTTCGGTACAATGTATGGATTGTGCTCTTCTGGCACTCCAAGTGCTCCACCCATGTCACCTTAAACCGGAAGAAATATCAATATATAGTAGTCTGAATTTCACATAAAATGTTAGAAAGTTTTTGTTCATACCTTGCAATGGCCGTTTGACTTATCCTCGATAATACAACCAGATGGGCGTTTTCTGCATTTCACAAGGGATGCGTCAATGCTGTCTTCTACTTTGTCTATAGATACATCAATTATTGCCCACTTCTCATCACTCAACTGTTTGCAGCACCTCACAAAATACACTTCTCTGGTGGGCACCATTGGAGTGAGCATTTGCAGCTCAGCAAACATCTGCAGCCATAAAACATTACATGTCATGGTTCTTACTTTGTAAGACCTTTCATGTCAACAAAACCTCGTGCCTTTGGAAGTCTCATTGTCATTTTGTCCACGTCTAAGGACTTAAACAATAGTATCATGTTTGTCTTCATATCTTGATATATTGAATAGGGAATAAAGGAGAATTTCCACAATACTCTAGAGATGTGACGGGAGAGGAGGATCCTTTTCTAGTGATAAAGAGGGATGGAGAGAGAGAGATTTTGATATTGGGAAATGAGAGAAAAGTGCCATGAGTTGCTAAATGATGATGTGTGTTCGATCTTTTGTGTGTATTCTTTTAAGCTCTTGGTGTCCTTATCAACACTTTCTGAGGTAGAAATAAAAGGCTATGTTTATATGGACAGAAAAAAAGGCATCGGCACTTGCAGTTCCCAATGCATGACGGGTTATAATAAATAAAACCTTATTAAGATAATTAAACATAATCATAATCCACATGCAGCCAAAGTGTTTTTTGTTTTTGCTTTTTAATGTTAGACTTGAATAACAGCTGGTTGAAAATCACAAGAGTGGGAAAGGCCACTTTAAAGAGAGTCCTATCTTTTTCTTGAGCTTGTCAAGTTTGGACCACTTGAAGAAATAAATAAAAAGGATCCACGTTCTAACATGAGGCTGAAATGAATGGTTCATGATAAACGAGTGATATTTTTGTACGTATGTGTAGTATATGACTACCTAACACTGCGAAATTAAAACTTCACGCTTACCAATTGCACTGCACCGTTCCCGTTGGAACCTTCTCCATTGCATATAACATCAACAGTTGCAGCCTTTGATATCAAGCACGGAAACATTTCCTTCCATTGATTCTGCAGGGAAAATGTTAGAAATATTATAAGAAAGTTAACTATAGGAGAGTAAAACTTATATATTTAATCTTAATTTGAAGCAGTCATATGGTGCAAGATTTAACACAAATATATGTCGTGGTAACATCACCTATGAAACATTCTTTATATATATTTAGACACCCTCGTACGTGTCTTACACTTACCACATCTAGAAAGGTTTGGAGCAGATGAGGCAGATCCATAAAAACAACCTCGGAGTCTCTTGAGGCTTCGATGAATGTCTTTGGCTTACCACTGCACGAATTTTCAACTGCGAACTCCTTCACATATTCATCATAGTTAAGTATTTCACGACCTGTTTCAACGCTACGAACCCACAATGGTTCCCCCATGTTTGCCATCTTTATGAGCTCTTCCGTTGCCCGGTTAACTATTTCCATTATCCTTGATTTCTCGAGCCCGAAAATTCCGTTGTAAAAGTCCAAAGAGCTTCTATTCTCTTCCTCTTCATGACCAGCAGAAGATGAAGGATACGTTGGTGAAAATTTTCCCAAAGTTGCTCGGAGTTTCTCTACCTATATAAGGATTAATTATCAGCACACATTGCTCTATTAAATATATTTTTTTATTTCAATGTTCCTTGTATATGGAGTGCATTCAGATTACCTCAGCTTTGAGTTTGACATTTTCAATAAGAAGTTGTTTTTCTTCAGTGGACATGGAAGCACCAATGGTAGCCGTTACCATGCCACAATTGGGGCAACAAGATTTGTTGATGATCTCCCTCATGGCCTTGTTTTCCTCCTTCAGTTTGTCTAATTCTGCCTTCAACAATGAGTTTTCATGGCGCTCTTGTATTGCCTGCAAAATTGGCAATAAATAACAATATTTATAAATGCCATCGGAAATATTTATTAATTAATTAAGTTTGCATTCCTGAGGAAGAGTTAGGTGAATAGATTAAGATACCTTGATTTGGGTTCGACGATTTTGGAACCAAAACTTGACTTGCCTTGGAGCAAGGCCAAGTTGCTTGCTGAGTTGTTGCCTCTGCTTTTCATCAGGATGCGGTGATTCCTTGAAAAGCCTACATCAGTACATTATTCATGTCAGTTGGCAGCTTTTTTTGCTGTCTTATCTTTCACTACAAGCTTCTTCTCACTGAGATTGATCCAACAACAATTAATACAAATGGAGTTTAATAATGCCATTAACACAATATCGAGTGGAAAAGAGGGGGCAAAGTGTTTTGCATTAGCATAAGATAACATACTAACCGACAAAGCAAAAGTACTTCAAAATGATAATTAAGCAAGCTTTAGCTTTAATGTTCATCTTTTTGCTTTGACCATATGATGTCGATCGCAAACTTTTTCCATAATCTTTGCATTAGTACGGCATATATACCAGTTATATCTATATCTATATATAAACTATGCTTTAAAACCATTTCATTGTTGCATACACTACCACCACTTTTAGTTAACACCTAACATTCTGGTGCAGATCACACGTGTTACGACAATCATGTTGGAATTAACTACTACAGTATTATCATGGACAGTATCTCAGTATTCAATATTAAAAACTCGAATTCAATGTTTCTTATTAAACTAAAAAACAATCTTAAATCAATCGATAGGTCGATTAACACCTATTTCAAGGTTTGTGCATAAATAAAATGATCGCTTGACTCATATACTATTAACTAATAAGCTTTTTCTTAATCTTAAACAACAACAACGACATGTGTCTCTCTCTCTAACAATGAATGTTGAACTGAAAATGCTCGGTCTCACTGATAATTAATGGAATACCAAACTAATACGTAGACATACGGAGAGAGAGTTTACGTACGCTTCCATTTCTCTGATCTGTTCTACGGTGTGTCTGTGATACTTCCTCTTCTTCTTCTTCCTCCCATCACCATCATCGTTGTTCTCATCATCGTCATCCTCATGAGCACCTTCTCCATCAAAATCTTCCTCCGACCTGGATCTCACAGGTCCTGAGTTGTCACTGCTAATCTCAACAGTGTCCTCTCGCCGGACCTCATCGCCGGCAACCACCATGCCGGACGCCGCCGCCGCCGCCTCGGCATGCCGGAAAATCCCTGCCTTCACATCCAATCAAACAGAAAAAGAATATATAACAAAAAGTAATAACTAATAATTAGTTTAATCTAATTACACATACACTATATATATGTATAAATAAATATATGTATATATTCATATATAGATATACATATAGATACAGATACAAGTAGTTGATTACTTACTAAGCTGAGAGAGAGAGTTGGAGAGGAAAACAAGTCTTTGGTGTGAGGTGGTGTGTTTGCCATGTTAACTCCCATTGGCAAACACGTTCACTGTGGTTTCGGTGTTCTTGATGATGTTTTTTAAGGAGCGAAAATGGAGAGTGCTGGTTTTTCTTTCTCTGTGAAGGATTGAAAATGATGTTTGGTTTTAAGGACTCTTTCTCATGTTGCACGCTCTTATTATTCTTTTCAAATAAATAGAAAAAACAGACTGTCAGAGCAATTTTTATGAAAATACAGAGATATTAATTAAACAAATAAAATAATAGTTCTTTTTTGTATATAATGGTTTCTAGAATTTATAATGTTTTCATTAATATACCTGTGTATTTAATTTTATTAGTATTTTCTAATATATTTTAATGAGTAAGTATTTATGACTAGACTAAAAATATTAAAAATCATTAAGTTTATTTGTTGTATTAAATTATTTCTTGAATTTTTAATAATGTCATTATAGCTAGAAATTAAGTTATTGAATTTTATTATTAATTTTATGATAAAATTCAATGAATATGAATTTGTTGTGTTGCTTTATTCTTTGAAGTTTTAATAATGTCATTAAATATAGCAACTATTTTAATTATTTAACTTAATTTTTAATTATTGCTCATTAATTTAATATTTTATTAATTGATCTCAATGAATTTATATAGAGACTTGAAAAGGTGTTTTTTAAGAGTTTAATAGGTATTAATATATAAATATATGATGTCAATTAATAGGAAATATTTTTATGTGTTTCTAACTTAATTATTATAAGAAAATGAAAAAAAATACATCATATACTTTGATAAAATAATAATGTAGAAGAATAGTGTTAATGTATATTTATTTGTTTGCAACTAAAAACTAATTATGAATGTGTTAAATATTTATTCTTTAGAGATTAAAACACTCAAATAATATGCTACATATCGATTTTGACTTTAATATAATGTAATAATATTACAAAGATATTTTTGTTCATTAATTGATTATATTATTACCTTTTGCAACATAATTCTAAAATTCATATTTAGAATAATATTTTATAATATAAGAACCTTTATCAGGGTAAAGTTACTTTCCAGATATTGAACAATATAATTGACACTTAATTATTTGGAAAATAAAATATAAGTTATGTAACAAAAAAAATGATTATATTAAAAGTATAAGTTATTTGCCACGCATGCTAAAAAACTTTGACTCTTTTACTATATAAAAGACACCTTATTTAATTTTCTGTCTCTTTCGTAAGACTTTTTTTCTTATTAATTATTACGTTAATTATTATTAAAATATGTTTAATTATTTTAGTCTATAAATAATAAATATCTTTTATCGGTTACAAACATCAGACAGTCAAAAAGTTTTGTTTTAAAAATTAAAAGTCCATTATTTTCTTTTCCTATATTAATTATTTAAAGATAAATTTAAAGAAAGTATTGTTACAGTTACAAATAAATTTAATGCCACTTTAAATTAAATGAATTTTTTTAATTGACATGAATTGTTTATAAGTTTATTATATTTAAGACATAGTAGAGTAATAAATATTCTCAGTAAAAAAATGTGGCTAATAAATATATCTTATTTAATATTTTTTTTACATGCATTAAAAAAATATGATATAATGTGTGTGTTGGAATTGTACATGATAAGAATGGTAGTCAGCAAAGTGGACACGGAGCACTAACTCTTTGTCATTAGTCCTGTTTGAGCATACCATGCTTTATGAATCTCTATTATTTGGAAATTTTTCAACTTTTCAATTTTATTTGTATTTATGAGTAGCTATGACTATTTGTTAATGTTATAAATTTAAAAAAACAAAAGATAAAAAATACGAAATAATTCTGAAACGTATATTTATGAAAAAATAAATAATTTTAAATAATATTTTACATTAAAACTAAGTGGTGTAAACTTACCTTCTTTTGTGATATCATTTTATTTCACATTGAAAAAGTGATTCTAATATAAAATAATCAAGTTTCTATATAAAAATTAAAAAAAAATATATATTTGCTTGATGTAAAAATATCTTTTAAAAATGAATAATTTAAGGAAAAATTATTCAAAATAACTTCTAATAATTTAATAGTTTATAATTAAGTTTATAATAAATCAATAATAAAGGCTACAAATAAAAAATAACGTATTATTTGATATAAATAAACAATCATATTATGTATCTACAATAGATCTATACACAAGTAAATACAAAATAAAGAAAAAATGAAAGATATTTTCAAAAAAACTAGTATAAAATAGGTTTTATTAGGAACTAATATCCGATTCGATCTTTGATTTTAATCTACAAATCAAAGTTTATTGTAAACTTGGTTCGTACATCTTAAAATATTTTGCTATATAAACAAATTTTATTCAAAATAGTTAATAGTACTATTTTTTTATTCAAGTCATTATCAAAATAAATAATCTATGTAATAATTAAAATTTATCAAATTTTATTTTAATATACAAATCATTAATTCATTTGAATAAATAAATTACAATTTAATACAACATTCATTATTTTAATCCTTATATTTGTGTAGGAAATGATACAAAAGTTAGATGCCAAAAGGATTTGATCCACAGTTCATATATATTATTACGAGCTTAAATTAGTAAAAATTAATCTATTTTACTCAAATATTTTATATAAGTACATCAAATTAGAAAAGGAAAAACTTCTAAGAAAACATTTTTGTAACAACCTAAAAAATCTGTCATTTGAGTAGAAATGGTAAAAGTGGAATGAGTATTTGATTATTATATTATTAAACTAAAAACGCGTATTTATAGAAAAAGTAAGTAGTCAAGTCTCATTTTCATTCAAACAATTATCTCCCTAAAACCCTTAACCTTCTTTTTCCTCTGACTTCTCTCTAGGTCTTTGCTTCCATACTTCATCAGTTTCTCAAGCGGAACCCACAGTTGGACTCGTGACGGAGATTAGAGCAAGTCTACCCGATCAGAATCTCCGTTAAAGTAAGTTCGTTCTCTGTCCTCTTCCCTTAGAGTCATTTTTAGGGTTTTGATTTCTTCTGCCTTATGAGCTTGCAGGTGGCATCTGAGTTATCAAATAGTGCCCCTGTGAGCTCAGTTCCCTAGTGTTTTCGTCTGATTGTTGATCAGAAGACATTTTGAGCTCTTGACGATCTTAGGCTTTGGGGCTGTTAGAGAGAACTTCTAGTGCAATTCAGGTAAGGGAAGCTGACTTGCATGTTACCTGATTTCAGTTTGTTTGTGATTTAGGATTTCATTCAAATTATGTCTGTGAAAATGCATCTGTGATGGTTTACTTGTTGGCATGAATCTTAAGTTGAATTCTTGATTGTTTATTCATTCTGGTATGTATGATGAGTATGTGGTAATTGATGGAATACAAGTTTAATTTCTGGTTAAGTTAGTTATCTGAGACATGTGTAGTAGCTCTGAGGTAATAAAACCTGCATAAATCGTCTGATAGGCGAAAGCATTTCGCCCATGAGAGAATGGTTTCGAGTAGCAAGTGTGCCCTCTGGACTATGTTCTCCCCGGCGGAAAGTTTTTCGCCCAGGCGAGAAAGTATTTTCGCCCAAGCGAGGGTACAGTCGCCTAGGCGAAAAAGCCCCTGGAGCTAGTGTGCTCTCTAGAGTGCTTTCGCCTAGGCGAGAAATCCTTCGCTCGGGCGAGGATATATTCACGCCTAGGCGAGTGTATTTTCGCTTAGGCAAAAATGGGCAGTGCTCTCTGGATTATTTTCGCTCAGGCGAAAGAATTTTCGCTTGGGCAAAATTTGTCTCGCCCAGGCCAAAAAAAAATTATTATTTTTTTGTTTTTGCTTTTTGTTTCTGAATGTTTAGCTTTTTTTGAATGCAATATATGTATTGAATAAACTAGATTAATTGATAATTCAAGTTTAATTATATTGGTAGTTTAGTGACTTCTTTAAATGTTGAGATTGAAGTAGAGATTAAGATTTAACAGTGAATGAATGCATGAGTAGAGATCTATATGGTGATGTTATATTGTTAAAAGTATTGATAAAGTTGATCAAAGCCTAGGCATAGTGTGTTCAGGAAAGAAAACACTCGTGTCTTGGTTAATTAGGAAGTGCATTGTCTAAGGATCTAATCAATAACGATTGATATCCTGACTCTACTAGTAATAGAAATCAAATAGATGATCATTACTAGGTGGTGAGAGTCAAAGAGGTCTGAATTGGGTGACTGTAAGGGGACTAACCCTGTCATACATGATTGGTGATTCATTTGTGTGGAGGCTGTGTGGATTCACAGTTTGGAGATGTATGACAGGTGCATATCTCGGGGTTTATTCAATGCACGAGTCTTCTAGAAGTAGAGTCATGTATGTAGTGTGTTAGATTCTTATATTGTGATGATACATGAAATTGAATGTTTTTGTTTTGTTAAAATTTGGTTAGCTTACCCCTTTTCTTTGGTTGAATTGTGTTTGATTTTCTATCTGTGATGATCGTGTCTTGACACGGGAGCAGATAGTGCTGCAGATGGATCTTTTGGAGATCATTATTTAGGTTGAAGGATGCTGTTAGGGATAGTATTATATTTTGAAAAACTTGTATATGATATTGTAAATATATTTTGAAATTTCAGTTTAGCTTTATTATGTAATTTTGATACATGTTAAATATGGAATACCTTGAGATACACATGATGTTAATACTTTAATTTTCATAGTAGAAGCTTTAATTTTGTGGAGTGTTACAATTTTACTCTGATTTGAAATTTTAATCTTCTTTGTGACCATCTTACTATTACTATCTAGTTGAGAAAAAAAATGAAATTCATCTCTAAAATGTTAAAGAGATAAAAAAAAAACAAAAGATTGAGATTAAGAGATATATATTTCAAAAAAGAAGAAATAAGAAAAAGAAAAAAGTTTACTTACAAGTTATAGGATAAAACAAGAAGTAAAAACAACACCTTGAGAATAATTTTTAAAACATATTAAGGAAAAAAAATTAAATTGGATAACTAATTGTAAATCAAGCACATATTTAAGTTTTTTTCTTCGCATCCTGATGATTTTATTTTCTTAAATTTTTAACAGGTTTTATTCACAAAAATTTATGAGAAAAAAAAAACTCTATTTATACAAATATTTTAATTGCTAAATATGAACGATATAAGATAATTTTATATTAGAGTCTTATCACAAATAATTTATGGTATAATTTTAAGGTATCATAAAAAAAATGAACTGTCATACAAATTGATTTGTATTATATTACCCAAGAAAATTGTTTTTCATTCGAAATATAAAAAAAAAATATTTACAAATTGGAATAGTTTCCCTTAAAAAGTTGTTCAAAAATAATTCAACGAAAATATTTCTAATTTTCCTTAACATTTAATTTGTTTCTGCATATATTTTTAATATTTACTTTTAGTTTAATTTTTAATATTTTTAAAACAATATCAATTGATGGAAATTTATTAGAAATAATACTTCATGGTATATAGTATATAAATGAATGCAAATTTTATCTTAAAAATATTTCTTAATGTTAAATTGGATTTTTAATATTAATAGTTAAGAATAGTCTTATACTAGATTACAAATAATTTTTCGTAATATAAAATATAATTTATAATTTATAAATGTCTATTCATTATAAAATTAACTATAATTTAAATTCTTTTTATTATAAAATTTAATTACATAAAATAAATATTATTTCTATCAATGAATAGTTTACAATATAAAGATGAGAACGAGAAGGACGATGAATTACAATATAAGGATGAGAACACAAATGAATTTAAGAATATGTAAAAGTAAGAAAGGATCTTGATAAGAATTTTTTAATTATTTATTTTTTATTTTATCATTTTTTTAATAAAGATAAATAGGGGTTGTAAAGTGGACCGGTCCTATTTTTTTATATTTTTTATAATGATCAGTTTCAATAACTATCTAATTGCTTGAAAAATTGTTTATGCAACTTTTGTATTCACGTTGTGACTTTATGTAAGATTATCCTTTTTCTCTCATTTTATTTACTAAATATCAAAATAAATTTATTATCTTGTTTACTTTTTTTATTTTGACCAGCTTTATGTTTAACTTAATATTAATTTATTATGTGGACTATTCTCCTTATATTTGCTTTAGCCTTTCTATTCTTCAACTACATATTGGAAATTGAATTTACTTTTTAATTTAAAATAAGATTGAATGTTATAAATAATGCATGACTTGATTAGTAAACATCTTTGTCATGTTGATGTCCATGTCAATCATGTTAATGAGAATAAGGCTCAAGATGTTTTCGAAAATGAATATCAAAGTGTTGAGCCTAATAAAAAAAAAGTATAAGTCTACGACATTTAATTTTTTTTAAAAAAAAAACATAAGTCTACAACATGTAATTTTTGCTTTATTAGACTTGGTATTAGTGATGATAGAAAAGAGAAGGCGGGGTGTAATAGTCGTAACAAAAAATATGTAATTGGTGGTAAAAATATAAGACTTCCCATTTAAAGCATCATAGATATAGTCATTTGGAAATGCAAGGAAAGTTGAAGGAAAAAAAAAGTAAAATGATGTTCGTGAATTGTATGCTAATTTAATTATTCAACATGGTTTATCATTCAAATTTGTTGAGTATTCAAATTTAGGACTTTGATAAATTATTTGAATCATCATTGACTTTAGTTTTTATAAATAATATTAAGAGTGACGTATTGAAAATATTTATGAAAGAAAATAGCATAAAGAAGGAAGAGCTGAACAATATTACAAGTAGAATTCGTTTAACTTACGATTTATGGACAACTTATACTATCGAGGGTTATATTAGTTTGACAATTTTTATGTTGATTCAAATTAAAGACGAGTTCTTCGTACATCCTAATAGGTTCTTCCTGCACTCTAATAAAAAAATTTCATACCGCAATTACCTTTATATGACAACAGGATGACAGCTCCATCCGGTTGTCATTTGAAAAAAATTGACAATCGGATGAACAGGTCATCCGGTTGTCATTTTTGTTCAAATGACAACCGGATGGAGGTGCCATCTGGTTTTCATTTCCAAATCAAAATGATAACCGGATGAAACTCATCCGGTTCTCATAATCCAAATTGAAAAATTAATCCGTTTTCGATTTGGACTATGAGAACCGGATGAGTTTCATCCGGTTATCATTTTGATTTGGAAATGAGAACCGGATGACACCCCCATCTGGTTGTCATTTGAAAAAAATTAATAACCGGATAGCATCTCCATCCAGTTGTCATACAAGGGCATTTGCGGTATGAAATTTTTTTATTAGGGTGCGGGAAAAACTTGTCCAAATTAAAATTTGAAGCAACAAAATTCTTAGCTTTTGCTATTTGCTTCCACCTCACACTAGATTTAAGTTGTCTACGAAGATAAATGGCTTTTTTTGGAAACTGGAGAAAAATAATTTTTTCTATCGTTTTGAATAATGCTTCTAGCAACGATGTTTTGCAAACAAATTTAAAAAGTCAACTTGTTTTGTAAAATTCATTATATGTGACGGTGAGTTCTTTCATAAGCATTGTTGTGCATACATTTTAAATTTGATTATTCAAGAAGAATTGAAAGTATTTGGTGTCACTTTAGATCAAATTAGGGAGAGCTTCAAGTATGTTAGGGGTTATGAGAGTAGAATGATTAAATTTAAACAATCTCTTCAAAAAAATTGAGACGATGATGCATTAAGTAGGTTGTATCTGGATGTTTATACCAGGTTAAGCTTAATTTTTTGTACGTTTTAAAGTGTTCTTAAACCAACGTATTTTTGAAAGCTTACACCTAATTGATAAGAATTACAAGTATACCTGAGGAAAAATGGAAAATAGCAAACAAAATAAGCCTTTTCTTGTCATTTTATGATATTACAAATTTGATTTTTGCCATAAGTTATCCTACATCCAATTTGTATTTTTTACAATTTTAGAAAATTCAATACCTTTTAATGAGAAGTATAAAGATGAAGATGGAGTTATAAAAGATATGACTGAAATGATGATGATTTTTTTTTTTTTGATAAATATTGGGATGAATATAGAATTATTTTTGTATTTGGTGCAATTTTAGACCTAATAATGAAATTAGAAATATTGGTGTACTATAAGAAGAACCGACTATCTAAGCCAATACATAATTACATTACATAATTGCATAATTCGGAAATGCAAGCCGATCGAGAAGAGGTCGGTCAACACTCGGCCCGACCGAAATACCAAATGGCGTATTCCGCGGTTGCACACATGTTATCAAACTAATTAGATGTAATCACCAGACACATGGCAATCATCAATTGGAAGGTCACATTGGGTTGGAGACCTATTCATTCCAAAGCCCATCCAAGCACTGTAAAGAGAGAGATGGTCCCAAGAAATAAGGTACTGTTACTCTGCCCAATTTTACCCTGCTTTAGTCAAACTTATATTGACTTGAACAATTGAGTGACCAACTATACTAAACGGAAGAACTAGAAACTAAAGAAATGACCAAAAACATTGTTGTTTGTTAGAGAAAATAATTGGGATTATTCTATTAAAGAGTTTATTCTATTTCTTGGGAAGTGAAGTTGAAGAAAATAGAGGAAAATTTACACATGTTTTTCTCTCAATATTGTAGCACGGGTTCCAAATGTTCTAAAGCACAAGCCTTTTTTATGTAAGTTATTTACTTTGTTCTAATTTAATTATTATTTTTCGGGTAAATAAACCTTTTTTTGGCTTTTCATATATTAGGAATTAAAAAAAATGGGAACTTCAAGCTGCTGTTAAAATAGTAAGAAATTAACTTGATATATATTTAGATGAGCTAACACTAGATCTTAATTTTACGGAATATATAGATGCTTTTTAGTGATGGAAGAGTAATAGTCAATGCTTTTTGAATTTTTCATCGATGGCCTGAGACTTGAATCTGCATTTAGTAGTATCAATGATTCTTAATTCTTAGTAATCATGTAAGTCATCTTTTGTAAAAAAAAAGTGAAAATAATTATTTGTATTTCCAATAAGAAGCATGATTTTAATCTAATTAACTTTTTTCACTTTTGATAAATAATTTTTTATATTCTGAACTCTTTTTAAAATTTTATGTGATATTGAAGATGATGATAAAGATCGAAAAAGTAAAAAGGACTTATTCTAAGGATATATCTAATAATGATGAAATAGAACATGACTAATGACTTAAATTTCAATAATAGGTTTATGATTATTTTTATTATGTTAAGTCGTTGAATCTTTTAATATTATTTTGATTTATGTTGAGATGCTAAGCAGAAAAAACAAACCCTTCCTCGGTTTTGAAAATTAAGGCATCAAAATGAAATTTGAACTAATAAAGTGGCCAAATTAAATTAATGAAAAATTAAAGATTATAATTTTATACATAGGTTTTTATTTGAGACTTCGAGTGTCATTTTAATCTGCGGTCCACACTTTTAATAATTCAATTCATCTACCAAGTCACGTGTCACTCAGAGGACAAAGAAAAAAAAACAGTGACCAATAATATCATGTAATTTTATTACAAATCAATGGGTAGTTTTATTGAATAACTATTTTGTCTTTTACCATATAAAGTGCTCCCAACAATTCTATTTCCCCCTTAGAAAAAAGAATTTGACCATGAAAGGTTCAGACTTTAGATAAATGTTTTAAAATCAGAATAATAATAGAACATTGTTCAAAATGTAATGAAAAGTAAGTGTGAAATTTATACAAAGCTTCGGTGTAACATTTTTAAAATAATTATGGAAAAGTAAGTGCAAAAATAGGAAAAAAAACATAAAGTGTTTGCATAACTTTTTCAATGATGGTGGTGTAACTTACTTTACTAAAAGTAAAAATAAAATATTGGTTTTATAACCTTGTAATCTCAATAATATAAATAACTAAATTATACTAACTAATACAGTTAAAACCACTGCATTGTTTTAGCACTAGCTATTTTTAGAGTGCTTTTTAGTAAGTTGAAAAAGAAAAACATTATAAATTACTCTTAGTTTTGCGTTCTAAACCATTTTTAAGACTTGTGAACACAATATTAATTTTATAGATGACTTTTTTCTTCTTTTGTTGATTTATTTTAGTATTAAAATTATTTTTCATAGATAAACTCGAGTAACTCTATCTTTCTAGATTTAAAACGACGTTTACTTGATTTTTCATGTCAATTGAATATAATATTTAGTGTGTCTTGTCACATTTTATCAACATTTACTTACAAAAGTCAATATAGAGAATGTATTTGAGTAATGAACTTGTCTTGCTAACACTCTTTTAACAAAATTGTTTGATCAAAGTGAAATCAAACTCAAATTCTCCAAGGGAAATTTTCAACTCAAAAATTATAAATAATAAACAGAGACATAAAAAATATAATTAATCAATTTTTTAAAAAATTAACTATTAATAAAGTGTATATATATCTTAAAATTATATCATTATTATTGAAAATGTATTTTTAATTATTTATATTTCTAAAATAACTTCATTTAAAATGAGTTTCAGAGGCATCACGCGCAATATTTCAACCCACATTTTGTCCAAGACTTTTATAGCATGAGGTCCACTTCACTGACTCTATATCACATTATATTAAAAGCATAAGCACTATTCATGAATAATTTAAAAAATGTACATTAACTATAAAAGAACTCAAAAGAGCAAAAAACAAAAATGGACCATTCATGAATAATTAAAACATATTTAAACTTTGTAAACCTTCAACAAATAATTTCTTTACACTTTTTTTTTGTATATGGGATTAGTGCTTACAAAGATTAAAAAAAAAAGAGTATTTCAATTAATAATGATAGTTTATTTTTAATTGATTTAAAAAAAAATCATGGAATACTTAGAATGAAAAATTATTGCAAAAGTTTATAAATAGAAAACCACGTTATGAGTATCTTTCTTTGTTTCTCTATTATAATAATTAACAATAATAGTAAAATAATTAAATGAATAAAATTATTTATATCGAAAGAAATTATATTACTTTTCTGTATATTTTCATTTTCTTCTCAAATTTATAATAATGATATATATAGTTAAGATCAATGATATACAGACAAAAACATATTCGTTTTATTTATTATCTCAAATTAACTCTTTATGAATATTTTTTTTAAAAAAAAAACAACATCTATTACAATTCATAAGCCCTATATTCACACATAGGATAATGACCCTCTATATGAGTGGTTATTTTCATGTGACAAGTGTCTATTTATAAACCTCTTGCATCCTAGTTAATGTTAAAATGAAAATAAAAAACTCCAAATAAGGAATGTGTTTTTTCTTTCTTTCTTTTCTTACTGGCTGTTATTAAGAATAGAAGTTATGAAATAACACTTAACTACACTGTCTAAACATTTAAAATTTGTATAAAATAAAAATCTATAAAAATCTTTCTTGTTTTATTAATTTATTATTTTTAAATTTGATTTATTTAACTAAGAAGGAAGTCTGTCTAACATGTTAATTAGTACTTCTAATATTTTTTTTTTATATTTTCAAACTAATGTTCAAAAACATTATTATCAAGTTTAATTCTTTAACATGTTCATCAAATACACTATTCTTTTGCTAGCCATATGATGAAATATATTTCAGTATTCTAATAGCTCTATCACGATCATACTTTTTATTTTAGGAAAATATATTTTTTTCTTCATTTTTTTACCACAAAAACATGAATACTATTTCATACAATAAACAAAAGATAAATAGTGTATTTTTGTTGAAAAATATACAAACAATTCCGACCTTACTATTTAGTTTTTTTTTTTTTTTTGCCTTTTTATAGGTTTGAGGGAATATTTTCAAACAAAATGCTAAGTGTTAAAAAATATATAAAAAAACATTAATTTAAAAATTATATTTGATATAATATTGATAGTAACATGGTGTTCTTCTTAGGAAGATTTATGCTTAAAACATTAGGGAAATAATAATTTATTGTAGTAGGATTAGGAAAACATAGTAAATTTATGTTATTACTTTCATTTTGTTTTTACCAAACTTTGAAGTGAAAAAAAAATGTCATTAATTTACATGTTTAATTTCATTTTTGGTGTCAAATACAACTTATCCATATTCTTCTAGTTTGAAACTTAATTTAAATTTTTAATCCGGAATTTTATTCCCCTCTTTCTCCATAATGTTATTATTGTATTTTATAAAATCTGTAATTTTGATCAAATCTTCAGGTTTGCATATGTAATTAGTTAAATCATTTTTAATAATATCCTAAACAAAAATATCAAACTTATAGATAAATTAAAACACAAGAAAAAATTATGAAAAATTGAAAGTTAAACTACATTATAATTTTTCTAAAATGTATAACTGCAAACAAAATGAACAGACCAAAATTGTATATCCAAAATCAAAAATTGCTATTTAGTGTTTTTTTTTATTCTCGCATTATACGTGCCACGAGTTTGATTATTTTTTAATTTATTTTAAAAAAATTATTTTAAAAAAAAAATATATATAAGATGGTTTGTGGTTAGGTTTGGGCGTGAGAGAGCGATGTGGGGCCATAGTTTTAGTTAGTTATGTTTATTGACACACAATTCATACCAAAGTTTTGTGTTGTAGTAGTTGCCAACCACAACCCAACACTCTCCACCACATAACTTTCAACCATTTATCTCTTTCTCTCACAAATTTTTTCATATGTTATGTCCCACCATATTACTTATTAATAATTCAAACCTTAAATATAAACTATATATATAATACATATATTAAATAAAATATATGTATAAGCATTCAAAACATTGGAAGAAACCTTCTTATAGAAACCAGTACAATCTAGTTTTCTAATTGAAGGTTAAAATGAAAAAAATAATTTAAACAGTTAATTTTTTATTATATTATTTGAGAAATATAACTATGTAATAGTACTATAACTTAATTATTAAAAAATTTCAACTGCTAATAGTCCTCTTGATTTATTCACCAGTTAAAAACATTTAAGCAGTCAAATTAAGACTTAAAAAGTGTGTACATGATTAAATGTGTTTTTTACTATTCCTAATACCATTATATCACCTTAATTTTTTTTAAATACATCCAAATTCATTAACTTCTGATAGTTATACAATTAAAATAGATCAAAATAAAATCATGCAACAATTATCCCCATTTTAAAATTTAATTAAAACAAAAAGGCTAGATTTAAAATAATTATCAGAATATAATTTTAATCTCTCGCATAAACACAATGCATGTATTGGGATTTTAGTTAACTTATCATCACACTTTTATCCATTCCAGATAAAAAAATATATATATTGTTCAACTTTAAAAAAATTAGTTAATTGGATTACCACATCATTAAAAACAATAAAGATTTGGATGATAGGTTAACTGTGAAACAAAACCGAAAATTAAATCTGTGAACAAATAGTTTTTAGATTGAAGGGCCAGAATAAAACCATTAAAATTTAAAATTGTTTGCAAATTAAAAGGGACCAACGTACAATTAAGCCTTAATAATGTAATAATAAGTATAAAATATTTTACAAGCTTGTAGTAAAAAACCAGTTTTACATTATTTCCTGAAATTCTTACATATATTTGTTTATATAGGTGTTTGCTTATGTGCCTTTCAAGTTGAGAAGGCTTCGGTTTCATTTGATAAATATTTTAAAAATTAAAAAGAATTTTCGTCTAGAATTAAAAAAAAAATGTTGGAATTTCTCAAAAATATAACTGATTTACTTAGCTACATACCCTGATTGCAAAAAATTTGCAGGCAAGAGAGGAGATATATCCGTTAATTATCTTCCTAAATTACTACAAAGTTATATTAAGTTTTGTCCCTAAACTCTCTGCATAAGAAAGAGTTATTAAAATCTCATTAAATGTGACTAATCACAACTTCTGAAGATTAATCCTTCAGATTCAGAGAATGAATAATACCAATTAGGATTTGAAGGTGCTTCACTATTGAAATTAATCCATAAAAGTTAAAATATTATGCACATGTGACAATACAGGTAATATTTTAAAACGTTGTTACAAAGAATATAAATAATAATAAAATATATAAACTAACTTTTTTTTTCTTGTTTAGAAGGTAAAATTAAATATTTCTGACATAATATACCTAACTGTCAAAATTGGCTATCTAAAAATCTATTAATAATCTAACTACAATAATTCTTATGGTAACTAACTTTATATATTCCTAACCTCAAATGATGGAGGTATAATTTAACTCATTCAATTTAGTAATCAATTGTAATAAGAATCAATACCTTTTTGGAAAACTATAAGTTCAACGTTTAAAATTACCCTTTGTCATATCTTTCATATATTACTTAACTATCGAATTGTTTATATGAAAGTGTATGTTACCTAACCATTGAATTGTTTATACAAAAGTATAATGATCATGTTACTGCAATTTAATTCACATGGCAATTAACTTTACATAAAATATTTACATCAAATTGATCATGTAATAATTGACACTTTATCTCAATAATTTTATTCATATAATAATTAACCTATAACAAGGTAGTTTCTTGCATACTTATTATATATATTCATTCGTATGATTTACAATAGTAAAGTTTTGATATCTCTCTCCATGTTCCTATGTTAATGTTAGGTAATTATTTTTACACAACTTCATTCATCAATATTTTTGTCACTTCCAAACCACACATTTATTCATCAACTCTTCACAAAATACACAAAGATGTCAATAATTATCATTATCTTTTTTCATCACATAATAGAAGTCCTATACAATTCCCAATTTCAAAATATTAAATCATTTATACTAAATATTACTTACAATTTGTTAACTTTTGATCCAAAATTGTTTATATTCATATAATAGTTGTTGAGTCCAAATATAACATCTAAAATTATATTAATCTGCCAAGTTGAATTTTATCTTATTTGAAAATTAATATAATTATTTACAACTTTCTTTTAGTTAGATACAAAATCATTCTTAAACGATATTATAATTTAAAAGTGAAATACATTTTGTTGTGTCTCCCACATAAATTTGTTTTTAGTCACACCCAAGTGTTAATACAAACTTTAACATTACTGAGTTTCTTACATCTACGTGGAATAAGTCACAATGTCGTGGTAAAGTATTATGCAAATTTGAATTCTCTTATAATTCTATAAGAAAGCTTTTATAAATTTCTATAAACGAGTTTCTCACACCTATATATACTCAATCATACTCTCTATAAAAAATTTTCTAATTATGAAAACCAAACCAATGCTTAACATTAAAATAAAATACACTATATCAATATTATAATGTATCAAAATCCTAACATAAAATCATTTCTAAAGTTCAATATCAATTTTAAAACTTCATTTCTATCCATGTTTCATCGAAGAGGAAACATTAAAAAGTGAAGAAACTTTCTCTAACCAAGATGAGATACAAAAGGAAGGAAGAAGAGAACCTTATAGAAATGGAGAGGTAGGAGAATGAGAGAGTGAAAAAGAGTAGGAGAAGAAAGTACTTTTTGTTTTTGTTTTAGAAAAATCTAATTATTTCATTGAATTGCTATATGCACCCTTGCACTCGTAATCTCACTATTTTTATTTTATTTTACTTTTATTGCAGCCCAAACCTTGGGACCTAATTGTTTTTACTATATATAACACTCCAAAATCGCTATCTTCACCCCTCAATTAATATATCTTTATCTTCCAATACAAATTCTAAACCTAATCCATAAATATTATATATATACATATACACACAGTTTAAATACACAAACAAATTAAATAAATTTTAAAGATATATTAATTAAGATAATGCAGAAACAAAAAAGGCAGAAACAAGATAATATATTATGTAGACTAAAAACTGAGTATGCAATTTATTAAAACCAAAAATAATTGACTATTTTAATGTAATCTTTCTCTCTCATTTTACCAGTAAATTGCTATGATGGTTTTCACATATTTTTTTTTTTAAATATTTTTCTATATTTAATCCTTTTTAACCATTTATCTTCTCTTATTTTCATTTTCTTATTTGGCAGTGAAGAAGAAATACAATGATATAAACACAACGTAAGAATGCTGTTTGTCCTGTTCTTGTGTGATTGTCCTGAAAAAAAAAAAAAATAGTTCATTTTCTTATGTGTCTTAGTCTATATTTTGATTTTTTTTTTCATTTTGAATGTATTATACAGTAATTATATTATTCTTAAAACAAGTTACGAAATGATCGATAAAATTATCAAAACTTTATCTTTTAAGGAAAAAAATATAAAATAGATGTAAAATTTATTAAATATCAAAATATATTTGTTCCAGGATAATAGAGACCAACCTTACTTTTTTTTTTTCTGGAAACTCGAAAGCACAAAAGTTAAAAAAAAAAGAAGATAAAAATAAATATATTTTATTTACTTCAATTTTTGTGGTGCACACTCGTTACATTGGAATATTCTGTGTCTTACCTTTGCAGCAGTAGAGTAACACAATCACAGTACAAACAAGGTAATCTTACTTTTGATTTCTGTCATCTGATTATCATTGGAGGATCTGATTTCTGTCATCTGATTATCATAGGAAGGGAAATTCAACCAAAGTTTTTGTCTTTTTTATAATTCTGATTAGTATTATTCTGTAATTTCTGCATCAACTCAAGGGGTGCAAATGGCTTCCATTGTTGCAAGCTTGTTGCCACCATTGCTGCTCCCTGCTGGAAATTCACACCCAGCAACCTTCCCAACTTTCCCTGTTTCTCTTCTTTCAGGTAACCCTTTTCTTTCAATGCTGAGATTTTTGCTCCCATTGGCACCACAAGGGTTTATCTTCCTTAAAGCTTTTTAATTTTTCAAGCATACTTGGTTTAAGTCAAAGGGAAATCACTGAGAAGCTGAACTGGGAAGTTCAGTTTCAAAGATAGAATTTTTATTGTGCAGGAGGTATTCATAAAGGAGAAATAGTCAGGTTTAAAGGTTTTCCTCTGCATAGTTTTTGTGGTCAATTGTATCATTGCCAAGGTTGAACTGTAAAATCACCTGCATGTATTTGGAATTGGCAATTGTCTGCCTCTAGAAATTAAAATTTAACGGGAAATCTCAGTGCAAGTGATTTTTTGGCATGATTATGCACTCTGGCACTATGTAAAATCCATGAGATTTTGGTATTAGGTTCTATCCTGTTAGGTCATTTGTGCATAATGTATGTTACTTGTGTACTTTTCATACATAAAGAGGTCAATTTTGATCTACATTGGCTTACTGTTGTGTGAAAAAAGTTGCTGACTATTGATTCCATATAACTTCTGCTGATTTGTGTTAGAAGTGTTTGTATCACTTATGTATCAGATTCTTAATTTTCATTCTGATGACATCACAGGGAGAAGGAGTAATGTTTCTTTTGTTGTGAAGGCTTCTGGGGAAAGTTCTGAATCTTCAACTTCCCTTACTGTTTTTAAGTCCATTCAGAATGTTGTGAGTTACTCCTCTCACTCTCATCCATCTTGTGCCTCTTTCAAAGTGACACAGAAGGTACCATATTCCTAAGTTCCTGTTTACTGATTTCAAAACAGTGGGATCAACCTGAGGATCGACTGGGACTTTTTGGGTTGGGATTTGCAGCTGTAGCAGCGTTTTGGGCATCAACAAATTTGGTTGCAGTAAGATTTGCCTCTTTCACTGTTTTGGAATGGATACATGATTGAAATTTTTTGGATATGATGTACCGATATTGTATTAGATATTTCATGTATCTGACATAGGATACAGTAGTTTGCTACTGGATACAGTTAAAATTTGATAAAGCATAATGAATATATAATTCTCTCCATTACTAAAATCAAAATAAAAGTTATAGATCATTGTCAACTTATTTGCTTATTCCTTAAAGGTAAGAGCAGTGAGATTTCAATCTTATTCTCTTCTCGAGAATCATCCTTATAGAGGATATTTTCTATTTTTGGTTCACCAAGAGACAATGTTTCTATATTTCTATCTTATGTACACTTTTATGTTCCATATCTTGTTGTATTAGATTTTCATAGCATATTTTAAGGGTTTGGATACTTCATTGATATGCATTGGTAAAATATCCAAAAGTATCTATTTTGAGTTGATCAGTATTGATATGTGATGCATGTGCAAGTGCTTCATATAACATGGGCTGATATGGCCACTGCTAGAAAAAATTGATCTGATGGTAGAAGAACAAATCCATTCGGGTTATAACAGTTTGATCCATGAATTTTATTCATTAAGGATTTGAAAAGCTCTTTCAAGTGAAAATTGCTTCACAATGACATTCCTTATTCCTTTTCTGATTTGGCTATTGAACCTGTATGTACATATTTTTTACCATGAAAAACAAGTCTATGTGAACTTTATCCAAAGCCTTGCACCCTACTGATTTTGTTTTGTCATTTTTGTATGCAGGCCATTGACAAATTGCCACTTTTCCCAACTATATTTGAATTAATTGGTATATTTTACTCTGTGGTAAGTGCTGTGCTGCAGCATTGACGTGTGTTTCAATCATGTCAGTTATTTAAATTTGGCAAGTAATTTTGAACTTTTCCTTTTTATTTCAGTGGTTTGCTTATCGCTATCTCATATTCAAGCCTGACAGGTAAGCATTTTGGTCCCCTTTATTCTGATTTTCATCATTACTTTGCTTAATATTAAGCTTACATTTATAGTAAAAGGCCTTTTAACCACTAGATTGATTAATACTACCATAAAATGTTGATAATTAACTACATAATGAAGAGATTAATCTCACATAGTGAAGTTTTTCCTTTTACAAAGTAAACCATTCACTGGTTCCTTTTTCAAGAGAAATACTAGTGAAAAGGTTTACCTTCTAGAGCACTCAGTTTGGAAGCAACTTCACTTGAATTTATCTTATTACAGGGAAGAGCTTTTTCAAATCTTGAGCAAGACAGCAACAGATATCTTGGGCCAGTAAGATGTGTGTGCTACCAAAATGCTATGCTAGACTGGGAGAAAAGCTGGTTAAGGAAGGGGTGGGGAAAGAGGGCTTTGACTGTCATCACTCCTATCGTAAATGTCAGTGCAAAGATTATTCATATGGTTTAAGATCACTACATTACGTCAATGAATTAACGCTCACTTTTTTTTGTGTTGGGTTAGCTTCTTTGTATATAATTTTAATGAAGTTCCCTTGAGCATAAAACTACAAGAGTAAAACTAGCCTAAATAATGCCGAGCAAATAACTTCTCACTTAGAAAAGTCTGAACAAATGAAAAAAGATTATCCAACGAGTGGTTTGCGGTTTGAACGAGTATAATTTAATTCTTGTATCGAAAGTTTTTTTAACGGAGATTTCACGCAAGTGTGTCCCGTATAAATGTGTAAACAGCGGTACAAGTGGGGAGTTTGTGAGGTACTCGTGTTTGGGGGAGTGTATTAACGTGGAAGGAACTCTCACTTGAGAGAGATTTTTGTTAAGTATTCAAGTGTGAGTTTAAGTCACACATTGAATATAAATGAGAAAGTTAAGTATTATATAAGAAAGAAGATTCATAAACCCAATGTTTTAAGGTTTTGGGTTGAAGGTGATGTCATTCCCTTATGTGAGTTTGACTCAGTTCTCATTCTTATGAGATCTTTCCAGTATTGTCTTCTCGGATTACCCAACAAAATGAAAAAAGAATTCTTCAATTTAGCATGCAGCAATCAAGAGGCAAAGAACATGTTAAAAATAATTTTGAAATCGCCATTTTTTTTTGTGAAATCGTCATTTTTTTAACATGTATCAACTTTTAACCTTTGTGATCTTCTTCACGCTTCAAATTTCTTCTATCACGAAGTTGTCAAACGATGAATTACGCGATCAGAGATGGGGACGAGGTGCTTGCAGCCAATTGAAAAGGGCTATTGCCAATTTGCCAACTCCCACCACCATGTGTTCATAACTTCAGCAAAAAGGAAAGAAAATCGTTTGGTTATTTATTTAAATAATGCCATCATCCACCTCAGTGGGTTGGTTAAGGAGTGTGTGCTTTGGCCTTTGCCTAACAAAAACATTTGTTTAATACACACCTTGATCATGTCAAACTTGTTTTTTTTAGCCTTTTTAAAAATTCATTTGTTTGTCTCATAAATGCTTATGTAGTTTTTGTAAAGATAAAACAATAGTAGCTTGAGATATTTACATTTTTTTAATGACTAATTACGAAAACAATGTGTGAAATACGCATTTGAATGAAATAAAACAGCATTACAAATTATGTTTGATTAAAAAGTAATACTAAATCCTCAAATTTAGTGCTGAAAAAGAAGGAAAAGAAAAAAGTTCAAAAATTTAAAAAATAAACTTAATTTTTATGTTTTGAAATGTTTATTTTTATTTTTCTTCGATCAAACAAAGAAAAAGATTTTTATCTGCAATATTTTTTTCTTTCTCTACATTGTTTGTTCTGCCGCAAAACTCGCACTGAATATTGTTACAAGCAAATGCAAATGAAATCGTAGCCAAATTTGGAGTCTTCTTCTACTTCTTCGCAAGCACATGATATCAGAAACAGACACCAGAACTGTAGAATCTGCCACGTGTCCAAAAAGTTTTTCTTCTTCTTTCTTTTTTGTATCACGCTTAACTTGTATCTGCTTCATCGTGCATATGCGTATACGTAGACATGTGTGTGCGAAATCTATGGAGGGTTTATTCTTTTGACCAAGACTGCTTCACCAACTGACACGTGCCATTGTCCTCAACTGCCATCATCACACTTCACTCTTTCTTTTCTCGTTCATTTGCATCGATCTCTCTGCATTTCTAACGCCATTCCAAATTCTTCATCTCGCACCAAGAGGTACCCACCTTTCAATTTTCTCTCTCGCTTTGCATTTATTGTTTTTCCTGTGTTGGGTACCATTGCATTTGGGAAAGTTTAGTTTTTTCTGTGTTGGGGTGGTCAGTTAGAGAAGCGGGCCTTCTTCATTTTTTTGTGATTTTCTTCAAATAAATAAAACCCCTTTTGAACAAACAAAACTGATAAGGGTGAGATTTGGTGATGTGCATGGAAAAAATGGTAGAAGTGACATCATGTGATTGAAAATGAAGTTCTGGGAGTGTCAGATCGGAGAATTTTTTGCAATCCTATTGTTGAGATTGGTGCGGTGTTGTGCTTGATGTTGTTGCCAATGCCTTGTGCTGCAATGCAATTGCTGATGTTGTTGTTGTGATGATGCAATAGTGTGTCAGAAGGTACTCTGGCGAATTTTGGAGAAGTTATCGATCGTTTTGCCATGCGGGGAAGGCAGCGTGTAGCATCCAAGGATCACATACTTGGCCAGGATAAAGATGAAAATTTAGGTACTTTTTTTTTTTTTCTTCATGTATATGCTTTTCTTTTTAGAGATTATGCATTGATAGGGTATTTTACACTGTCAAATCACTGTCCGTGATAATTTTGAAAGTTATGTTAATGATGATTTGTGGTTGGTTGATGGTGTAAAACTATTTTAGATTGCAAGTGTTTAGCGATTAAGCTCTTGTTTTTATTACTAATACAGTGAAACTAAGGTCTTGCTCGCGTACTGTTTTCTAAATTTTGTTTGTCTTCTATTGAACATTTGAAAGTGTTGACTATTCTTTTGTTTTCTAGAAGTTTTTCTCGAAAGAGCTTAAACATATCACTTTAAGAAAAAAATAAGACAATATGAGAGAAAATCTCTCAACTTATAGATTTGGGATGGGAAGTTTATCAATTTCTAAAACAAGAAAGTTAGTAGGAAATCAATCATGCATTAAGTAGTTGCATTTTATAATTTAAAAAAAGTAGAATTCTTGAGTTCGTATTTGAGTGATTTCACGACCATGGTTCAAGTGGAGTTGGATTCAGGTCCCTCAACAAGTCATGAATTCAAACTTTGAGGATGAAGAAAACTTGCTTTGGAGGAGAGACCCCAGAATAGGTTGTATTTCCGCAAAACTAGTAGATACTTTACACCATTGTCGTGGTAATCCAAAAGAGATATAAAATATACTACAAATTGGATATAGCAGCGAAGACTGAACTCAAGTTTCAGGCAAAAATAGAAACGACTACTTCAAATCAGTTCAGCCATAGTATCTTCATTACATATTGCATAATCATGTGTGTTTTTCTGTGCTTTTCTTGAATCTTGCAGATGAATAGACATACATTTTTCTGAAAGGGAAGTGAGGGTATATACAGTTGATGAGTATTGATTCATGTAGCATATTGGGTACATTTTAACAGCCCATTTCATGCACGAACTTGTGATATTTGGTTTGACATCGAGAGAAAAAATATGCATGTATATATACACACGGATAACACCGCAAAACATGGTCAACAATGCCTTGTATAATTAAGAACAAAAAATTCAACCTATGTAGCACGGATACCGACACGGACATGGATATTTCGACACGTGTAATCTTCAAAATATAGGACAAAGAAATACAGATCTATATATTATATCACTATGAATTATATCAATTGATAATCAAGATTTATGTATTCGAAAATCATCTATAAACAAGGTTAGCCAAATATAACAAGAATTGAATCTAATTCTCTATCTAAAATCCAAATATATAATCTAAATATTCCTCATTATATATAGAGGATTTGTTTCTTATTTCTATGATCATAATAGAAACTTATAAATACGTTTACGAGTTTTTAGAAAATAATTGTATTAGTCCCTTTTAAAATTGTGTTGGTTCTGTGTCCGATACGTGTCTGACACGGGACATGCCATTTAAGAGTTGTGTCCGAGCTTCATAGAAGTCAACTATCAATGAGCTTATGAGTAATTCAAATTCTTGTTTTTTCTATAGGGAGAGAGAATGACAAAGTGTTTAATGTTTTTTTGGTAATGTTTTATATCCCAATTGGAGAAATTGGTTTGTATGTAACAATATCTCTAATGCCAAAATCTTAACAGAAGTCTTAAATTTAAGCTCCTGGCCTTGTAAGATAATACCCATTGGAGTTGGTTGATGTGTCATGATGGGGTTCTTAGAATTAAGAACCAGGTCTGAAATAAGACTAGGTCTGTATTATATTTAATTAAAAAATTAATTAGTATTTTAAGTTTTCAAAAAGTGAAGTGCAAAAATATTTATAAATATGTGGATTGCTTATGATATCCACATTTAAGATGAAATAAATTTCTTCGCAAGTTGCTTATTAGAACTTCCATTGAAGATGCTATAATGGTATCACTGACAGAAGAATTTCGTTCCTCATAGCTTCAGTGCGTGTACAGAATGCCAAACCATGTTGGTGGCGCTCTTTTCGGCATGTACTTGTGGCTTCTCTTTCTTCCTTCTTGTATGGATACCATATAGGGTATGTTCTTTTACACCAAAGCTTGATTCACATTCATTTTTCTTGTATGTATGAAATATCTGATTGTTTTATTGCTATTGCCAATGCAGAGTAGTGAATGAAACATTAGAGAGCATTTCTATAGATCTTGGATTTAGTGGGAATACAATGGCAGAAGGTAGTTCATCTTAATTTGATGACAAACATTAATGCCTTTATCATGTTTGACATCTAAATATTTATGTAATTCCTTTTATTTTTATTTTGATGAAGGTCTTGTAGTAAGTGTATGTTTAGGAGGTGCTTTTATTGGATCTCTGTTCAGTGGATGGATTGCAGATGGTGTTGGGCGAAGAAGAAGTTTCCAGTTGTGTGCTTTACCTATGATAATCGGGGCTGGGATGAGGTATCAGCTGCATAAGTTAAATTAATTTCTATTTCATTAGTTGTGTCTCCCTGCCTTCTTGTGCAATAAAATTTGCATATTATTGGTACTAATGGTGTACAAAAGCTATATTGTTCATTATGGTATATAAATAACTACGGTTTCTTAGTCAAAAGGCTAAATTTCTTCTATCTGGTTTCATATTTTTGAGTTTTTGGACTTCCTTTTTCGTTCCTTTGTGGGAACTGGCAAATGTTAACAAATTTGAAAAGCCTTGTTTCTTCAGTGAAAAAATGGTCTAATCAATTTTCTTTTATGATCACTGATAAATTACTTACGATTCACAACTTTTGCAGTGCAACAGCAAAAACTCTGTGGGGCATGCTTCTGGGAAGGTTATTTGTTGGTACTGGAATGGGACTTGGCCCACCTGTTGCAGCTCTATATGTGGCTGAGGTATATTAGATGATATCAGCAATTCTGTTTCTCTACAGTTTGAGATCATTATATTTTTCAGTAGGGGTATTTTCTTCTTAACTTAATTCCACTTGCATATATAGGTCTCACCTCCAGCTGTTCGAGGTGCTTTTGGAGCCTTAACCCAAATTGCAACATGTCTTGGACTCATGGGCTCTTTCTTTATTGGAATCCCAGCAAAGGATATAGTTGGTTGGTATGGAAAGTTAAATAGGCTTGGTGAAATTTGTGAACATATGCTTATTGTAGCCCTATAGGGCAATTCAATTTCAATTACTTTTCTTGCACAAATTTTTTGAAAGGTTGTATTTTATGCGGAAATTATGTGCTCAGGTGGCGAATTTGTTTCTGGGTAGCTGTCATTCCTGCTGCAATGCTTGCCCTTTTTATGGAAATCTGTGCAGAGAGTCCTCATTGGCTTTTCAAGGTTATATAATCGCCATGTGTTTAAAACTATCAAGAACTTTCAATTGCTAAGACTAATTTTCATGACATAATAATGTATTTGCTTTCAACTATTTTGAATCATTTTTGGGAGGTCAAATTTCTTGATTATAATTTTTTTTTTATCCCAACCATGGCTTATGGATATTTAATTATTAATTTGATCTCTGATGATATATAAAGTTTAATGTTTCACTTGTATACTTAAGAGGTTGAGAGGTAATAAAAAGCTAGAAACTATCATGTCTTATAGTTTCTAATTTATATTTCTTTTACTTTTTGTTTAACTTGGTTCAGATAGGAAGAACCACTGAAGCTGAAGCTGAATTTGAGAAGCTCTTGGGAGGAGTACATGTGAAACCTGCAATGACTGAACTGTCAAAGTCTGAGAGAGGTGATTCATCTGATACAGTAACACTTTCAGATTTAATCTGTGGCCGCCATTTCAGAGGTACATAACTACACATCTTAATATTTTATTTTTATGAAACAGTAGTGTATCTTTTAGAGGGCTGCTTAATCATATCATAATTTCTAAAATCATTTGTTTTGCAATAGTATATAGTTGTTTTGTGTCTTTTCTATAGTTGCTAAATCACTCAATGCGTTTTGCAGTGATGTTCATTGGATCTACGCTTTTTGCGTTGCAGCAGTTATCTGGCATAAATGCTGTTTTTTATTTCTCCTCAACTGTCTTTGAAAGTTTTGGTGTACCATCTGATATTGCAAACACATGTGTAGGAGTCTGCAATTTACTGGGTATTGTTTGGCTTATCTCCATTATTTTTTTTATTTGTTGATTTGCAATTGTTGTTTAATCCTCTCAACCTTCTCGTGTAATACCTCTTCAGGGTCCGTTATTGCAATGATTCTGATGGATAAACTTGGAAGGAAATTGCTTCTCCTGGGTAGCTTTCTGGGCATGGTAGGAAAGAAAAATGAAAGTTGTTCCTTTGTTGAATGAATCTCTTTTAAACTTGAATATTACTTGAACACAATTTCTTAAGACACGCGATTTTAGAAAATTTAAACTAAATTGTTGTCATCTACATAATTACTTTAATTGTTAATTTATTGGATTCCACGTGAATTAACTTCCACCAGAATTAGGAAGGCACCATAATCATTTGGCTTCCCAATATATGCAAGAGGATAGTTTCTCTATCATGATTTCGGGGCTGAAATGTGGCACCATGAAGTTAGGAATTAAGATTGAGTCTATATTTACATAGCTAATAAAAGAAAGACAAAGATACTAGCTTAGTTAGAATAATCAGGAAAAATACACTCATAAAATTTGTATCAACAGCAACCATCCAGATTAAGACTTGATTAATTAACCAGAATCTCCTGTAGTTTTCGTTGAAAATTGACAATCCGACCAAAATTGTGTGCTCAATACATAGCCAATTGCTTTCAATTCATAAGTCACTTGCTTGTTTTCCCCTTTTAGCAAGCTCACCAAGAGTATGACTTCATTTTTGCACTCTCCTAACTTGAGTTTTCCTACAATAATTACTGAAGAAATCTAAGCTATTCTATGATGCAGTTTAGAAGTTAGATTTCTTTCCAATTATTACTGTTTCTACTAATTTTTTTAAGCTACGTGATGAGAATTATATAATCTGATCTTTACCTATTTTCTTGTTTAGGCCTTAACAATGGGTCTACAAGCCATTGGTGCAAGTTCTTTTGCATCAGGATTTGGAGCAATGTATCTATCTGTCGGTGGCATGTTACTGTGAGTGTTCAGAAATTCAACTTGTATTTGTTGTGCACACCCCTTGCATTCAGCCAATGTTTTTCTGAAATTCATAACCTGTGCCTTTAGTTTGTCACTATCAGGTGCACAAGTAAATATATATATTAACAATTGGTTAACATAGATTTCAATCTCATTTTATCCACAAAATCACAGGTCAATGAATCTAATGCAACTTTTTGAATATTAACTATCAAAAGTTTGCATAGTTTATTTCGAAATGGACTTCTGCATTGATTGTTGGACACCTTATGAATCGGAAAAGATACATACATTCCTTTGTTTGACTGTCAAACTACTGAACAAGTTATAAATCTCTATGAATTTGAGAGTTCATGTTTCATGATATATGTTGCTAAATGTGAAATGGACAACACAGGTTTGTGCTTTCATTTGCTTTTGGCGCTGGTCCAGTTCCTTGTCTTGTCATGTCTGAAATGCTACCCGGCAACATTAGAGCAAAGGCAATGGCCATTTGCCTGGGTGTGCATTGGGTAATTTTCTTCTCAAGTGTTCTTATATTTCATCTTAACTTTCTCTAGTATTTAACTTGTTTTGAACTTTTGGCCTACTTATGAACTTGAAATCTAGAAATGTGTAATCTTTAGCCCATGTTCTCTAAGATTGTAACATTTCTTTGAACAGGTGATAAACTTCTTCGTCGGTCTATTTTTTTTGCGCTTGCTGGAGCTAATTGGGGCTCAACTCCTGTATAGTATTTTTGGTTCATGTTGTTTGATAGCAGTGGTTTTTGTGAAGAAATATATTCTGGAAACAAAAGGGAAGTCACTTCAAGAAATTGAAATTGCACTTCTTGCTCAAGAAGCAAGCTAAACAAACTAAAGTGGTCTCATGGACAAGGTATAGGCATATTTTTATTTGTTGAATTAGTTGTAGAAACATTTCTAGTGTAAAAGTTAAAACAAACATTTTATTGTTTCTTAGAAGGACTTGTAATGAAACTTGGCCAAACAGGTCTAAGTGTGTGCTACACTTGACAAAATAGTTGCTTAATTCACTATATAATTCAAATAATTTAAATTGTTTTTTGGGCAGTGTTAATCTACTTATGATTCTTTATCTCACTGATTTGCAGGAAAATTTGTGCTTTGGTTGCATGGGGTCAAGTTTTTGAGCCTTTGATCATCTCATGCTATATATGAGTCTGTGTTCTGGTGCTCACTAAAAGGCATATGTAAATTTTAGAGTTATTTTTTCAGACAAATGGTGAACACATTACAGTTGATAGTTTTGGGACGATGTAATTGCTAATTACATAATTGATATCACAGTTTTACTTTCATATGAACATGATATGATAAAAGTAAATCAAACTGATGAATTTTTATTACAGTGAGAAGCTAGTTCTTATTCAGAAACACCCGTTTCTTCACCCAGATGAAATAGGGGTTCATTTTAAACGTATATACCTTTTATTCTATTGTTTATTACAAGATGTGATATAATTTAAGACAAAGAACTGAAATTTTGGAATACAAAATTATGAGCAATTGAGGTGAGTTTTGAATGAAAAAAAAAAAAATCTCGACATAAAAGGTAAATTTAAAAATGATTAATTATTTGATGGTTAGAATATAAAAGTAAATACGAAATAATAATAATAATAATAATAAAAAGAAAATTCACTAGAAAAAGTTAGTATTTACTCACAACTATTGGTTTAAATTTAAAATATAAGAGTTGATTTTTTTTAGTTAATATATGAATAAAATATCTATGACAAAGTGTGGATTTAAAATATTTCTAAAACTTGCATTTAAAAAAATGAAATTTTGAAATTTATTTAATACTTTTTATACATTAAAATAACAAGTTAAAAGAGTTGCTTTTAAAGAGTTATGTGTGTTAGTTTGAAAGAGTTGTGTGTGTCATAAATTTGAGAGGTTGGTATGGTACATTTATTGAGCATGTATCATAAATTAGTTTGAAAGATACATATGAGAAACAGTTATTATTACACCATATGGGGAATTTAGTTTTAAATGATACTATATGAGATTCTACTTCAACACCAACCACTGAAATCATAGCATGTGGCACCATATAAACCATGTTTCTTTAGAGGTTCACCAAAAAAGGAAAAGGAAAGTGAAGAGCTTATTCAACCCTTCCATGGCCACCCATCACCTTGCATTGATTCCTATGCTATGATATTGTCACTTTCACTTCATTTCATATATGCCATCACAAATTCAAAGTTTTTCCATATAACATCTCAATGCAACTTGTTGCTTGGACTTACATGAATCAATATATCTATCTATCTTCACACTTTCAATTAGTTATACTAATCATTCATGAGTTTTAATGTATAGTTTCATATGAATATTATATGCACATATATGTTATTGAGTTGGTATGGTTTTTCTACATTATGCAATATATTTATCATTGTGGTTGGGGTAGGTTGAAAACATTGATCCTAGATTGAATTTTTGGGATTAATGTTGTTGATTGAGATCATTACATAAAGATACTATTCTAAAACTTTAAATTAGTGATAATATATATTCTTTTATGTGAATAGTATGTTATTGATTTTCTTATTGAAATAATTGTTATAACTTTACTTCATTTGGTTCATTGAATGTTGCACCTTGACTTTACTTGTAAACTAATAATAATTTATTTGCAAAATTATATTAATGATTTTATTGTAAAAGACACTTTATTTTCATGTAAAAATTGTTTGAATAAAACAAGATTGAGTTTTATATCTTTATCTGCTCTTTTATTGTGACTGCGATGACTTTTTTGTTCCATCTTTCTCGTTTTCTCTTTCCCTTTCGTTTTTCTTATAGAAAAATGATGAACAATGAGTTGACAATAGTTTGAAAACAATTAGCAAGACAAAATTGACAATAAAAATATAATAAATAAAGGTTGAGGAAAAGTTTCCTTTGTTCTCTAACAATAATATTGATATAAAATTCTATTCATGTTTTTCATTAGTTTTATGACGAAAATAATTAAAACGAACTATTTTAAAAACTTAAAAAAAAAACTTAAATGTGTTTTTTAAAAGTTATGAGACTGAATTGAAAATAAAAAAAAGTTAAATAACAAAAAGAGAGCGAGAATATAAAGTAAAAAGAAAACAGATATTGTTTGATGTCAATACAATAAAAAAAAAATCGTGGTTCATAAAAAAAAGAAGCAAAGAAAGAATATAAATTAGAAAAAGAAAGAGAGGGTG
>Ga0209489_102712_pt1 | contig 35557 bp, 22 predicted proteins | sample SiratrowhiteBW_FD_187527 | JGI IMG/M metagenome (GOLD analysis project Ga0209489, IMG submission 187527) | Root nodule microbial communities of legume samples collected from California, USA - Siratro white BW (SPAdes) (version 2) | ecosystem: Host-associated > Plants > Roots > Nodule | place... | reverse complement strand
AAAAATTACTTTTAAATTGTAAAATCCAAAAAAAAAAAAAAAAAACACACACAGACACATCTTCATAACTATGAAATTCACACCGCCACCCCCAATTGTCCTTAGCTCAGAATCGCCCTACAACCGCCGCTCCAACTTTAGCAACTACCTCAACCGTCACCTTCGACCGTGGCCTTCAACTGTCGCTTAAACATTCGCAAACTATACCTTTCAAATTTTTCCAAACCTTCAGCAACCTCTGTCAAACGTAAAAACCTATTTCATTACAAACTACTATGAGCATTTCTGTATAGCCAATATTAGAATTACTAAAATTATGGTAGTGCAGAAACATATTATGGAGGTGCAGGAAGAAGCACTCCACACAAAAATGGAGTTACTGGGTTTTAAGAAACGATTAAAGCCCAATCTAGATGCAACCCAATCTGTTTCAAGAGTCATAAACTTTGTGCACTCTTTTTATATAATTTGAAAATCATACTAAAGCAATGTTTTTCGTTCACATGATAGATACCTTCAATATTTTAGAGTGTAAATGTTAGATTTAAAGTGAAAACTTTTATTATAAGGAAAATAATATTTATTACAAAAATAATGTTAAAACTTGGAAATTTTCTTTATTATAAGGATTGGAGGATAAGTCAGTCTAATTCTCAATTCACTATGTATTATATGAGATATTTAATTTTTAATTATTAAGTCTTAATTTTTATCTATTATATTTTATTAAATATATAGAAAATTAAAAAGTAGTTTATTTTTTTAATTTTCTTAACCCACTGATTTTTATTTAATAGATTTGACTAATCCAACAACCTATGGTAACCTCAATTAGACAGTATTTTTAAAATTATAAATTAATTGAATCATACCGGAACCAAGAAAGAAAGAATTTATTTGACAACTATCTTTTCCACTAATCTTCCCCTTTTCAATTTGCTTTTAATAATAAAGTATACGATGACCAAGAGGAGGAACCAACGGATTGAGTTCGCCAGTTTTGACGGCTATACGTAATGATATAATAGTTGTTCGCTGTGAATTTATCTATACTATACTGCTATAAAAATCTTGTATATGATCTTTGTAATCAATACCTTCCACACAAAACATATGTAATTAGATTCTAAGCACAGTGAGAAATTTCTAAAAAATAACACTCAGTGCATTTAGATACAATCTACCAAGCCTTGCATGATTTTGAGGCAGCCATCACTACTATCATTGTCACTTTAAAGGCATGGAAAAGAGAAAGTACTAATTAACAACTATATAAACTGAGGTTCTTTACAATATTAAATAATTAAATGCAGAATAACAAATTTCCAATGGTAGATTAAACTAACTAGTCCGCACCATGGCTTACATGTAAGTTCCCCATGATGTTCCCGAAAGGATAGCACCCTCGAAATCCATTGGAACATTTGCGTTTCAGAGGCTGTGAGAAAGAGGGGCTTCTTCCTTCTAGACCTCGATCTTTGTCTCTCATGGAAGACGAGGGCGATGATGATGAATGATATGGCAAAGACCAGGAAGAGGAAGATGAAGAGGAAGAAGGTGACCTAGAAGATGTCGGTGGTGACTCGTGATGAGACTTTCTTTGCCCTACAAGCCTTGGCAGAATGCTTGAGAACATGCTGCTGGCCTTGGAGCTTCTCCCTTTGGAGTTGTGTGAGTTTGAAAAATAGGAAGGTGGGGGTGTGAGAGGTGGTAGAGATGTCTCAGACAAAGGGTGTTTGGGGGTACCAGGTTGTGCCTCCCAGGTGAAAGGAACAGCCACTGAAGTTTCTCCGTAATAGAAGATCCTTGAAGAGGAGTTTGGGGTGGTGGCTTCCTTCGCCATTAGCCTAGAGAAGAACCTATCATCCTTTGTTATCCTGAAGGACATTTTGGATGAGTGATTGTTGGCACCCTCACTCAACATTTTGGTGGATAAACTCAAACACAAGTGTTTGTGAGATTAGCTAAGTTTTTTGTGGCTAGTGAATACACTCAAGTGTCTGTGTGTGTGTTTGTGAGATTGTGGTGAAGGAGTGTGTGTTGGCTTAAACTCAGATCTAAATGCCTCAAGATCTGAAAAGAGAGTCAAAAAGAGGGTGTGTGATAGGTATTTTGTAGCAATTTGTGTGTAGACAGATTACGGCAATATTATGTTTGATTTGCAGAACCCGACAGTTGGGAAATATAAATTTGAAGTGTTCACGTTACTCAACAATAAAAACAACTAGCTTCTCCTACTTCCTGACAGGATCATTATTTTATACAATCATTGTGAAGTCGACACCTGGTCAATTTTTGATTGATGGTAATATGGTATACATACAAAACTGAGGTATATACTGCACTTTCCTATTCATGGTTATTCCATTGCATCCTGTATAAACAACAAGGAGAAGAAAAACACTAGACCCTAAAACATAACAATGAACTAATTAAAAGCTAAATAAAGTATATTAACTAATAAAATGACTTTCAATTGATACAAAGTCATTTGAACTTACCTATTACTTTTAAGTTTATTTAAAAGAAAATTATATTTAACAATATATAACTCTGCTTAACTCAAGTAGAAATATCTATAATAAATATCAGTATAAAGTATTTGAAAATAGAATTTTTGAAGGGACCAAATTAATTGCGGCTAGAATTAATGGCTGATATATAGATGGCGGACAAACCATAAAACCGAATAGAGTGGGTAGCTGCACAATTATTTCTGGAAGCATTTGGACCATAGATTTGGAGATTGATGAGTATTATGGCGAGGCATGCATTTATAAAAGCATTGATCACCCGAAATAGTTGATGTGGTTTTGAAGGAAGGAGAATCTATGAAAATAGGTTATGTGACGGTTGAACACTAATAAATGGAAACAAGTGATTGGAAGTGGGGCTGGGACATTCAAGGTACGTACACGTAAATGTATAACATTGATGTTTTGGCAAAACCTAAACCATTACATTCACTTATCCGACATCATTCGTGATTTGAAGATAGACATGTAAACTTAATGAAGATAGGATTAGCGTAATGATGTTTATGTTACGGTGAAATCTATGTTGTGGAAACAAGTGAAAGTGGTTAAATTACGAGAATAGACAAATGCGAGAGTATTCACGTTCTACATATTGTACTGTGACGTGACATGGTCATATAGGAGTTTCTCGGTTTCACACCATGCACAACACTCACACATCAGTTTAATGGCACAGCTGTATCTATTTTAATGTTATATTCAAACGTGTAAAATAGACCTGATTAGTGTGATCGGTATGTAAAAAAACTAAAATCACACTTTCACGATATCTGGAAAATTAAAGATGCCATTAAAATTTGGTTTTACTTGGTTTGTATAATAATAAGAATGGGGAATTGCATAATCTCAACAGAGAAAAATATATTGGGAGCCAATGCAGGACCCCACTGAAGCAAGAATTTGTTCTTCTTCCTCTGCACCACATGCCACACAAGCATTAATTATGTGGCAGCTGGAATATAAATGTTCACTTCTGAAAGTTCGCATGTTTAAAATTTTGCACTATTCCAAATTGTGATGTTACATTTTTTAAGTTATACTATGCCCAGCAAAGAATTAATGTTAACCGATTCCGATGATATACGAAATCTACTGTCCAAATAGTGATCAAGTAGTAGCTTTGTTCATAACTGTTGCAACCCTAGATTTTGTTATAAATATTGAAATAGCAGCTTAATCATAACTGATTTATTGTTATTTTAGTCTTTGTTTTAATTATTGAGTATTTGCATTTGTCTTAAAAGTTTGAAAAATAAATAAAATATCTGTTTAGTTTTACATTAAAGTAAGTTTGCTTCCAAACACTAAAGGTTTATTGTTTCTTTAAGTCTGAAAGTATGTAAAAACTCGCCATTATTGTTAACTAATAATATCAAATTTACTATAACAAATATTTAACTTTGTAATTATTACAATTTAAAATGAATTAAAGAGAAAAAAGTTAATTAACTTTGAATATTAAATATAAAATAAAAAAATTAAGTATAAAAGTCAAGAATTGAAATAAGAATTTAATTTGGAATATTTCTTAATCTAACTTTTTCTTCTATAGTTCGAATGATTAGATATGCTCCACCGTCTTCTTCAAGTATTTGTAATTATGAAATTAGTACAGCTTAAGATTTTGGATAAATAAAATCAGTATAAGAGAAATTAAGAGGAAAAAAAAAATGAGCAAAGGACAAATCAATTAAACATCACTAGTTATAAGAAAAAAAAAGTATAAAATAGAGACTACTAATTCACACTCATGGAAGCAAATACATTAATAAAGGAGAATATTAAACCTAAAAATGAGTGAAATAAAATGAGAAATATCTTTGGCTTGCTTGAATGTTTTATCTAAATTATAATACTCAAACCTAAGTAATAACAGATTATTAGAAAGCAATAGATTAGTAGAAAGTTTGGACCCAAATTACAATTAAATCACAAATCAAAAAATTCTCGAAAGAATAACCATAACATATGAATTGAGAGAAACCAAAGTTTGCAATGATATAATTGAAAGTATAATTTACTATTAAAGTAAATAATATTTAAATTCTATAAAGGACAAAAGAAGCTTCTCTATCTCCCAATCAATTTCATGCAAATCTAATCAAATTATCAAATATTTATTTTGTTGGCCAGCCAACCTCCAACACTGCATGCATTTCCCCTTTTCCCCGCTGAAAGAGCTAATCATGGCAACTAATGATGAAGAAGTCATAATAATATCTTTTTTTATTTTGGTATGCACGTTACCTGCTTAAATTATTTTCTCCACCTAGGTAAAACGTGTTCAATTGATGTTTCTCTTACTAACTGGGAAAAAATGGAAAAATAATGATTAGAGGCTTCTTAAGTGATCATTTATCATCGTTGTGCATTAAAATGCGATTCTTTTAAACTGTCATAATGCAAATAGTTTGGTGGTAGAATAAAAACTGTATAAGCTGTCACGCATTAGTTGATAAAAATTTAGTTTCACTGCACCAGATCAATGTTAATCAAAGGATTAAATAGTTAAAATTTTTAAGAAGATTGAACTGAAAATATTGGGAATATTAAAAAGATAATGTATACAACGTACTCTAAATTACATCTACAAGAGAAATATTAGAAATATTTAAATATAATGAAACACAAGTCAAATTAATATAGAATTAATATTATTTTTAATTTAAAACTTTAAAATAATAAATTTGTAAGTTTTTTAGATGTTATTCAATTTTCTTATTTTTATTTAAGTGGAACTTAGACTTAGATCTATCATAGTATTTTTCTATTATCAAACATTAAATATTGAGAAAAAAAATGTAATGATGAAAAGATGAATTATAATTACTAATTAATTAGATTTTTTTTCTATTTTAATGTTTTTTGCTAATAAATATGTTTTGGATACTGATGAATATTATATATGATTTAAAATATTAATGACATATTAATTACATATATTTTTCGAATTCCATATTTATCTTTTGGATATGTTTAGTAAGTACAGTGACACAATCTAGATAAATAAAACAATGGTATATTTGAAACCTTTTATCTTTTTCAGCGCTATACATGTTTAATGACTTTTTCAATTATAAATTGTAGCTAAACACGTCAAATTTAGTTTATTTAAAAATCAGTCTTATTTTTTCTTAATTTTTTTTTTAAAACTGATTAGTTTAGAAAGTGTTTAAAAATGTTTAAGCTCAGCTAAAGAGTTTTAGTTAACACTTGTTTTTCTTTTTAAAGGAAAAACTAGTATTTTATATGCATTGCATATGCTATATATTTATGCTATGTAGTCACATTTCATAATAAACAAATGCTTCAAGATATATAAATAAAGATAAAAGCACAATAGTTTAAAATAACTAAGACATTATTTAGCTAGTTGTGTGAATGATAGACATGCGGTATGTTCCGAATAAGTTTTTCCATAAGTGTTTGCAACATGTTTTGAAATATTATAAAATAAAAATAAGAATTTAAAAAATTCATATGGAGGAAGTTAGTCAAATTAATTTATGTATAAACTAAATTTAATTTATAAGGAAATTAATTTAATTTTTTCTGTTCATGTTAGACCATGTGGTGGTTGCATAGATTTAACTTTGATGTTTATGTATCCGTGTGCACTGAATCCTGGGTACTCTATTTTGAATATAAAAATCAAAAAACTTTTCTTAAAGCAACGATTTCACTGTAACAATGGCAATTGGGAATGCTTTTACTGCGTGCGCACTACTGAAACTAATAGTAGCAGTAACCAAAGGAAGTTAGTGGTGGTGGGTCGCGCGAAACGTCGTCGTTTCGTTCGGTACCACTAAAAAGTCAATCATAACACTTTTCCGCGCCAATCACGCTTCCAGTCAATCACCAACACAACGACCTGAGTCTCGTTATGACGTGGCACTCTCTGATTGGCTCTCTTTCGCACCAACCAACCACCTTAAAGCGCACCACCATAACCCATGGTTCTCAGCCCCACCCTATCATTCAACGGAAAAAGGAAAAGGTCCCTCGCAAAAGCGTCCTCTGCAACCCTTTCCGCTTTTCCTTTTCCCGTTTGGCTCACCGAGTCGCGACTCGCCCACGCGACATAATCATCACGCCCATCCTTCCGATTCCATCATCCTCGGATTGCATAAATTCCGCGATGGTTCTTTCGCGGAAGTCCAAGCTTCCACAAAGAAACAACCTTTTCGCCTCTGGGTTTTCTCCATGCTTCTTCTCTGAAACCCGCGTTTGCGTTCCTACGCTTTTCTTGTTTTCGTCGAAATGGCAGAGAATCGAGACGCCGCCGCTGATGGGGTGCCCGGAACGCCCGCCATAAGGGAAGTTAGACCCGAGACGGGGAGCCATGGCGGAAATGGGTCGGGCGGAATTCGGAGAGTGAATTTCCGAGCGGAGATTGATACGTCACCACCGTTTGGGTCGGTTAAAGAGGCCGTGACCCGTTTTGGAGGTAGCGGGCCCTGGATACCCTTTTTGGTAAGTTTTTTGGATCTATTTTTCTGCACCTTGGACTTGTGAGAACGAGTTTGTTTCAAATTTTCTTTCTGGCAAAGTTCTTAGTAAGAGTAATCGAAGATTGTTGTATGTTCAAAACTTAAATTCAAAATTATTAATTAAACTAGATTAATCGTGCATCAATTGATAGATGTGGTGGGTGCTTGGGACTTAAATAAAGCGAATACACCTTCAGGAATCTATTTTTGAATGTACTCATTAAAGTTAAGGTTTCACCTATAATTAGACTACAATGCAGATTAATATTTTGGAGTAAACACTGGAACATTTTAGTATTTTTCAACTAGTTTTTATTACACGAAATACCAAAACTGGATTTCTAATTAAAGAATAATGCAAAAAAAAAAAAAAAAAACTTATAAGGATTTTGCATGGAAGTTCTATTCCTTTTTTTCAATTATAGAAATTAGTGAAATGGTTTATTTGGTAGAGAAATTTGGTTGCATGGTTGGTGGATTACTAATATGCTTTAAAGTAGGATAGTTCTTTGTACATTCTTGATACCTGTCCCGTGGGTTAGTTTACTTTCTGATGTAGAAGAAGATTATCATTAGCAGAACAGCATTGAAGATTTTGACATAAAGAAAGTGGAGGAACAGGCAGCGGAGTTGGAAAAGGATTTGATTGTCAAAGAACTTGAAACTCTTGATGTGCTTGAAGAACTGGGAGCTACCAAGAGGATTGTGGAGGACTTGAAGCAGCAATTACAAAAAGAGGCTATGAAATGTTTAGCATCTCGAGATGTAAATTCATATGAACAAGTTGGAACTCCTGTTTTTAAGGAGATGGATAAGGAGAATTGTGGAAACAATGTCAATGATCAAGAACAGATGATGATGCAAACTCCAAGCCCGTGCTCTATCATGTCATCATCACCTGATATGATCTTGATGGAGTTGAAGCAAGCCAAGTTGAATTTAGGCAAAACTATAAATGAACTTGGAGTGATACAGTCCTCTGTTGAGTCTTTGAATAAGAAGATGAAGAAGGAGAAAGTTTTTCTGGAGAGGACACGTGAAAAGCTAGCATCAAAGTTTGCAGCAGTATCTTCTCTAGAGAGGGTCCAAGAGCAGACAAGATCAAATCCACCAGCATCTCATGTAGAACGTGGCATTGGTAACCCTGCTAATACTATAAGAAATTTCAATTCTGATTCCGGGCAGTGCAATAGAATGGTTGAGACTAGAAGATCTGAGCCTTCAAAACCCTTAAGTGTGTATGAAGAATATGGATTCAGTGTTAAGACTGCTGAGATGAGGTGGCTCGCTGCTAAAAGGATGGAAGAAGCTGCAAGGGCAGCAGAAGCTATTGCTCTTGCTGAAATCAAGGCTCTATCTAATGGTGAAAGATCTTCAGGATTTGTTCTGCCAGAACCTGAGAAAGTCACTTTCGCTTTTGGAGATCGCTCTCCCCTAAACTCCAAGGCTCATATACCCGAGGATTCAACCTTGAAGAAGGTAATAGATACCAAGTTTCAAATTGATGAAACAAAAATTTCTAAACTGAGTATTTTGAAGAAGTTGGAGGAAGCAACAGAGGAAGTTCTACACAGCAAACAAGTGTTGACAGATGCTTTAAACAGAGTTGAAACTGCAAACAAAAAGCAACATGCTGCTGAGGAGGCTCTAAGGAGATGGATTCCAGAGAATGACCTCAGGGGGTATAACACTATTAACTGTAACAAGCTTAATCAAGGTGGAATCTGTCAAGATTCTCTGCATGATGTAACCAGGTCAACAGCAGCAAACAATGATCCAAAGCCAACATTAAGACCTACAATTTCTATGAGAGATGTACTTAGCAGAAAGCAGGTTCCTGAAGGATATGCTACAAGAAAGGAGATGGAAGAGCACACTGAAAGACAAAAGGTAGCGTTGAGCCAAATGCTTCAAGCATTGAGGGAAGATCTAACTCTTCCAACAAAGACTGAGAAAGATGGGAGCAATCAGAAGCAGTTCATGCCACATAGGAAGAAATTTGGATTCATTCAAATATCACTCCCCCCCTTGACAAGACCAAACAAGAAAAGGGCATGAAATTTCAATCCTCAATCCCCATGCATGATTGAATAGCCACTACTCATGCATCTTGATGTTCCCATGTCATTCTTTATCTGTTCATGTGCTTACTTTCATGTTATTTATGTAGAGGTTTTTTGGGTGCCTGATTTTGTAAAATATGTTGTTTGAGTGATTGGTTTGTGATTCTGTAGCTAGCTTTGTTGGAGCTAGTGCATTATGTTGCTTGGTTGGATGCATTGGAGTCATAAGGAATTCAAGGCATGAAGGTTGGATCATTGGATATTTTATTATCAGAAGTATCTCCTATCGCGTGGTTGTAACAGTATATAAGTTCAATGGTTGATTGACAAATGTTGAAAATACTTTAATTCACTCTTTTTCTTTACACACTCTTTTATATTTGTTAAAATTAATTAAAAACTATTAAATTAAGAACAAAATTCACAAATATTGACATTTTCAATAAATATTAATCAACCATAAAATATTTAAGAGTGTGGCTGGAATATCCCTTTGTTGATCCGTGTACATTATTGAGAACTTGGAAGGGATGTTGACTTTAGGTAGTATTCCATGCTTTTATTTTTTGTTTTTATTTATAATTACAAAAATGTCATAAGGTTTTTAATTTAATTTCTGTTCTCAGACGTTTGTATAGGAAACAAGAAAAAAAATTACTTTATTTTCTCTTTCCTGTTTAATTGCCTGTGACTGAAATGATATATATGATATAGATTAAAAAAAATTAATGAGAAAGTACTTGGAAACGAAAAGAAAATAAAAGAAGACAAATAGTAGAAATGAAGTGGAGAGATTCTTTGGTTGAAGAGATATGAAAGATAAATAGAAAGTTAATTTTTTTAGATTGTTTGTATTTTAATTATTATTATTATTATTATTATTATTATTATTATTAAAGTTTCAATAAAGTTAGTTCCAGTAAGAATAGTGACTTTTGATTTTAGCGTTTATATTTTTTTAATCTCTATAAAATTTTAAAATAACCATTTCTACATGTTACGAAAATGTATGAAGTTTTGTCTTAGTTTGTGTAAAATATATATTTTTTATCCTTTTAAATTTCAAAATACTAATTTTTGTCCGTAATATTCATTTTAAATAAATAAATAAATCAATAATAGGTATTTTATGAATTTTAAGTACTTTTTTTGAGGTATCACATATTTATACTATATTACAATTCTATGGTGTCATGATCATTTGACTTTTTGTTTAACCGTGAATACTTTATTTTTTGTTCAACAGAAGCAATTACCTAATGTTATTCAAATTAGGAATTTAAATTATGATTTTTAATTTTGAAAAGACTAAACGAATGAAAATTTTATAAGGACAAAAATTAAAATTTTCTTATTTTATAAATATTAAAAATGTATGAGTTTTATAAAGAAAGTTGTTATTTTCTTAATTATTTTTATTATAGGAAAAATAACCCTTCTTAGTATACTAGAAAATGATGGAATTTTCAATTTTTTTTAAATTTAATTGTACATTTTGCCACTTAGATTTTATTTTATTTTATGAATTTCACTTTTAAGTTTTCTGAACCCATTTAATCATTAAAATTTTATAATTTCACCATTTCTAATTGATTGGAGATTGTGATGAAGAAAACTATACAAAGTACGGGCGAAATAAAAATGACATCATTTTGAAAAAAGAAAATAATAGATCAAAGTCTTTTTATTCTCTGATCGTTCTGGTTGATGGAAAATTAACGGACCGATAAAGTGTGCGAAAATTGGTAAGTTTGGTGTAGAATGAGCCAAATATACAGTTAAGTGGTAATTGAGAAATAAATTATATAAAACGAATAAAAGTAAAATAAATAATCTTAAACCATTTGAGTAATGATAGGAATGAAAATAGTGGATTCCTTATCCAGTGAAGAGGTGGGAGCACGTGAGATATCACGTGAGTTGTAGAAAGCAGGAAGCAAAGGAAAATCCAGGAGGCGGGTGGTTTAGGATCAGAATTAAAAACATCAGGATTTGGTTTGGGAACACATAAAGAGTGAAACCAACAAAACAAAAATACCAACGAAAAACATCCTCGTCGTCATCTTCGTCTCCTCTGTTCTGCTTCCGTAACATTAACGTTGCTGTCGTTTATCCAAAATCATGGACTTCACCTCTCTCGCAAATTCCATGACTACTCCTCATGCAATTCCTCCTGCACACCCTTATAGCCTTCAACCCTCTCCTTTTCCTTCCCACCTCCCTGTATGCGATTTCCTGTCTCTCTCTCTCCCTACATATATACACATGTATTTAATGTTATTTCGTTTATGGGAATTTTTCTTTTTCTTTTGTAATTTTCAGATTTTAAGGCGTTCGGGTTTGGTAAAGAATCGGCTAATTGCTCGTTGCAGTTCTAAGTCCGATGAATTTGGTTCTGTTAATGGGCTGCAATCCACGCCCAATAAGCTTTTTATGGAGGAGGTATCGATTCTACTCATTTTCCTGTTAATTCTCAAGTGTTCAAAATTTATCTTATCCGTTTTTTCCCCCAATGTTCTACACCTTAATTGGGATTAAGGGTTTTTCTTTTACGTCTGGTTGGCACTTCGGGCACCGGTTAAAAAGTGTTTTATGTTTTTGGATGTAGGGTGTGTTGAAGAAGAGTTTATTTCAGCTTCTGAAAGTGGTTTGACATTCCTGTAAACTTAATTTAGCTGTAGGTTTCTCATAGAAAAAAAAAAAAAAAATGAGTTTATTTAGGTTATTTGTAAACTTATGAATGAGCTCTTATTTGACAGGAGCATGGATTAAGGGTTTATTTGGTAGAGCTTTTTTGCCACTTAATTGGTCTTATATTATCACAAACACTGGTGCAAGAGTTTGAAAGAGCTTATTAAAATAGCTTATGATATGTTTGTCAAACGTTTAGTTTATTTCAGTAAGCTCTCTAATGACTTAGAAAATATCGTACAGCTTATATAAAAACAACTTAACCCAATTTCCTCTGCGACAGTACAAACATCTTATACATAGTTGCTTATATGAAAAGCACGTATTCAGTATGCCCTTGATGCCTACATACGTGCTCAATTACTCAATATTTATAAGCTCTTCTTTTTATAAGATTTTATCCAATGAGTACTTAATTAAATTGTTTACCAAATCATGTTTGTAATAAAAAAAAAGGTTATTGTATAATAATTACTTTTTATTTTTGTTTTCATAGGGCAGACCTTTTTTCTTCACACTATTCATTTCCTGTCTATAGTACAGAATTTTGTTGAAACAGTGAGTTTATCAATGTAAAATTGTAACTCTTTTTATTCGTTGATTCCTACCAGGCTATTGGAGCTGAATATGGGGAAGGCTTTGAGACTTTTAGGTCTGATGGACCGTTAAAAGTTGATGTGGTAAGGAATTTTTTGCCATCATAGAAATTCCTAGTTTTTCTTCAGAATCTGCTTCATTGCCTCTTTGTACTTTTGTGATGCTAGTATACAGTAATTTATGACTGAAGGTTGATAATTCTGTTTTGAAAATAGGACTATTTGAATGAGAAATTGCAAGATGGTTTTCTTCACCGCATTCGGTATGCAATGAAGCCAGATGAAGCTTATGGTCTGATTTTCTCTTGGGACAACGTGGTGGTAAGTAATTAACTCAAATTTGTATGTTTTATTTATTTTTTTCCTTTCCCTTTTTTTGGGTTTGAATGTTCCATGCTAGATTGTTGTCTTTCAGTAGTATTTTTCCGTGTTTTAGAAATGTTAAATACTGTGAGTTTATGAAATTTATTGCAATTGTGCTGAAGATATGTATTTACTAATGTTCTGGCTGCTAATTGCATGTGGGAATGACTGCCATGACCAAGTTTTGGGAAAAAAAGTGCAGGACCTTACACTCACGTAATATCATGCAACCAGTTCATTTAAATCAATTCCCTGATAAATGCATGCAATTCATTTCAGGCGGGTACACGAGCTGTAAAAAGGATGGCATGGGAGCAGCTGGCCTCTGAAGAAGGTATGTTAATTGTTATACTTAATTACTTTGGGGCTGTAGATCCGATAATCTTCAAAGATGTATGGTCTTTTAGATGGATGGTACAAAATAGAAACAAAAGGACAGGATCTCCATTAAGGAATGGAGCAACTCAAACAACTATAACAAACAATCATTCCTTTCTTTAGATATTCAACTGATATATGTCTATTTGGGAACAAAAATTAGTAGCAAGAAATGGAAGATTTTTAAAATTAGAATTTTACATTATCAACTAATTGTTGTTAATAATGTGTCCTCTTCATTATTGGTAGATGGTAATGGTAAGTTCGGAAGATTGTTGCAAAACTTTTTGAAAAACAGTTCTGACATAACAGTCCCTGGCAGCCATTATTTTTTAATAACTTGAGTGACTACCAACTTTTTAAATAACAGAAGCCTTTTGAATAATTTATAACATTTTCGTTTAAGTATCAATAGCAAACTGTGGTGGCATAGCTGTAATCATTTATAGCAGTTGATAACGAAGAATTAAGAAGCATTGAGACAATCCATATTTTGAGGCATTTTCTTGTTAGAAGAACTGAAGAGGTGAACTTTCAAAATTACTTTTGATAAAAGAATGAACTTTCTAAATTTTCTATATGCATTGAAGCAATAATAATTTGATTGACCAAAAACGTAACAAATAATTTATTTTTCTAGTTTTACATTTCTGGAATTTTTAACCACTTAACTCGATTGCCTGTCACAACTAAATCATTCTCATTTTCTCAACTAAAGTAAAAAGGAGCTTTATAAAATTGAACTTTCTGTGCAAAAATGGTGGTTGTTGTCATTTGGAACTCATTTTTTTACCCCAACATGTCATTTGGAGAGAATGGGGGGCGGGGAGATGGTGTTCAAGTTGATACCCCTTTTTAAGAATTAAAGAAAACCGTAATTAGCTATAATTTCCATGTTTCGCTTACACAGTGCAACCAACAGTCCCAATGTTTTAAATCTCAAATTGCATCCTCTAGCATCCAACCCCAAAAATGCTATAGCAATATAGTGTATAGCAGTATAGTCGCTTTTTTGAACTTTTTATAGTTTATTTAATGTATACTACACACACACGCACACATAGATAGATAGAGAGAGGAGATGGATATATAGATAGATTTTAAGCAATGATAAAATTTACTCAAAATTAAAAACATTGATATTTAATAATAAATGGCCAGAGGTGTCTTAAATAAAACATGTAAGTAGATACCAACAAAAGACAAGTACAAGTTTCCTAGATAGGAGTTAATAATCATATTCTATATCCAGGTCTTCTCTATCATTGTTACTATTATTACATCTATAGATTCAACTTTCGAAATTAGAACCCCAGATGTAGCCCTCTAAGAAGACCCTAATGTCTGTGTTCAGAGGGACTTTTTTGGAAGCAACACATAGCACCTTCTCTGCACCGCATTAGCACACTATTTGAAACCCTGGTATCTCCAGTGAAACTCACTGTCCTTTTTTATCTGTTTGGAGCTTTGTACCTCAACCTTCTCTGTTGTTTTCTTTGTACAACACCCATCTTCACTTTTCATTGAATGTTTAAGATGTCTTGTATTTGAAATATGAACGTCTTTTGAATTTTGTTTGTTCTACTTATTTTGCTGTTACATGTATGTTTTGCTTTTGAGACCTATGACTTTTAATTGTTAATTATGAATATGTCATGAATTCTGAGAGGTTTATATACATTCACTTGGTCCTTTTACCTACACAACCTTTATGCTTTAGTCCCTATACTTAAAATGACTCATTTAGTCTTTTTGCATATGTAGTTTTTAATTTAATTGGTTTTAGTCCCTGTCGTTTAGAATTACAGGGACTAAAATAGATTAAAAAGTACATGTGTTGGACTAGAAGGTGTTAAAAAGTGTATGTTTAGGGACTAAAATGAGTAGTTTCTTGGTGTAGAGACTAAACTGTATTGTGCTGGTCCAGGGACCAAATGAGTAATTAAACCTAAAAAACTCATAATAATAGTCATCCTGCTATGGACTATCCCACCATAGCGTTTTTGGGATTGACTTCTATATGCTGTCTGATATTGATAACTATGATTATCATATCCAGGAAAGGATATTCCGGAAGGTGATATCGACAAATTACTGTTTTATACAGGTGCTGATTATGTGTTGCATAAGGTGAGTTTGCCTTTTTCTTTTGGTTTGTTGGTTTACAAAGGACTTCAATTATGAAGATATGCTTTCTTCAGAGATAGCATCATCATTAAAAGTCTAAAACATTGTTCTGAACATTTTTCTTTGCTGATTATCCTATCTTCATTTTGCAGTTTTTTCTGTCAGATAAGGCAGAAGATGAGCTGAATAGGCTAAAGTTGAGGTTTTCTCAGTTATATTATGATAATCTTCTCAGAGTAAGTTGCCTTGATTTATTCTAATGGCTATTGTCGAGGGTTCAGAGGGGTAAAACCTGACATTTTTTGCTTGTAACTTTGTTTAGCTTGCAAAACCAATAGATGGCCTCAAAGACTGGTTAGAAGCAGTTTATACAGCTCGCATCCCCTGTGCTGTGGTTTCAAGCCTTGATAGAAGAAATATGTTAGAGGTTTTGGGGCGAATGGGGCTCAGCAAGTATTTCCAGGTTGGTTTTTAGAAGAGTTTACAATAAATCAATTTTTACCTTGTTTCTCCAATAGAAAAAAGGCATAGTGATATGTATAACTAATTTTGCTTGAAATGGGGTTATACTGGAAGACTTCCAGGTTTACTTCTCTCAGGCTATCATGGACAATATAAATACTATGTAGCTTGTTTAGTTGGGGTGTTGACTTCGACTTCAGTTTGACTCATGGTCATTTCAAAAATACTGTTCACATTCACTAATTAAGAAAACAAGCAGTTTGTTTTTGCTGCAATTCGTGCTCTAGATCCATTACAGGGATGACGAATGCTATTAATACACTATTATTGGGTAAAATCCATGTGGGTCCCAATACATATTTACTTGTTCCCTCACATCTACATAGTGGAACTTAGGTGACTGTTACCCCCTATCATAGTGTTGTGCTAACATTTCTCTTAAAGGGAATTAGGGACACAAAATGACTTTCCCCTTCATTTTGCGGGTAATCCCAATTTGATAACTTGGCCATTTATGACTAGACTTTGACCTATTTTATGTACTAGATATAGTATATAAAATTATGAATAACTTGACATGATTTTATGTTTGCCACTTGCTGATTGCCTCATTTGACTTGCAGGCAATTGTGACAGAGGAGGATGGAATGGAGTCAATAGCTCATAGATTTCTTTCTGCTGCTGTCAAGGTACAGTTTATCCATCTGATTCAATTTTGATGAAATGATTCGCCTTGAAACTATTACTATATATACTATGTTTTTTTAACATTTATTACATGTATAATTATACTCGGGCAAGTTTCCATCACCACATCTACTAAGTTGTAAAAACCAACACTAAGAAATTTGTGAAGTTATAGCAGTAATCTACTATCTATGGCAAAGCATGGACATGATACTGGATTAATGCATCGTTGCTAGTTGTGTAGCCCCAGACAATGTTCACAATAAATGCCAAAGGTCCAAAGTGCAAATAAATAAGGGAATGTTTATATGTAGCATTGGTATTATATGTAGGGTTGTTTAAGTTCCCCTGGCTAATTATCCTGCAAGTCTTTCATAAAATTTTCTCATTCTTATTACAATATTATGCTAGCTTTTTACCTGTTTGGCTATGCGGTGCAGTTGGATCGTAAACCTTCGAAGTGTGTGGTTTTTGAAGATGATCCTAGAGGAGTAACTGCGGCGCACAATTGTACAATGATGGCTATAGCATTAATTGGAGCTCATCCTGCGTGAGTAATTCACATTTATGCATAACAACATAAGATATGTGTTCGAAAATAAGATTTGATAAAACGTTTAAGAATTGCACATTTCCAGTTTAGTGCTTTTGATGTGCAAACACCACTTCCCATTTACACAAGTACATGAAAGTCACTAGAAGTTGAACTTGGTATTTGATTTTTGTGTCAGCTTGTGATGGATGGCATTAATGCATTATACTTTATTCATTTGAAGTTTAGAAACTGATTGATGTTGAAAACCTGCAGGTATGATTTGGGGCAGGCTGATCTTACCGTAGCTAACTTTAGTGAACTTTCTGTGATCAACTTGCGAAGACTATTTGCCAACAAGGGTTCTTCATTTATGGACCTGCAGAAGCAGATCATAGAGAACACTCCTCCCAAAAGGAAACTTACAATAGACACCATTTTTTAATACTTTTTCCTTCCCATTTTCCTCCCCCTGCTAAATTTCCTTGTAATTAAATAGTTATGAGCTCGTAATTTTTTTATATCCAATAAAATTGCAATCAGTTTGATCTGATTTCACCGTATGTTTTATTTCAATTTCTTTTTTTGTTTTCACTTACTGGCCTTATATTTTGGTGTGAAAATCACAGGGAAGTGAACAAGCTCGTAATGTCGCACAATGTTCCCCTACTTCCCTCTCATCATTAGACTAATAGGGGATTCTACTTAAAAGAAATTAGACACTTCGACACCTAATAATTTGGATGATCCGCACCAAATCCAAGTTAAAAAAGATTTTTAGAAAGATTATGATGAAGCCAACTTCCATTGTTGTTTCCTTCACTTCAGTCAAACTTCCAATTCCATCCTAAGTAAACTTATCAACATTTTATCTCTTCCAAATTTAATCTTCCAACTCAAAATTTTTCAAGCTTTGCTCAGTTTTCAATAACCTATGTGCTTCTAAGCTTTTAAATTTATTTTTGTACACTGAATTATTGTAATCCCTAAATATTTGATCAAAGTAAGATTGGATGGTTTTAAGTATTAAAACAGTGGGAAACTAAATCTAGATAATTTAAAAAATAGAACTAGAAAACAATTAAAAGTCAATGAACAATATAAGTCAAAAACTAGCACTTGTCTATTTCTTTTACGTCAAAAACAGCTTAGGAGAAAAGACAATGAGCGTACTAGTTGTAGTAAACTTCTTGACATATATCTAATTTCCATGAATAAAAAGAAGCTAATTTCATATTTAATAATGGTTCTTATATATAAGTCTAAAAATTACTTAGAATATTTATTAAGAAAAAAAAAAAAAAAAATATATATATATATATATATATATATATATATATATATATTTTATAAAAACGCTCTCATGTGATTTTGAATTCAACTCCAACTTAAAAGTCTTAAACTTTAATAAAAAAATTATATTTATTGATTCATTAACACTAATCAGCATACTATATTTCATATTCGACCCTTTTATATATGATGTATAATTTTGTTACTACATTATTTTGCAATTGAAGTTTTCAGATTTTATAAAATCAGCAATTCTAGTGTAATATTTAATTTTGCAAACATTTATTTCTAATTTTTATCCAATTAAAGTCTAAAACTTAAGGATTAAGCTAATTAATTAAAGTATACAAAAAATAAACATCTGCAAATTAAAAATTAAACTAAAAGTTACAGTTTTTTCTTATTGTAAATTAAAGGAAAACAAAATTAGAATTTATCTTCTTATTGTGCTTATTCACATTTTATTGCAAAGAAGGTGATAGTATAGGTGGAAGCAGAGTGTGTGTACTGTCAGAAAATTCCATGGTGAAAGTTGGTGACATGGCAAAAGGGCAACAAATTGGGGATTTCAATTGGTGAATCAACTCTCCATTGCTGATCTCATTCATTTCCTTATCTTTCCTTTCTTCCCTAACCATATCTCATCCTTCAAACTTCAATTTCTCTGACACACACACACACACACCCCTTTTCAGCTCCCTTCACTCTGCAATTCAATTCAAACATGTTGTGTCTCAACACCGCCTTCACTTCTTTCATACCCAGAAAGCCAACTTGCGTTTTTTCTTCCAAATCAACCACCCCAATTTCCTGCACCCTTCAAGGTATTATTTTTATTACCATCCACTTATTAGGGTTTTTATTTTGAGGGCATTTATTCTGCAATTTCAGTGTTCTTCTCGACATTTTCAGCTCTCCACCAAGACCCAGATAACACATCGTTGACCTTTAACTTTTGCCCCCAAATTACATTTCTTTTTAAATTATAATTTAATAGCTTTAAACTCGTAGTTGACGATTTTCATTACATGTATTTTGCTATGAACTTATTATTATCGTTATTACTTTTTCAATTCCGTGTGTTAATGTAGTCGTCATTTCTAGTCAAAGCTCCAAACACATTCTTGGATTTTGTTCTCTGATTTATGAATTTTGTTTGAGTTCTGCAAAATCGTGTGCAGGAACCGTTGCTGAACCAAAATCTACAGCTGCTGCTGAACCGCTTTTGCTTAATGCAGTTCGTGGGTTAGAAGTTGAAAGACCACCGGTTTGGCTCATGAGGCAAGCGGGGAGGTACATGAAGGCAGGTTTATGCAGCTACTTGTGATTTATGGTTTACGTAATAATCTCCGGTGTTTGGGATTTCCATTATACTTGTAGAAGTAAAACTTAATTGAAGGTTTAGGGCAGCCTGGTATTTGGCGTCATAAATTTTTGTATATCGTTAAATTGCATATGCAGTGGTATTATGTGGACTTTAAAATAATATGTACTAATTAACTTTTGTTTAAACTAATTTAAGGTTACCAGAAGCTTATTCATTTTTTCTTGTACAAGTACTTATGGATAAGTTTATCCAAACAAGGCAGGTGTAAAAGGATGCGTTTTTGTTAACTCTGTCGCTTTTTAGTTACACACCCCCTCTGAAACTAAACATTGCTAGCGGAATATTTACATTTTCCAAAATTTATCTCCATTTCAGAAAATTTCTGGAGTTTTTCATGATGACCTTAGCCCAAGAATTTGTTTGAACTGTATAAGATCCGTGGTTATCTGCTTCAATTATAAATTTAAGTCCAATAACTATCATGATTTAAATGCCACCAAATTTGAAATTGGTTGGGTTCTTGTTCTTCATGAACTGAGTTTGGTGAGTGTGTCTTCTTTACGGAAAATGGATCTAATTTGCCAATTTTTATTAACCAGAGTTACCAAACCATCTGTGAGAAATATCCTTCATTCCGTGAAAGATCTGAAAATGTGGATCTTGTGGTGGAAATTTCCCTGCAACCATGGCATGTTTTCAAGCCTGATGGAGTAAGATAACACTCTGGCACTCATTAATATATCTATGCCTTTTCAGGCATTTTTTTATCACACTTTTTATGTTAGGATTCCGATTGTTGCCATTAATAATTTGCTTGGCACTGATTCTGTGACAGGTGATTTTATTCTCAGACATTCTTACCCCACTTTCTGGAATGAATATACCCTTTGATATTGTGAAGGGCAGGGGTCCTGTCATATTTGATCCTATTCACACAGATGCCCAGGTCAATCAAGTGAGAGAGTTTGTTCCTGAAGAATCAGTTCCATACGTTGGTGAAGCACTGACTATTTTGAGGAAAGAGGTCAGACTGGTCCTATGTTCCGTTGCATTTCTGCATTTGTTCATTTTACATCTCACTTCCTTTTTATACCTGAAGCATGTATGTTTTGTCCAATACCATAAGACGGGAAATCTGTATTTTATTTGAGTAAAAAGGAATTCTCTGTATTTTAAGGATGTTCATTGATTGTAAATCATAGGTGGGGGGGCTGTAATAACATGGAATGATAGAGAAAAGATGATTAGGCATATGTCACGTGGTACTTGGTAGAACATATAATACTGAAAACTCACAGAACTATATATTTTATTGAACTGTCTTCCTTGCTGGTGGTATTAATATACTGAGTTAATCTTAATTTCCCGTTTGTATTATAAAGTTGTTTCATGTACTAGTAAATAATGGAGTTTCATGGAGACCCAAATATCTTGTTATTGTTGCTTTATCATTCATTATTCTGTGGCCAATTGATGTATTATGCCCCTATGGTTTTCTATATCATTGATTGCATAACTATTATTGCAGGTGAATGATAAAGCTGCAGTTCTTGGTTTTGTTGGGGCACCGTTCACTCTGGCATCATATGTGGTTGAAGGTGGTTCATCTAAAAACTTCTCAAAAATAAAAAGATTGGCTTTCTCTGAATCCAAGGTAATCTTCAGCCATCTTCCCTTATCATTCAAGCTCACTAAAGTTGTTGCCCATGGCAACTCACGCACATTCTTATATTTTATATCAGTTTTTTTTCAGCATTTGTGACCTGAAATATACTGATCGGTCCAGATAGTCAACAAATCCTTGAGTTGGTCATTAGTTAGAAAATTAGTTCTGGTTAAAATGGAAAGAAGTTAGCACGGTTCATGTTACCATAGTTGTTTAGGTTTTTCTTCTACTTTATTTTGCACTATTTCTTTAACTCGTTTCACTATAAACTGTGATTTCTCAACAGATCCTGCACTCATTACTGCAAAAATTTACATCGTCAATGACAAGATACATTCAATACCAAGCTGATCATGGAGCTCAAGCTGTTCAGATCTTTGATTCATGGGCAACAGAACTTAGTCCAGTGGATTTTGAAGAATTCAGTTTGCCTTACTTGAAGCAGATTATTGATACTGTGAAGAAAAGCCATCCAAATCTCCCTTTGATCCTCTATGCTAGTGGATCTGGGGGCTTGCTTGAAAGACTACCCTTGACAGGGGTGGATGTAGTTAGCTTGGATTGGACGGTTGATATGGCTGATGGTAGGAGGCGACTGGGACCAAATATAGCTGTCCAGGGAAATGTGGATCCTGGTGTTCTTTTTGGTTCGAAAGAGTTCATCACTGATCGGATAAATGATACTGTGAAAAAAGCAGGTAGAGGGAAACATATTTTGAATCTTGGTCATGGAATTAAAGTAGGTACGCCCGAGGAGAATGTCGCACATTTTTTTGAGGTTGCTAAATCACTCAGATACTAAGCAGCCAACTAGTGATTAATTAATTTTTTGTTTGATCACACTTCTAGTCTCTTTACTATATCTGTCTGATTTTGATTCTCTAGTGCATTTTTTCAGAGTAATTACATTTCCAGTATTTTGTAATTAAAAGAAAGTCCCTCTGTTAATCTGTCATCTAATTATGAATAGACGCCAGGCATATGAACAATAATATATGTACATTGCTTAATACTTTAAAGAGGTAGCATATCACAACACAAACAGATAAATAAAAGTTATCAGTTAATCCGTTAAATTGTTTTAGTTAAAAAGTACTGTATCTCCTAAAGACATTTGATTGTTGTAAAAATTGTAATAATGAAGAACCAAAATCACAGCATTGTCCAGAGTAATGCAATTGAAGCACTTAGACATGCACAATGCGAGAACTAAAGTTGATTCGGTCCCAAGGAAATAAGTTGAACGCTGGTACATGGATTTGCATAATCAAGTAAAAAATTCTGCATCCCTACTTTTTACATAATTCTACCAATCAATTTGAAAATTGAATATTTTTAATTTTGTAAACGAATAATTATTTTGAAAGTGTTTTAGCTCTGTTAAAAAAACAAATACCCAACTAATAGGGAGATTGTACTAGTCTGGCTGGCCTATAGTGATTGTTTCAAAAGCCCAGAGTACGTCAACTATAGAAACGTGATTTGGGATAGGAATATGTTTTCTTGTATTAAACACAGGTCTTCAAAATAAATGGCAACAAAGGCTTAGGACCATCTTGTACGCTGGGAAAAGATGCTCACATTTTAATTTTTTGCGGTCCATTTTTATGATAAAAGTCTCATGATTAAATTGGTGATTCTGACTAATTTAATTTATACCAAACATTACCTTTAATGGATTGCAATATCCCATTAACTAGCTGAAAGATGGACTTCATTAATGGATATGTTGCAAGACTCTGATAACCAGCTGAAGATAAACTTTACTTTGAGTGATAAGTGCTCAGAGTAGCTTCTTGGGAGATATTGTTTGAAACAAGACTTTTTTTTTTTTTTTTTTTTTAAATACAACAAAACCTTCAGCACAGATTTTGAAATGAAAACAAATTTGTTAATTAAGAATTTTTTTTTTCTAAACTAAATTATATATGAAATAACATCACAGATCAATTTCACGAAAACAACTTTATGTATATGGTTTCTTAGCTTTAGAATTTCAATGGTAGAAATAATTTCAAAATAAGCGTAAAAAATAATTCTCTCTCTCTCTGAATATATGAAACTAAAATAAAACAAAGACCTTGATATCTATCATGAGCATACAAAGCTAGAATTGCATTTGAGAGCTTTAAAAGCTTCTCTATTAATTAGAAAAATCATGTTCTTAATCGAGTAACTTTCATAAGCACATTTTTTAACTTTTTTTTAGTTTGTATCTAAACAAATCTTATAACTATAAACATAAAAATATTGAGAATTTTATACCGGGAGACATTAGAAAGAGATTCATCCCCATTGAAGTACAAATTGTTTATACAAGATAATAATACATTATCTTTAACCTAAATTATTTATACAATATAATAATATATTATCTTTAACCTAAAATATAAGATTATGTGTTTATATGTTGTTTTTTTCTTTATATACCGCTCAACTTTTTTATTGTTCTTAAATGTGAAACTTTCATATAAAAAATAAAAAGTCACAGACATATATTCTTAAGATTTTAGGGTTGAAGATTTGTCATGTTATCTTATATAGACAATTTATATATTAGTGGTGGTGAATTTCTCTAGTCTCTCTTAATAGAAAAATCATAAAAAATAACTGATTTGTCTTGGTAACCGACTTAAGTAGAGATAAGTATGTTCTATTATGATAAAGACCCAATAATAATTAGGGTCAGAAGTGTGAGATAAGTATATCCAGTTGTAATATAAACTCATAATAAAACCAACACAAACTTAAGAAGGAGATCGTTTCAAATTTAAGTATGAGTTGAAAGTCTCATGTTAAATAAAAATAAAAAAAATTGAGTGACATATAAAGAAAAAAGATCCACAAATATATAATCTTAAGATTATGTATTGAAGATGGTGTCATGTTATTTTTATGAATAATTCAGATGTTAGTGATGATGAATCTCTCCAATCATAATAAACAAATCTCAGAAATAAAATTTCTAAGACATTATAAATTTTCAATATTATAGATAAATATTATGTAAATAAGATAATGTGATTTAACCTAAAATATCTAATTGGACAATATTGATCATATTTTTATATCTAAATTTTTTTTAATAAATTCATTATTTATTAGGTATGTTCATGCAATCAGTAATTGATTTTCACTAATAAAATTGTACTTCTTTTTTCTGAAAAGAGATTATCGTGGCATTTTCATTAAGTATATTATATACATGATGGTAAGATATATTTCTTTTGCAAGTCACAATTCAGAAACAAAAGATAAACTATTTAGAAATCTTAAAAAATTTGAATTGTGAGAAGATGCACATGTGTGGTCTACCAACCAATATCTTATACTTAATGGAGATTGGGTAGGTTGATGTACTTTTTTCATGGATGCAAACTTGTTGGCTTGGTGTTTTTGTTAATTGAAAAGGGTATAAAAAGCAAACAAGTGAAAGAATTAAGCTACCTACATTGAAGAGAAATACATACGTGGACTTTAAGTTATGTAATAACTGATACAATGTAATGTGATACCATAAATCAAATAAAAGTGATAACTGATAAGGCACCAAATCCAGATCAGATACATGTCAGCAGTGGTCCCAGTTTACCTTCAAGTACAGGGATAATTCAAAACCAAAGAAAATAACTCTCAACGATATTAATGAGGTCTTGGATCAGAGATTGAAATTTTCACTGGTAATAAAATCTGAAGTGTACATTTTTATATAGAAATATCATATCATAGCTGAAACAAATACAATTATAATCATAAAAACTATTTATATTTTAAAACTTTCCTTTGGACCTGTTAAAAGTCAAAACTGGGGGCAAGTTTTCATTTGCTACTCTTGCTACTCTTCCCCTATGTGGCAAAAGCAGAGGCATACAATTTAAGAGAATTTGTTTTTTTTTTTTTTTTCTGAAATAGTTGTTTTATATGTTTGTGTTTTTGTTATCTATGGAATTTAAAAACACAACACGAGTGTATGTTTCGTGTCAGAGGTGAACATTTTTAGTTCCTTTTACAAAGCTGAATTATTTAAAGAGTGGTGATAAGTTAACACTGTTCATTTTATACATTCATTTTACACTTTATATATAATTATTTTATTATTTATATAATATTTTATTAATAAGAATCATTGTCAAATGAAAGTATACGGTGAACAATGCTGTTAAACGAACATTTTTCTTGTTTAAACATGTTTTCAAACACATTAAATTTTCTTTCGTTAGTAAATATTATTTATGATTTGAAAATTTTCAAGTAATTTCCTATAAAGAAGATATTAAATGTAATGAAACCCAGTCAAATAATAAAACAGGTGTGCAATACAATATTAAAGAGAAAGTGCATTAAGTTTTATAACATAAGAATATATTAGAATATTATTAAGAATCAATTGAAAATTATTAATAAGAAGAATTAATTGATATGAAGTTATTGGAATGTAAATAGTAATTTTGATTTAAATATATAGTTTGGTTGAATACTGGACAAAAAATAGAATAAGAAAATATGAAAAAATAAACAACTTAGGGAATTTTGAATGAGAACGAAGAAAGACAGTGAAATATGAGGTGGAGTGAACTCAGACTGAAGTGTTGTGTTTGACAACGTAGGAAAAGCTAAGAAAGTGGTTTGTGCATGTATAAATATACTAGGCAATCTTGCTCTTTCCAATACCATTGTGCTTTTCCCTCTCTAACGTCCATCTCTCTTCAAACGTTAAAGCCTTCTTCGTGAGAAGGTTCGTTTGGCTGTGTCTTTTTTTGTTTGGTGGTTGCAGACGATTATGTGGTTGAGTTCACGCCTTGTGAATGATCATGTTTTGGTTTTTGTGATGTCTTATGTTGTTTCAGTGAATTGGTGTCTGTTTTAATTCTAGTTGGTATATTGTTTGCGTTGGAACCTTCATGTGTGTGTTTGCTTTTACTGATTTGTTTCTCATTTTCAGGTAGAGCGTTTGAATTGAGCACCTTCTCTGAAGCCATTTTTTTGTTACGTTAAGCGCGTTTTTTGGTGGCTTCTCGAGGAGGTTGAAGGGCGTGAAAGAGTGGTGCATCTTTTGAGGTTAGGCAGATCGGAGAGAGAGTGATAAAAGTTCCTTGCTTTGAAAACCGGGGTGCTTGATTTTGTCTGAGGTTTTGTGCTTGAAAATGGGGAAAAGAGGGAATGTGTTGATGCAGAAGTATGAATTTGGAAAACTATTAGGTCAAGGAAACTTTGCAAAGGTTTACCATGCAAGGGACCTCAAAACTGGGGAGAGTGTTGCCATTAAGGTGATTGAAAAGGAGTTAATTCTAAAAATTGGGTTGGAAGATCAAACGAAGCGAGAGATATCTATCATGAGACGGATTAAACACCCCAATGTTTTGCAGCTGTATGAGGTCTTGGCCACCAAGACCAAGATTTACTTCATCATGGAATATGCCAAAGGGGGAGAACTTTTCAACAAGGTGGCTAAAGGTAGATTCAGTGAGAGCAAGGCAAGGAAGTACTTTCAACAATTGGTCAGTGCTGTTGATTTTTGCCACAGCAAGGGCGTTTATCACAGGGATTTGAAGCCAGAGAACTTGCTTTTGGATGAGAATGGTGTTCTGAAGGTAGCGGATTTTGGGTTGAGTGCATTGGTTGAATCGCATCGTCAAGACAACATGCTGCATACAGTTTGTGGAACTCCTGCATATGTGGCGCCTGAGGTTGTAAGTAGAAAGGGGTATGATGGAGCAAAATCTGATGTATGGTCTTGTGGAGTGATCTTGTTTGTTCTTTTGGCTGGTCATTTGCCATTCTATGATTTGAATCTAATGTCACTATATAGGAAAATAGGCAGGGGGGAATACAAATGTCCAAACTGGTTTTCGTTAGAAGTTCGCAGACTTTTAGGGAAAATCCTTGACCCCAACCCTGATACCAGGATATCCATGGCAAAAGTTATGGAAAATTCGTGGTTCAGAAAAGGGTTCAAACCCAAATCTGGTCAAGTGAAAAGAGAGTCTACAAATGAGGCATTAGATAATTCTGATCAAGTTTTTGGTTTGTGTGAGAATACAAGAGCTGCTTCTGTTGAGGCAGATCAAGAATTGGTTGTACCTGCACATTTGAATGCTTTTGACATAATTTCTCTGTCTGCTGGGCTAGACTTGTCTGGCCTTTTTGCTAACATTGGTGAACAGGAAGATATCAAATTTACATTCATGAGCGCTGCCTCATCTATCATGTCTACAGTGGAAGATATTGCTCGCATTTTGAGGATGGTGATAATTAAGAAGGATGCAGGGTTGCTGAAATTGGAGAGACCCAGGGAAGGTAGAAAAGAACCTCTTTCCATTGATGTTGAAATATTTGAAGTTGCTTCATCTTTCCATTTGATTGAGATTAAGTCCAGCGGCGATACATTAGAATTCCAGAAGATATTGAAGGAAGATTTAAGACCAGCTCTCAAAGACATTGTTGGTGTTTGGCAAGATGAGCATTATCTGCAGTAGCAAGGTTGTATTGTACTCCTTAAAAGATTCATTGAATTTTCAAGTTATGAATTAATTACTGTCATGACAAAGTTACCATGGCAATTGAACTGTTTATATTTATACTTTGTACTAAACATAGTTTTGGTTGAGAAGGCCTGCTGAATTGTGAGATGCCATTGCATATACCTATGCTAGAAATAGTTTTGTTTTCATGCCAATATGTAAATTCGAACTTAAATCTGTAATGATTTCCAAATGTTATGGTTATTCAGTATGCAACTACAGCGCATATTTCTGTCACTGTACTAATAAAAGAAGAAAATAAATGAAGCTCTGCTGAAGCTTGTTTGGTTGTTCTGTGATCAAGGTTATTCGTTGCTGTCATACATAAATATATTGATATATTCTTCTAGGTTTTGCTTAGGTTTGTATGACTAATAGTGAAAACGAAATAAATGTTTTTCCTTGATTGTTTATTGTATTACTTATTTCTTTTTGAGTATGGATAACATGGTGGAATGAGAAAATTAAAATTAAATGTTTTCACATAAACATATAAGTGCTTGTATTTCACAAGAAAAAAAAAATCTTAACTCATGATTTTTCATCAACAGCTATTAGCTACCAGCTCTGTATTTTACTCTAAAGGGTGCAACAAGGTGCACTGTAATTTTTGGCAACCCCTTTTTTCAAGTTAACCTGTAGCTTTTTAAGGTTGAAGATTTATCACATTTTACCTGAAACTCAAACTTTATTAACTCTGTTTACTTATCAGTAGTTTTCTAGGAAGAACCTAAATAGAATAAAGTTTACCCCACACCTTCATTCATTTTTAAGCAATGGATCTGAGTGGTTCTTTTTTACCTTTTAGTAAAGATGCTATGCTGTTTATTGTTGTGTCATGCGTATTTTGGTTACCAAGCAGTCAATGCGGACATTTCACCGATAGTTTCTTTTAATATTGTCCTCAGTTCAAGCTTTGTGAAGTTTTGAATTGATAAATTTTCAGGCATCTTAAGATTAGTATTATAAGGCTGAAAAGAAAATGTAGTTCTACACAAAGGCTTCATTATTGTGTCTCCGTATCATTGTGAAGGACATAAACATTTTCATCACCAAATCAACAGAATTTGTAAAAAATGTAATGCAACGCGTTCTTCATAATGAATACATTTCTTCAGTAAACTTAAGAAAGAAAGATGTAAATATTGCATTTTCACATGAAATTCCATTAGCAAAAGCTGAAAAAGAAAATACTAACATTGCACACATTTTACAAAATAGCACACAGTGTGGTGAATACTGATATATTAGTTCATACATTCATAAATTCTACACAAACTTGTGTATCTGAATTTATTTGGCTCCAACTTCACTTACAGGTGGGGCCAATTAAATTCAATATAACAATAATTTATCAGTTTGCCGCAGAATCTGTCAAGAATATTTAAGTTTAATATCATACCCCCGGTTACTTGTGATGGCCTACCACACTTATTGCCAGTTTTCACACTTGCAAACTAAGAGAAGCGTCCAAAGTTGGGTTCCCCTCCATTTGAACACAAAGGCCCTCTTTGACCCTTATTGATTCCCTCTTATAAATGTACCTACTTGAAACCCAAAGAAAAACCACCAAATTGATACTTGACATGACCAACAAGAACCCATAATAGTAGTCCAAGTGACAATCATTCAAGTTGTCCCCTATCCAGCTCTTTTTGTCACCCCTTCCTGTTATTTTATCAACCATTGTCACCAAAAAGCTGTTCAAGAAGTTCCCAACACCGATGCCACTAGTGAAGAATGTGGTTCCAAGGCTCTGCATGTCTTCAGGGGATTGATCATAGAAGAATTCTAGTAATCCAATGGCATTAAACACGTCTGCTATCCCTATTAATACATACTGAGGCATCAGCCAAAATATACTCATGGGGACAATATCTTTAGGACCAGCTACTTGGTTTGCACTTATAACATGCATTCTTCTAACTTCTACCGCATAAGCAATTGCAATGGCTATGATCTGGATTGAAAATCCAATCCCAAGCCTTTGAAGCAATGTGATTCCTCTAGGGTGACCAGTTTTCTGGCGCATAAACGGCACGAAAAACTGGTCATACATTGGCACTGAGAGAAGCATGGAAAGTGTCACAAAGCTTCCAAGAGAGGCTGAGGGAATTTTAAAATGAGGTCCAAGGTTTCTGTCCAAAGTGGTTCCTTGTTTCACAAAAAGAGTGTTGATTTGTGCCCATATGGTGCTTGGAATCAGTGTCACTAGCCATACAAGGACCATACCAAAGATAAGTTTAGAGCCTTCTACTTGGGTCACTGTTAGTGGTACCCTTTTGGAACCACCACTGTCTTCTTTAATAGCAGCCTTGTCCAAAAACCTGCACACACAAGTTTTTGTAAGTAAAAAAAAAAAATTGTTTTTTGTGTGGCAGTGGAATGTTCCAAAATGATCCAATGAATCTGACCAACGTGTCTCTCTATGCACCAAGAATGCAAATGGGGACTATACCGTGTTTTGCATGCAATATGTGATAGGTATTGTTTGTAGTAACTTGCAACAGTGGTCACAATTTGGTTGAAAGATAGGGACTAGGAAAGAAGGCCTCAAAGAAGATAGTGTGAAGTGAAGAAAATCAATGAGATGAATGACATAGTAGGCCCCGAATGGATCACTATTTTGCCTCAAATAGTGGGTTCCCTCGTCAAGCACAAAAATGGTCCTGAATGAATGAGACCCCCTTTGACTTTGACAGCCTCAGAGCCAAGCAAGAGCTTAAAACGGGGAACATGGAATCAGTGGACACGCTCCATTTTCTACATTCTCTGTCAAATTTATAAGTTGGACAAAGATGCAAAATGCCTTTTCTACATGCTTCCAACTTTTACTGTATGAGCAATTAATGCATAAGAATCTTTAAAACATGGAAATTGTTACGTGTCCACCAAAACGAAACATGACCTTTCATTTAGTTTCCATCTATATATAGTTTTACATATATGAAAAAGCAAAGTGATAGGTAAATGATAAATAATCATATACAGTGACTTTCACAATTAAGTAATGAAATTATTAAAACTTTTCCCCCACTTCTTTTGCGCCCCCTGTTTCTTCTGATTATTAATTTTTTAAAATATTTTCTCCACTCTCTTTGTTTTATTTTATTATCACACTATTCATCCTTTGATTGTAGGGAAAATATTTTTTGACAACTCCTTTTTTCTCTCATATCTATTTTACAAATGATTTTACTAATAAAATATTATATTAAAATAATAATTTATAGGATTGTGTAATATGTTGATGTCGGGTTTTTTTTTTTCACACTCTATCCCTACATCCATGCTTCATTTAATTTTACACTAAAAAGTGAAACTACTTTTTACTGTAAAAGACAAAAAGAAAGTAAAAGCAGAGACTATAACAAATATAGTATCAAAGAAAGATGACATGTTTACAAGCTAACTCATCTTTACAGGTAAAAAAGATTCATTAATATTCAATTCACCTTTTTCGAACACGTACAATTTCTCTTTATCTTTACAATTGTCACATCATTACATATATGTTTTCTTGTGTCTCTCATTAGGTGTTAAATAATATTTTTGGTGTCTAAAAGTCATGTTTGTGGCAAGAATGATACATGACACTCCAAAGTGTAAACTAAAGACACCATGTTACTTATTATATTGTCATTTTTCTGCTTTGTTTTATTTTTGTCTGTCTACCAAACGTTACTCAAATTAGAAAGAGTGATGTAAAATGAATAATACTAGTATTAGTGCATGTGCTGACCTGAGGGTTGGAGTGTGATAAACTTGACGTTTGCCAGTATTAACATAATGTTGGAGGTTGTGCTCATAGAGATCAGAGGGGTTAATAGGGAGTTGGAGTTTTCTATTCCTGAATGCTGCAATGGGGACACGAACTAGGTCCCTAGCAGGAGCAGTGGTTGTTCTTACTTTGTGGCGATATATTGGTGTGCCTATATAGAATATGACCAAAGAGAGTATGAGACCAGCAGTGGGGATACCATAACCAAGTCCCCATCCCAAGTTCTCTTGAATGTATACCAATCCTAAAGTGGCAATCAAAGCACCCAAGAATGAGGTAAACATCCACCAGTTGAAGAATGAGGCCTTTAGCTCTTTCTCATTGGGGTTGAAGTCATCAAACTGGTCAGCACCAAAGGTTGAGATGTTGGGTTTTGTTCCCCCTGCCCCAATTGCCATTGTGTAAAGGGCTGTGTAGAAAAATGCAATCTGTGATGTTGAAGCCTTGTTGCATATGCCATTGCTGCATGCTGGTCTCAAGCTCTTCAGTGACACTGCTACTGTCAGAAGAGTCATGCCCTGTCATCAAGTGGAACTAGTAAGTGCATCAAGCGGTTTGCTACATACACAAATCTATACCACAAAGCTATTAAGTGAAGAAAGAAAACTTGGTGCTGTTCTTGGGGATCGGAAACATGGTTTTTGAAAATATATTTTAGAAATATGAAAGATATATATTATTGGAAGGAATTTATGATTTATTTTATTTATGTATTTCTTTATATCACTTTGTTTATTTTATTTATTTTGTTCAATTTGACATTTTTTTTAGTGTATTTCTTCTTTATCAATCTCACTTTTATTTATTTATTATGGATTTCATACAGTAATATTTCATGGATTTTAAAATATGGTCCTTCCTCAAATTTCTTTGAGAAATATTCATTTATTTTTTAATCTTCATCCCTTTTTTATATCTTCTTCACATAGTCAACTCTTCTTTCATCAATCTAAAGCAAAACTTTTTTCTTTTAACTAGAATTTGAATACTTTTAAGTTTTTATATATTTTAATTAGACAAATATACTTTATAATCTTTCTCTAACAGTAATTAAATAAATCTTGATTAATCCCAAGAACATATAACACATCAAAAATTAATTTGACACTTCAATGAATTGTTTCGTATGCCTTACACAATAAGTCTTTCTCTATTCCTATTTCTTATTTACTAGTCAAGTCCTTCTCAATTCCTATTTCTTATTTACTAGTCTAGAATCAGTAAATTCCTTACCAATAATTTTATCTCTTTTGCTTTCTTTGTTTTTTTTTTCTTTTTATATTTTTATTTGGACCATGGTGGATTTTTATAGAACGGATGAACTATATAATCACATTTCACAACTTCTAATAAATATAGCTCTTCCAGATGAGTTTGTATTCATAATTTTTGTCATCGAAAAGTCGAATAACAACGTGTGAAAAATTTTATTCTCCTTTCATTTCATCTCATGTAAATTATGACACTTAATACTGCTCTTAGAATTTTGAAGTTTTTCAAAATATATTTTGAAAATATAAGAGGTATGTTATATCGAGGAGCTTGTGATTTATTTATGTATATAAGAACCTAACAAAATATCAAATATTAACAATATCTTAATCTTAATTTCTTAAATCTAAATAATAAAAAAAATTATTTTTAATTTTATGTAACAGATAGTTTAATTATTTCCAACAAATTAAAAATTTCCTAAAAATTAACATAAATAAAAAATATTAAACAAATATTTTCAAACAATTATAACCTACAGTTCATGCACATCTACATGACATGATATACAACATCATTACGACGCCACAGGGCATATTCTCTCATTACCAATCACACGTAATTTAGCCTTCCAATATAATTTCTAATCTCATTTTTATAACTGACAGTGAACATTCTTTAAAATGAAATTTAGAGGAGATCCTAATGTCATTCTCTATCACACTTTCTAATATTAGATAAAATTTATTAAAAATAGCAAAATGTGGATTCCACTCCATATTCAATGAGTTTTATATAATTATACTATTTTTAATAAATCTTAATTAATAATAAAAATATATTACTTACACTAACCTTTGTAAATATTAATTTCAAATACAGAAAAACCATCCTATATATGTTGAAAAAAGGTCATTTTTGTGGGTAACATTTTATATAAAACCTCTCTTATTTTCACCTCTTTTAAAAGTTAAACTAAAAATTAAAAATGAGATAATATCACAAACTATATGTAAATGCTTCATTATATACATGTACATAAATTTAAGGATGAAAGTGTTGGAGTTGAAATGTGAATATCACATTGAAAACGAACAACATATAAATTTAAAAATTGTATTGGAAATTCTTTTTTCTTGAAAAATCAACCATAGAAATGAGGACACATATAGCTTCATAGGTGGGGCTGTATTAATCATAAATAATTATCTGGTCCAATCTATGACAGTTAACAATCATATATATTGCCCCCACAAGTGCAAATAATAGAATTGAAGTCTTTGGTGGGATAAGGTAAACAGAAAAAAGGTACTAAAAGTAAAAGACAGAGAAGCTTAATTTTGATTGATTAATTTTTGAAATTTATTTTAAAAACCAACAAACTTATTATATATAGTAAAGTATAACAGATAAATATTTCACTATTGGTATGTAACTTTTTCACAATATTTGCTTTGTTTGGAAACCATAAAGATGGTGAATGTTGACGCAGTTGGATCATGATGGAGAAAGTATAAAGAAGTAGAGTGTGGATTTTATATGTGAAAGAAAGAGAAAAGAAGTTACCAAGACATAAACGAGAGATGAGAGAGTGAAAGTCCAGAAGCGACCCAAGTAAGAATCTGCTATGCAAGCTCCAAGAATTGGCGTTATCCACACAGATCCTGACCAGTTATTCACATTCCTCACTGATGAAACTGTGTCTTCATGAAGTTGTGTTGTGAGGTAATTCACCAAATTCGAAGCCACTCCATAGAAGGCCATCCTTTCAAACGCTTCATACCCTGAACCATGTCATATATAACACATAACCTAATTAATCTTATATGTTTTCTTATTACATCATGTTTCATGCTATACGAGGTATAACCAACCATTAACAAGAAACAGTGTGAAGACTACTAAAATATATGGTGTCTGCATAACAACCTATGTCAGCATAATGCAAATATAATTCTTTTATAAGAATGAACAAAACTTCAAAGGTTTGGAGATTGTTATGAAAAAACAGTGGAGATCTAAGAAAAGCAATTGAATGGTATTGATTAATTCTCACCAACAAGAAAAGCACAAGCCTTCCATTTGCCAGTTCTAGATGAAAGTGCAGGGTTGCCACGGAAATCAACAGTGGCATCTTGTGTATAATCTGCATTGGCTTCCATTGATAAGAGATATCACATAAACAATAAAAAGGAATAAGCAAAGTAAGAGATTATATAGGCAGGTAGTGATATATCAAAGGAAGCAATAAATGGAGAAAGAGATGGGTGGCAGAGAAAATGGAGGTAGCTGCTATCTATATATGTACTGCATATATTGTAGCATTATTGTCTATCACGGCATCTTTATATTTATTTTTTATTTTCTTTCTCCGGACAACGTTTCAAGTTTCATGGTTACATGGACTTCAACTAGAATCAACAAAATTATTTTGAGAATTTATGATATTAAAAATTAAAACTAAGCATAAATTTATAAGCTTTTAATGTTTGACACACATGTAAAAATTTAATCATATATATCATATTTAAATTAAAATTTCAGTAATATATATCAATATTTATTAATAATAACAATAATAAAATATTAATAATTTAAGTTATTTTTAAAATAAAATTAAATAATTTTATTGTTTAGTTGTAGTTTACTAATTTGACTGGTTTAATATTGGATTTGTGCATCATTAATTTCTTACCATAGCCCAAACAGATGAAAACCAGTTCCTTATTGAAATAACTAGTTCGATTCTAATGTAATGTTTAAATTTTAGTAAACATATACCGGTCAATATATATATATATATATATATATATATATATATATATAAATAT
>Ga0209489_102711_pt1 | contig 35577 bp, 19 predicted proteins | sample SiratrowhiteBW_FD_187527 | JGI IMG/M metagenome (GOLD analysis project Ga0209489, IMG submission 187527) | Root nodule microbial communities of legume samples collected from California, USA - Siratro white BW (SPAdes) (version 2) | ecosystem: Host-associated > Plants > Roots > Nodule | place... | reverse complement strand
CTTTTTTTTTTTTTTTTTTTTTTTTTTTTCTTTTTTTTTTTTTGTTTATTTTTTTTTTTTTTTTTTTTTTTTTACTTAGTGTTCTTAGAGAAATTTGAAGGCAATTGTTTTAAAAGAAGATCACCAACCGTTAATAGTTTTGAATTCAACCAATAAATATGGATTTATTCTTGGCGCCATTTCAGTCACCAACTGTTAACTGTTCATTTTTCATTTCGCCAAGAAAGAATACTAAGACAACAAGAGGAGAAAGAGAAGCAGCATAGAGACCTTGAACGATCATCAATGGCTACTGTCAAAGTTTATATTGTGTATGCTTGCCTTAGCCCCTTTTGTTATCTTCCCCAATTGATTCTTTAATATACATGTGTTTTTAAATTATAACTAGTTAATCTTTATTCGTACCTGTTTAAACTTGCATGAAGAATCATGTTGCATGATGAATGGTTCGATACGGAATTTGCTCATTGGGTTTCTTTTAATTCTTCAACTGGTTATTAAATTTGCAGTATTTCAAATTTCAATGTTCTTTGATAATCTTGGAGTCTAACTTTGAAAGATATCATGGGTTCTTGCTCTGGCTCTATTTTTCCCTCTGTTCTGTAACGATACAATGGTTTCTTTGATCATTGGGGATGTTCAGCGATTTTCCCTAGAACCCATGATGCCCGAATCTTATCTTTTTTATTTTCCCAACTTGTAAGAAAGCTTAATCGTTCTCTTGATGCATTGGCTTTCCGAAATATTCTACATCTTTTACATTTTCTATTTTCTATAATGAAAGCACATTTCAAAATTGTTATCTGGGTTTTACTTGGATATATATAGTAAATATATGCGTATGTGTGGGAGTGTGTATTCCCATACAAGATTTGCATGCAATAGAATTGGTATAATTGATATGAAGACTCTTTTTTGTAGGTTTAGTTCATCTAAATTCCACAATGATGCTTCCATGTACTGCATATAAATTCCAGGAAATATTGGTTTGAAATCTTTGCTTCCCACTTAGTGCACAAGCAATTGTTGGGTTGATGTGTTTCTCTGCTTCTCACATAACATTCTAAATGCTGCTATAAGAGTAAATTAATTTCAAAAACAATGAAAAACAGGACCATTTGATACTTTCTGATCCTCATTATCCGATGTATGCCTCTATGGCATTGCCATGATGTTATTTAAGGTTTTTGACGTTTTGAATTCTGATACTTTCTTTGGTTAAGCCATGATACTCTTGTTCTTTGAGTGGCCTTCTATATTTCTTTTATTCGAAGTTCCATTTCCACGAAGAGCGCAGTTCTATTTTTATTGTACTGAACCCTATCTTCGTTTCCTCTTTCTTTTGCATTGTCCCCAATAATATCGCTCCATTTCCCATTTCATTTCATCCTGTACTGAATTATTGAGCCGATTTCTATCAGCTTTACAAAATGAAATTATTCTATTCGTTTGGCAGGTACTACTCAATGTATGGCAATGTTGAAAGACTAGCATGTGAAATATTTCGCGGGGCTAATTCTGTGAGCGGTGTTGATGCCACAATGTGGCAGGTATTAATTACTCCATACCTAAGCTTTCTTCCTCTGTTCCTCTATTGAACAGATAAATTCCATAAAAATTATCTGCATGGGTTAACCGGATTGCAGTGTTTCTGCTTTACATTGATATATAGTTTTAACAATGTTAGATTCAACTTTCAGTTGGCTTGGTTCCTTGTCTATAACTACGTATATATTACAATGGTCCCCTTGGAAGAGGGAGAGTTCATAGCTTTTACCTTTCCAATACATTCTTGTTCTTAGTTTGCTATATATTTTAGTAGACATTTGGTTTAGGGCCAAAATCAATTTTGAAGGCCCTGATGCTTGATGCAACCAAAAATTGGACTGGCTTTTGTTTTGGATGCTCATTTCTGCATTTAATCATTCATAATAAAATTTGTAATGCCCTGATGCTTGAAGAAACCAAAAAATTTTTGACCGGTTAATTAGGACACACATTTTAATCATATTCAATGATTCAAAATCAATTCCATCAAAATTTGAAACAAATTCATGGAATCTCCATTAATCATAGTATGAATAAGACCTTCCAAATTTGTTTTTGCTAAATTTATGCAAAATTCTGTTTTACATTATTTTTCTCGTAAGGGAAAAACAAGGTGCAGAGGTGACTTTTTTTAACCTATGAGCAGGTACCTGAGACATTGTCAGCAGAAGAGCTTGTTAAGTTGAAAGCACCACCCAAGAGTGATGTACCAATCATCAACCACATGAAACTGCCTGAGGCAGATGGGCTTATCTTTGGCTTCCCAGCAAGGTTTGGAATAATGGCTTCTCAGTTTGAGGCTTTCCTAGAATCTACTCAATTTCTATGCAAAACGCAAATGCTTGCACGCAAGCCTGCTGGAATCTTCTACAGCACCAGTTCCCAAGGCGGTGGACAAGAGACGGCACCGTAAGAACCCCCTATATCAATGTAGTTTCATAATCACTTCCTATGATGACAGAAATAGTATCCAGTATAAAAAGCCTCTTCTTTTTCTATATCATATTTGAGTAGAGGAACAAAACATTGTATGATAAATAAACATCCCTTCATGAAGACATTGAATTTTAAACCTTTTTCCCATTTCTATTTTCACCTGACATGAAAACAGAACCAAGACTTTATGTATCTGTATATTGTGAAGCCCATAACTTACCAAATGTCAACAATTCAGAGAATTTCGCTTCAAAATGGTTGATTCTTTGGACAACTTGTAATATATGTTATCAATGATATATTTAGACTCACTTATTGAACAAATATCTTATCATTCATTATGCACTACTGAGATAAGAAATTGTGGAATCTATGACAGGCTTAGTGCTGTCACTCAGCTGGCTCATCATGGAATGATATTTGTTCCAATAGGATACACATTCGGTCGTGGCATGTTTGAGATGAACGAGGTGAAAGGTGGAAGTCCCTATGGTGCGGGAACTTACACTGGTGATGGCTCTAGACAGCCAACTGCGCTTGAGTTGGAGCAAGCATTCCACCAAGGGAAATATATTGCCAACATTGCAAAGAAGTTCAAGGAAGATATTCACCCAATTTTTACTCTAGATCAGAGAGGATATTGAGTTATATTCTCTTTTCCTGCAATTTTACTTTTTCAGGAGAAAATTCTCTGTCTTGAGTTCCATTTTTGTGTCAGACACTGTGCTGTTTTGAGTGGTATTTGCTAATGTGAAGTTTAACCTTTTCTTTCAATTTTATGCTTAGAAAACACTTTGTTCCCTTGTTTTCTGATCCCCTTTTTATGGATGTTAGAGCAAACAGATAAGCACATAATATACATTGAGACATAAAAAAAAGTTCTTAGTTTGAGAAAATTAAACTAGACTACAATATCCTATACTGTGAACAGAAAGCCACTTTATTTGTCCTACCGGTAGAAGATATACCTACTCAACAAACAAAGAAAAACTAAAATGGAAGGTATAGCCCCTATGCTAAATAATTGGGATATGTATCATTTCAGCTCTATTGATATAGGTTATGGTTATATATATTCTATTCAAACGTTTCCCAAAACCAAACGAAATTGGTGTATAAAATGGAAGAAGCAAAGCTAGTTTTATATGAAAACGACAAACCTACTATACCATGCAGCATAACCTTCATGTGATTGATTACACATATTAGTGATGTCACATAAATTTTGAACATGATATTGATTCTCAGTGATAGCAGGTCTTTTTCATTATCTACCTAATAAAATGGCACCTTCTCCCTCATAATCTAGCAGGTTCATTTTGGTTAATTGTGTCATCAGTTCCTCTCAGCATAGGTTCTCTTCACATGTGTTCTGTACTGGAAGTCCTTCTTAAACCCACAAAAATAGCCATTGTTTAACTTTTATATACGACAATTAAAAAAAATAAAAACTGGAAAAACTATGCACACACACCATCTATATATAATTGAAACAATACTGATTAGACAGTCCATGCGACATAAGTAGGCAGCTGTCACAAAGAAGAGAAATATTCTGATACACATTGCTTTTTCTTTACCTTTGATATGAAAAAAAATCCAGTGTCATGTGATTCTCAAAGCTTTTTCGTATTCTTGTCCATTTTTTCCCTTCCTATCATTGGTTTGTGTCCAATTTTCTACTTCTAGCTTTGCGGCATCCTATTCTTCCGTTTCATAGCAAAAGTTGCCTACCCTCATATCTTTTCTCAACTAGCTAAACTAGCCACTCTCTTGAATGCCAGCAGCAAATTTTTCTCTCTTTTTGTTTTCTCTTTTTCTAGATTCCAATGACGCGGTCCTTTTCAAACATGATGAAGTAGACCAGACATACACATGACTAGCTCAGAAAACTTGGAATGGAATCTACAGAAAAAGTTACTTGTGGCCTTGTAGTATAACTAGAGCATGTTTGGATTGGATTTTTTCTTTTTTCTAACACATTAGTTTGATTGATGGAAAAGGAACTGATAGAATTACTGTTCGAGCATGTTTTGGTATCTAGATTATAATTTAAAATAGTTTAATTTTAGGCTCTGCAAATGTAGGTTTCTTTATACCTTCAACCAGTTAGGAATTGTGATTAGTATGACCCTTAAATAAAGAAGTTATTGTCAAACTTAACAAACTTATCATGTATGCATGGTAGTTTCTGATTAGACCACAACATAAAATTCTTTTCATCATACTCTATTTTCTTATTTTCACAAAGAAAACAATCCTTTTTATAATAGGTAAAATTTCAAATAAAAATCATCTGTTTTGAAACAATTTTATACCCTTTTTTTAATATTTCTATAAAATATCAATGTTCTGAGAAAATTCAAACAAAATATACCATATAAAAATTTATTCATATAAACAATTATAGCAATAATTGATTGTATCGGTTCTCAATTATTGAAATATTTTTTTTTCACCGTAGTTATCAGAGGAACTCATTGCTCTTCCTATGCTCAAGTGCTTATATAAATGGTAAACATGATTAGAGTAAAGAAGTGAAAGTTAAGCAAATGTATGTGTCAAGTGCTGCAATGGATGCCATAAAAAGTTGAGAAAAGGGATAGGAATTATGGAATCTATAGAAAATTGATATAGGCCCAAATAATTTGAAGATTCTATTCCTCCTCTCTTTTGGTCCATGTACCCTGGTATCTACGAAATTCATTGATTAGCAATCATGTTTTAGCATTATGCGACAGAAATTATTAAAAACAATGAAATAATATCTTATATCAGCTAAAGAACAAAACAGCTCCAAAATAATAAAAAAATACACATTATTATATCTCATGAGTGGCATATTCATGAGAAAAGGTTCTACATACTAAAGAAGATGCCCTTCAAACGGTTAGAAAAACTATATTTAATTTACCAATTATTTCCAAAATAAATGTGCTCAATATACGGTTCATTATGTACCTTATTATATATAATTATTACTCTACTCTAATGCTATTGGAGAAGTATAAAGATGGTAACTTAATAAGAAAACAGTTATTGCTGGTCCCCTCCCATATTTCTTACTCACTTCTAACTTCTTCCAAACTATATACCTTTGTGCCAAATACTTTCCACAAAAACAAGGGAATAGTAGATTCCTCTCATAATTATCTTATTTAAATTAATACCGAATTAACTTTGGTTGATGATGAGATAACCCCTGAAAACATAGTTAAATCATGTGTGACAGTTTCTCTAGTGAAGACAAATTTTTGAAGAAAGTAATTAGAAGTGTGGAGCCCCATAACAACTAGCTTTGTTAACACAATAATGGCTAATGCTTCAGTACTTTATGTTTGAATTAGTTTATGTTCTGATCTTGCTAGAGAAGTTTGAGAGTGAGATTTGGTAAAGTACTTTTCGATACGAAGGGGCAATTTTCCCTGGCCCAAGACAAAATAGTTTATAATACTCTCTGGCCAATAGGGTCCAAGTCATAACTAGTGGCAAAGGTTTGAAGATATGCCAATCTAATAAGTTTGTAATTCTAATATTATGTTATTATAATACGGCTTGCTTTGTGCCCTTGTGAAATTTGTTTCTATTATGTCTCAATTTTTTTAATATAATACAGTGAAAAGAAGGACATCAAAGATCTTATCCCCAACAACCTTTTCCATGCACTGTATTAGACCTTATATATGTATGTTTAAGAAAAAGAAAAGGAGAAACCCTCTATCAACGACCCCTTAATAGTAAACTAGTTATTTATCAACCAAGAAATAGTTGAGTTCTGGAGTTGGTTTATTTTAAGGATATAATTATTTTATTTCCATTTTTTTAAGATTTTTCAAAAATAATTACCCTTTGAAATTAAACTTGAACAAATATGGCACGAATTAACTTAATTAAATTCTTGTTTAGTAATTGATTATCCATTTAGGAGGGATTGCTTTTATTATTATCTCAAATTTAGTGTTTTTAAATAATCATATATTTTCTTACTCACAAAAAGTTATTTATTTTATTCTCGAATGAAATGTAATACTCTTCACCTCTCACTAAATAGGTACTAAGGATTAACCCTAAACTTAATCTGGCTATATAATAAACTATATATTTAATATGGCACTGGAATTTCTTGCACAGTTTTTATTCTTCTTTTAGAAATAAAAAAGTGGGAATATTGACGCATGCACACGTCATTCGAAATCTGGACCATCTCCAGAACTTTGTTGAAGATGAAAACATTTGTGGGTTTTCTCTTCTTTTTACATGTGCTTCCAATAGAAGCCCCTCTATGTGACCATTCATTACAAAGCACAAAAGCATGTGTGCAAGCATCTCCAAGATATAGCTACATACATATATATATATATATATGGAAAATGTAAACATGTAATTTGAACTCAATTTTGAAACAAAAACTGAAAGGGGTAGATGGGCCACCCTCTGACTTCCACTTACATATTCTAAAGAAATAAACAAATCAAAAGTGAGATTCCAATCAAATGACATATCCCACACACTCACTCACTCTTCTATATTTCAATGATTCCATCAAATTAGTTTTTTCTTTTCCTTGAACTAAAGTAGTAGTCCCAGCTCTATGCACAAAATAACAAGAAGAAAAATTAACAAAGCTCCTTTATCTTCCTCTAACAACAATTTTCTATCTAAGCTTAGACCAAGAACTTCCCTATTTTCCGCAACAGAATTCTTTGTCACTCCTAATCCCCCACCCCTGGTGTGCATACATAGTTCTTCAATTATTAATACAACTTATAACTATATATATTGTGCTCCAATGGTCCCAAAAATTGGCCAAATTACCTTACCCCTCTTTCATCATTCTTCATGGAGTTGGTCCACAATGACCCTTTCTATCAAGGTCATTTTCGCTCCTCCCTCTATATCCTTTTATTAATATCTTCAATTTCCATCATCTCAGAAGAACTAATTAACTATAACTTTACATACTTATGTGGCCTTCTCTTCTGTTCCTCTTTTCTTTCATCTTATCATTTCCAATTTGGCTAGGTTTCTTGATAAGACACATTGTCCTAGTTGCTGAGGGTACTGCTTCCGTGCCACTTTTGCCACCCACTAATTAATTAGCTATCTGTAAGTTCCTCCAAATGTTGGTGTCCAATATTCAACTGTGGGTTCATGAGTCACTGGAAATGTACTAGAAACTGGCACCAAACATAGCCCTCGACTTCTAAGATCTTGCTTTGGACCCTCAGATTCCTTCGATTTACCAGAACTCTGAAATAAATAAATAAAGGACAAACCAAACAACATTATCAACCTAAACCCTTCAAATTCAAACAACATAGTTGCTATAATAAAGAATTGATCCACTCACATTTAAATTTCACGTAATCTTGTTATATTGAAAGCTATTGTCTACTTTTATTTTCATAAACAATTAGAAAAATTAGTCTAACGATACTGCTACAAACTATCTATTTATAATTAACTGTTAGCTGGATAAACTTCATATAAACATTCATAATAAGAAAACAATATCAATTTATGTAAAAAAAATAAAAATTATTCATTTAACTTCTTCAAAAAGTCAAAAGCGAAGGTATATATGAGTTGATTTTGAATTTCAGAAAAAGCTCTATATGCTTTAAATTTTTTATTTATTTTTGTATTAATATATATATATATATATATATATATATATATATTTGTAGAGTATTTTAGATAAACGGGATCTTAGTTGTGAATATAAGAATCGTTAGAGGGAATAGTATATTAAAATTGAATTCATAAAAGAAATGAAATTTCATCATAGCAAATGACGAAAGAAATTTGACGTAAAAGATTCAGTTTGATTTGGAGCTGTTTTTAAGAAAAGGAAATGTATAAATATACGTATAGTACCTGCTGATGCGGTATGGGAGCACCACTTTTCATATAGGGGGTGCTTAAAACCTAAAAAAGAGAAAATAAATTACATTTAAATTAGCTAATTAAAACTATAAGTTTCTGAGTAATCATATATATATATATTAATGGGAGTTTTGATGGGACTTACGGTTACTTGTTCGTGGAGGAATTTGATATATTCAATGGCTTCAGAGAGCACTGACGCTGTATCAGTCTGACACACACACAACATTGCAAACAGATTTTAAAACTTCAAATCAATAAACAACATTAGTACAATCACACTTGCCATCATCTTTTTCTGCTTTCTTATATATCATAAATACTCACAAGAAATCATGGTCATCCACAAAAGATATTAGAAAAGAATAGATGATTTTATCAGAAGCTCACCTTTCCGAAAGGTGAAACCAATTGTTGGAGTGCAGTGATTCTGTCCCCCATCTTCTCTTTTCTCACCTAAGAACAACACAAGAGGTACACTACGGCTTCATATCCAATGTTTAAGGACTCAAAAACCGAAAAATATGAGGAAAAAGTATGTGATAAAGAATAAATAAAGATAGAAAAATTAAAGATAAAAAGGTTAAAGTTAGCTTCACTTCATCTTAAAAGGTTAGTTGCACTTATTGTACCTTAAAAGCTGGCAAAGGAGATGGGTTTTCGTTCCTGGGCCTTTTTGGTGCTGTTTCACTCCCACTTTTCTTCACCACACCCGACTCCCTAACTTCAGATATATTCTGCAAACCCATGGTCAATAATATTAGACCTCAACTGCAGCAGTGGTTTATTTCAACCCTAATAAGAATACAAACTTCCTTATTTATATGTTTAATATTTAACCCAGAAAACACGACATTCTTTTCCAAATTAATCTCTGCTAAAAAAAATTCTAATCCTTAATTAAAGTAAAACATGTCATACTTTTTATGTATACATTATTGTAGTTAAGCGTAAAAGACAAGAAAATTGTAAATAAGAGAATAATAAAACAAAAAGCAGAATAGATTTTTGGAGATTTAAAGTATATTAACGAATCATCATATATGATAGTGTTATGATCTACCAGGATCCGCATAGTGGGGAGGATTTTAAACAGTTAGGGAGAAGTTTTAAGTTTAAGCTTTATTACTGTGTAGCAAAAATGAAATGCAATACCTTTGATTGAACATCGAAATTTGATGGCGAGAAGGGTGGTTGCAAAGAGGAGATGAAGCTGGATCGAGCATCCTTTATAGAAGGCTCAGAATTCGCGTTCCAAAAGGGAGCGTTGTTGGTGAAATGCAGCTGGTTATTGGGTGGTTGTTTTGGCGGTGAAGCTCTTAAGAACTGAGGCACCTTTGACCAAGAAGGCACTAACTCAATATTTGAGCTTAATCCATAGCTTGTTGCTGAGTAAGGAAAATTCATGGGACGATTCTCAAACGAACCACTACCACCTTGGTGGGGTTGTTGGTTATTGCTCTCATGTCCCAAAAGTCCTTGCAATATTGAAGAAGGGTTACCAACATAATCCATCTGAAAAGTACAAGGCAAACCTTGGCTTGTGACAGTGCTATCCCCAGAGCTGTATTGAGGACTGAACTGTGTTTGGTCCAAGGAGAAACCCCTCTTGAATTCATTGCTTGATGACTCCGCAGAGAACAACTTTTCTGGCCTCCAATGAACTGGTTGATGATGAGACAACGCAATATTGTTATTCCCACTTTCTTGCTGAAAAGTGGTGCCTGGTGAGCTCAAATTCTCTTGCATCATCGACCTGAAACTGCCCTCCGAACCCTTCTCACCTCGCCTACATCAATCAAACATACACACAAAACTTAGCAAGGGTTTAGAAAAAGGGTTTGCAACCACGATTTCAGCCACAACATCAAGGTTTTTGCTGTCGCCATGACTGCAATATGATCACAGTCATGGCTGTATCGGTCGCATTTTTCTACAATTTCACACAATACCAAAGATTGCATAGAAACTGAAGCGACTGCGACGGTTAACATGACTACAATTTAAAACCTTTAAAAATGATTTTTTTTTTTTTTTCTCTTCAGTATTATTCCATTCTGGTAAGGTAGAATGAAAGAAGGGAAAGAAAAACAGAATACGAAAGATCCAATAACTTTTTTTTTCGGGTACTACTTTTGAGTAGTATTGTTGTAGAAGTCTTTGTCTTGACACAGACTACACTTACAGCTGCAAAGATGCTTGATTCCAGTCCATGGCTTGGGATGAGAGGCCCAAGCCCATCATGTGCAAGTTGGGATGGTCATTGGTGGGATTTGTGGCTGTTGAGTCATGATGTGGCTGAACTTGAAGCTGCTTCTGGTCATGGAAAACCACAGGGGAACCTCCTGAGGCAGAGTTATCCATGGAAGAAGACCTAGCCATGTCATGCTGCCAAGCATAGTTTCCCATGTTGGTTAGGCCAGAAGAAGAAGACTGTGTTTCCCCACTCTCAAACCTCACGTTTCTTGCTGACTCCCACCAGTTTCCACTCGCTTGAAACTGTTCATCTGACATGGCTGAAACTTCTTCTGGTTCAGCCTTCACATAAACATGAAAGTATTTGATAAAACTAAGGATGTTATGTATGTCAGTTTGTGTTACTAGAGTTTGTGTATGTGTGTCTGTGTGGAGCTGTGTGAACTCCGAAGAAGTGAGAGTAACAGAAATGAATGAATGGAAAAGGGTTCGAAAGTTTGGAGTATTTATATTGGGAAGTGAAGGGAGAAAAATGGGTTTGGTGAGGGAATGGGAACAGTGACGACGAACTAAGAGGAATATGGTTGACGCTCTTTGACAATTCAGGGGCTGATTAGACAGTGGAATTAAAGTAAAGCTTATTTTAAAATCAGAATTTGGCTTATTCTTTATTATTATCATTGTGCAGAATTTATCTTTTTCTTCACGTCTGCCTGCCGCCTAAAATACTGATTTTTTTTCTTTTTTCAAAAACCTAAGTAAATAATATTGTGGAACGAAACCAAATTTTCGATTCCTACGTGATTTTGCTATAATTGTTTCAAACATTATTACAAGAAAATATATCTTTTGTTATGATAAAAGTTTAAAACTGTTCAAAATATGTATATAAAATTTTGATTGATCGTTAATAAATAATTGTTGCTATTGAATTGTCATTGTTTAAAGTTTGTAATATTATTTTTGGTTTCAAATATGAATTAATATTTTATTACATTTAAAAATAATGATTATTTAATTATCATTTAAATACTTTTGAAATATCATATATTTGTGAACATGACTATATTTTTTTTTATAAGACTAGTTCCTTAAATAAAACCAAATTGAATATTAAAGTGATGAAGAATAATTGAACAGGAGAAAAAAGTTTGAAAAAAATAAATTAAATGCTTAATAAAATAAGAAAAAACTTTTGAAATCACTTTCATTTCGAAATAAATTTTAAACCCAGAGATTAATATGTAAAATATAAAATTATATTTTTAATTATAATCAATTTAATCACAATTGAGTCAATACATATGTTATAATAACTATTTATAGATTTAGTTATTAAAATTTAGTATGGCATATTGAAATGAAAAAAGAATAAACGAACTTGAGCTAACATAAATCTTCATATCAAAATTAATTGTTAGTTCTAAATAAAAATATCAAGATCTTAACCTAATGACTTATTATCATTCTAGATTATTAATTAAAAATGCTATTTGTTCACAACCTCTTTTTTTCTAATTTTATATTTGACAAAAACACGTAATAATTTTTCAATTAATTTCAAACTTAAAATAATATAAATTAAAAATGAATTAATTATCATAGTACTTGTTAAAATATGTCAAAACTTTTAACCAACACTAAATATGACATCATCTTCGTAAAGTGAAAGAAATATTGTTACTGATAATTTTGTAATGTAATATTGAAAATTAATTACAAGAAAACTATTTTTAATGTTTAAAAACAAGAATACCAATCTTAATATACTACTATAGTGTTTTTTTTTTGTTTTTTATTCACATTCACAATAATAACAAAAAAAAAATTAGTTGTTACTATAACTATATTAATAGTGAAAAAGTTTGTTTATAACTTGACATTAATATTTATATTTGTCAAATAGGTTGATTCGAGGTTGGTTTTGTATAACGATTTACTCAAAAAATTCATATTGAATTGTTTCAATCCGTGTTGTAGGTTACAATTTTCTAATTTGGTTTTATATCGAACCAAAAGGCCATTTTGGTCCATTTCAAACAAATTAACATTAAATAAACTTAAATAAAAAATAAAAATGAAATATAATTTTGAAATTTAAATAATATTATTGAGTTTAAATTTTAATTTTAAGCATAACTATCTGATATATAAATGAATATCAATTTTCATATTGCGTTTGACAAAAATAATATTATTTTATTTTTTAAATATAATTATTATTTTATAAATCAAATCGGCAAATAAATTTTTGAGTTGACCTCACTAAGTCAATTTAGATGGTGAGCTAAATGGGTCAATATAAAAAATGCTGCGACTGAATTTTTAGGTTATCATTATTTAACTTTTACTTAATTTTTATCCAATTTTTTTGGATCATGATGTCAAACATTTTTTGACCTCTACTAATATCCATAAATTTATTTCCTTATTTTAAAATTATAACCGAAAAAAGAGATTCTTAAATATGAAAATTATCATTTGTTTTCAATCACAAGTGATAAGTTGTGCGATAAAAATATAATACAACTCTTAACAATAAATTGTTACGAGTATACTTATTTTATGATTGTTTTTATATTGGACTTTATATTAATATATGTAAGATTGATGGACTTTTTCCTCGATATAGTCAATTGAAGGTCTTATCAAATTTAGTTTTTTAGACACATTATGTGCATTGGGTATTACTTTTTCATACTTCATGTCAAAGCAGAACATCATTGTTTTATGATGTATTGTAGTCAAGTTACACATTTTTATGTGTATGTAATTTGTTTTTTAGTTCATGTATAATTTTCATGATTTTTTAATTATCTCTCAATTATATAATATTATTTTATTTAAATTCTTTTATTTATTTTTAATATAATGTATATTTTAATGTTAAGATATGGTAGATGTTGTGGAATTGTGAAAGTCAAGCCATGAGATATGACTTGGTGTACTTATTTGATGCATGATTATATTTATATACCATTTTCAGCATAATAAATTCACTTAGTGATCACTCAATGAATTAGATACATGAGAAATTGATATGTATTGGTAGATTTTCGTTTACCAAACTTCACTTTCATTGAAAGAATTTATAAAATAATTGACTTAATTGATTACTAAATTTAATCATTACTTTTATTTTATAATTATTTAGCAACTAAAACCTATTTTGATGACTATTTTGGTCACACTTAGCAATTATTTTATTTGGTAGTTAAAAATTGATCTCTAAGTAGTTTTTTTTTTCTTATAGTGGTATTTACCTTGTAAGGAATATGCATGTATGATAAGCATTGAATATTCATGCATAAAATTTAGTATTGGTTATTTTTAGTCTTGTAATGTTGGTTACAAAACTAGTATTAAATGGGACATAGTGCAAAGTGTGAACTTTCAATATTAGTTTAGTAACTGATGTTGATATTCACTTTCAATATAAATTGTATTACAAATCGATATTGAAAGTATGAACTTTTAGGATTGGTTATTATCATAATCAATATTGAAAGTGACACAAACGAAGTCTCAATGTCGATTAGTACTATAGATGATGTTGAAAGTGTTATTTTTCTAAAGCATTTGCTTATTTTGGGTAGTGCACCTGAAAAAAATAAAATTCAACAATTATTACATAATAGCAATACAAAGAAATAGGAAAAATACAAAAAGCAAATGTTGAATTTTGTTTTGAGTAAATACATATTTGATTTTTTGAAAATAACATTACATCGAAGACCTTTAAAGCTTATTTGGCATTGTCCAAGTTGTTCAAATCATCTTTACTAAAGGTTGCAGCTTTCCTTGCATTCATTTTCACTCTAATCATAATTTCCTTTCAAAGCTCTTCACCAAGCTCATAATAACATGGATATTGGGGTTTGCAAAATAATTCAAAAGGTTTGGGGAGAATTAGGGATTCTCAATCTGATTAGGTCTTCTAATTTTGGATTTTTGTGGAGTAGGTTTCATTATGGATTAATCACTATGTCTATGCATATTGTGGTGAAAGTTCGTGATTGTGGGGTGCATTTAGTTTTCTTGATTTGCTTTCCTGACACGGATTGGTTCCTGCGCTACACGATTCTTATCTTTTTTGCACGTAATTTTTTGTCTGGGTTGATTTGTGCTTGGTGACTTTGGTTCTCGCTTCTTGATTTCTAATAGGATGTGTCCAACTTCTACAGGTTTTCAAATGTCATAGCGGTGCTTACAAGATCACAATTTTTTACCTTCTAAAGGAAAACAAATTTGAAGTTGTCAACACCCAATTTCGTTCGGACAAATAAAATTAAAAAAAATTAAAAATATACCAATTAAAAAAAAATACATTTCTAATCAAGGCTCGAAAAATTTAAGTTTGAATTTTATAATCTTTTATTTTATTTTTGTTTTCATTTTAGAGGGCAAAAATACAAAAATATATGATTTAGATTTTTATCCTTCTTGTAAAAATATTTTATTTACTTCTTTAAAAATAAATAATAAAAAGTTAGTCATTTGATTTAGGTCTAAATGTTATTTTTTTTCTTTTATTTTTATAATAATAAATAATATGTTTTAGAAAAAAAAAGTATTAATAAAAATATGTTTTCATTTTTACCAAAATTGTGATATATATTTAAAAAGATAAAAAAAAAGTTAGAGTTTGGTCTTATTTTAAATGTTCCAAAGGAAAAGGAATTTAGGTCCATTTTAATAGCCTGTGAAAAATAAAATTTGATTTAAGACCCAGTCTCTTAAGGTTTTAAATAAAAATGTTTTAGCTATTTTCTAATTTTTCTTTTATTTGGGTCAGTTTTGTTAGGCACTTCTAGTTTTGTTAATTACAACTTGTTTTTATTATTTTCATATACTTTCTTTTTATGTCCACATTCTTCTACACTCATCTCTCACAGACATCTGGACTTGGGTCTCATACTGCCTACTCTATTATTATAAACTATGTGCAAATTATTTGATTTAATGATCCTAGTACACAAATTAATTGAAATTTGATGGAAATTTATTTGATTGAAATCTCATTGTGGAAATAATTTAAAATTTGAATAAAATGAAATTTGAGAAGGGAAGCTGACGATTTTTTAAGAGTTTGTTTCGTGAACTTTTAATGGTGTAATTATTCTGTTTAATTGCAAATAGCTAATAAAATTAATTTTTCAGTTTTTTTCTTAATAAAGAACATTAATTAAAATTTCCTAGCAAAAGAAAATTAGGAGTCTGAAAGGGAAATAAATTATATTATTAAAAGGAGGTTACAAATTAAAATTACAATACAGATTTTATTTTGCAAACATATATACCTCATTACATGTGAAAATGAGTGGATACTACAGACAATAAACAATTGAAAGGTCAAAAAAGATTTAAAAAAAGGAATTTTCATGGTGAGCAAAGATTGAGATTTATTCATCCTCACTATTCATTTTTTCACTACCCACTCTACTCTACTCACACTAGAGGGAGAATTCAGAGGTTAATATCATTTTTTTCCCTACATCTGTTTTGTTTTGTTTCATTTTAGCAAGGTATTATTCACTATGCATTACTATATTGTCTGTCTACATGCCACACTACCTATTCTCATTTTTTATAAAATTTACTTTTGCGCGTCTCTTTCATATAAAAAATTCAATTAAACATAATTATAAATATACTTTTTTTCTTTTTTTTCTTTTCATTCACTGTCAAAATAAAACGATAAAATAGAGAAATTTAAATGTTAAATTTTACTCATGCTCTTATTATATTGAGATTATTGGGAAATGATTGTTGCTGCGGGTAGAATCTAGAATATCTGTAATTCGAAATCAAATTTACATAAACATTCCACCTACCAATCCCACTTTGAGAAATTAAAAAAATAGAATAAAGAAGGTTCTGACGCCACTGCCATTTAAGCATGGTCGTTGTGCATTTTTATTTGTGTTTTCTTTTACATCTTCAATGGTCCTTCATTTTCAATCCCAATAGAAAGAACAAGCACAATGAACAAAACAAAAGAGAGCTTCTTTTTCTTCACCTAATTTGACTTTGATACATACACCACATTAAATAAAAAAATAAAGTAAAATAATAATAAACTTAGGTCATGCTTTTGGTCCAATATTTTTAACAATTATTTTACATTTTTTAAATTCACCATCATCATATATTCTATAATAATCAATTATTTTATTTCATTTTTACTTTTTTTTATACTCAATTTTATCTCCTTTTTTTAATCTTGCTCTAATTTTATAAGATAGAATTTAAATATTTATAACCATATGCGTCTTTCCATATCTAAACTTTATTATATTAAAATTTTAAATTTTAAAATAAATAAATAAAAATAATTAAATACAAATATAATTTTCTTGTATTTTATTTTTAAATATTTTTGATCAAATTTTCAAAATGATCGTTCGCATTATGCGGGATTTAATTCGAAAAGTACTAATTTAGTTTGGATATTCAAATGACTACACGTGTCAAGTGATATCTATACGAATTTTTCTTTAAAAGAAAATACACACAAATATTTAAATTTCAAAAAGTACAAAAATATAAATCTTCTAATATACTAAAAAATATATAAAATTTTTAAAATTAAAAATACCAACACCACATCAAACAAATCTTAATTAGAACTACGTGAACCTTGATTTTCCACTGTAAACAAAAATACGTAGGAGCAAGGTCAATCCTTGTCAGCCACAAAAATAATAAATATTTTCTTTGTTTTCGTTTGTCTTTAATTGCACCTTTATTGTTTTTTTATTTGCATCTTTTATTTGTCTTTAATTGCATCTTTATAAATTTCAACAGAAAGATGAGTATGTTGCACCCATTCGTACTATTGACATTAAGTGTTTTAAGTGTGAGGGTCGAAGTCATGTCAAGGCCCAATGTCCCTCTATGAGAACCATTCTTATGAGGGGCCATGACATATATGAGGACGAGGCTGCATTTGAAAGTGTGAGTGAAGATTCTAAGAGTATAAACAGTGAGGATACATATGCATGTGAGGGTGATCTACTCATGATCCGCAACATTTTGAGAAATACATGTTCTCTTATCATAAATAGAAGGTCGTACTGTAATTTGTAGTACTAGACTAGTTGAAAAGTTGAACTTAACTGTTGTCCCCCATCCAAAACCATATAAGTTGCATTCGCTCAATGAAAAAATGGGTGAAAGTCAAGTTCTCTATGGGTAACTATGAAGATACCGCTTTATGTGATGCAGTTCCAATGGAAGTTTGTTATGTCTTATTAGGCAGTCCGTGGCCATTTGATGAGGAAACCATGCATAACAATCTGACTAACGAGATTACTTTCACCCATAAAGAGAAAAAGTTTGTACTTCATCCTCTAACACCCACTCAGGTATTGGAGGATCAAGTTCAAATAAAAAAAATTAGATAGTGCAATAAAAGTCTAAAAATCTCAAACTTGAGTCCTAAAAATGAGTTTGAGGTGTGGGAGCTTGGTGTTCCTTCCCACGAGGTCACTCAGAAGGAGAATCATTTTGTAAACAAATCTTTAAAACACATTCTCTTTACTGAGAAACTTCCATACCTCATTCTTTGTAAAGGAACAATCACATGTACTTCTTCCACTACTTCTGAAGTTAGGACTTTACCTCCTTTGGTTGAAAAAATTTTGAAAGAATTTGGTGATGTATTTCATAGTGAAGGTCCTATAAGACTTCCACGAAGAACACCAAGTAGATTTTGTTTTCGGAGCTAGTCTATACAGTAGACCAGCATATAGGACAAATTCTGAAGAAATAAAGGAGATCAAGTCCCAAGTTCAAGAGTTAATGGATAACGAATGGGTTCAGAAAAGCCTAAGCCCTTGTGTCATGCCTGTATTGTTGGTGCTAAAAAAAGATGGAAAATAACATATGTGTTCTGATTGCTAGACAGTCAATAACATCACAATTCAATATAGGCACACAATTTCAAGGCTTGATGATATGTTGGATGAATTGCATGGGTCCATCGTGTTTTCAAAAATTGATTTGAAAAGCGGATGTCAGCAAATTCAAATAAAAAGGGTGATGAGTGGAAAACCACTTTTAAAACAAATTTGGACTATAAGAGTGGTTGGTAATGCCCTTTGAGCTTACTAATGCACCTAGCACGTTTATGCGAGTTATGAATCCTACGTTTAGGGATTGTATAGTTAAGTTTGTAGTCATTTATTTTGATGACATCTTAGTGTGTAGTCGTAGTGTCGAGTCTCATGTACAACATCTAAGGTTAGTGTTAGAAGTTCTTAGGAAAAATAAATTGTCCTCCAATGCAAACAAATGCACTTTTTGTGTTGATAGTGTAGTCTTCTTAGGTTTCATTGTCAATAAAAAAGGAGTTCATGTTGACTCCACAAAAATCCAGGCCATCCAAGATTGACCCACTTTAAAAAACATGTGGGATGTTATGAGTTTTCATGGCTTAGCAAATTTTTATAGACATTTTGTGCCTAACTTCTCTAGTCTAGCTTCACCACTATATGAGTTGGTAAAAAAAGACGTCACATTCCATTGGAGTGAAAAACAAGAAACTGCTTTTCAAAAGATAAAGATTCTGCTCACCATACACCCATTCTAGATTTTCCAGACTTTTCTAAAACATTTGAGCTAAAATGTGATGCATCGAGAGTTGGAATAGGTGTTGTGTTGTTGCGAGGTGGACACCCAATTGCATATTTCAGTGAAAAGCTTCATGGTGTCACCCTTAACTACCCCACCTATGAAAAAGAGCTTTATGCTTTGGTCAGGGCCCTTCAGACTTACGAACACTATCTTTTGCCCCAAGAATTTTTCATTCAAAGTGACCATGAGTCACTTAAGTATTTGAAGGGTCAACATAAGTTAAACAAATGACATGCAAAGTGGATGGAATTTTTGGAACAATTTCAATATGTGATCAAGTACAAGAAGGGCAAATCAAACATTGTAGATGATGCTTTGTCTCGTTGGCAAGGATTATTTTCCAAACTTGGAGCCCAAATTCATGGATTTGAACACATTCCCCAGCTTTATAGCCAAGAATCTAAACTTTACACCATTTTTGCTAGCTGTCAATCAAAACCACAAGGAGGTTACTATGTGTCTGAGGGGTGTTTGTTTAAAGAAGAAAAACGTTTTATTTCCCAAGGTTCACATAAGAAGCTCCTTGTTAAGTACATTAATGAAGGAGGTCTCATGGGCCATTTCGGAGTTGACAAAACTCCAAACATGCTTAAAGAACGATTCTTTTGGCCCTATATGAGACGAGATGTTTAGAGGTACTGTCACAAATGCATTGCATGTTTACAATCTAAGTCAAAAGTGATGTCTCATGGGTTGTATGCTCCTTTGCTTGTTGCTTGCGCCCCTTAGGTCGATATTAACATCGATTTTGTTTCGGCCTTGCTTAGAACTCCATGGGGTTTTAAATCTATCTTTGTGGTAGTGGACTAATTTAGTAAAATAACATATTTCTTACCCTGTCACAAAGTAGATGATGAAAGTAACATAGCAAAAATCTTTACTAAAGGTTGCAGCTTTCCTTGCATTCATTTTCACTCTAATCATAATTTCCTTTCAAAGCTCTTCACCAAGCTCATAATAACATGGATATTGGGGTTTGCAAAATAATTCAAAAGGTTTGGGGAGAATTAGGGATTCTCAATCTGATTAGGTCTTCTAATTTTGGATTTTTGTGGAGTAGGTTTCATTATGGATTAATCACTATGTCTATGCATATTGTGGTGAAAGTTCGTGATTGTGGGGTGCATTTAGTTTTCTTGATTTGCTTTCCTGACACGGATTGGTTCCTGCGCTACACGATTCTTATCTTTTTTGCACGTAATTTTTTGTCTGGGTTGATTTGTGCTTGGTGACTTTGGTTCTCGCTTCTTGATTTCTAATAGGATGTGTCCAACTTCTACAGGTTTTCAAATGTCATAGCGGTGCTTACAAGATCACAATTTTTTACCTTCTAAAGGAAAACAAATTTGAAGTTGTCAACACCCAATTTCGTTCGGACAAATAAAATTAAAAAAAATTAAAAATATACCAATTAAAAAAAAATACATTTCTAATCAAGGCTCGAAAAATTTAAGTTTGAATTTTATAATCTTTTATTTTATTTTTGTTTTCATTTTAGAGGGCAAAAATACAAAAATATATGATTTAGATTTTTATCCTTCTTGTAAAAATATTTTATTTACTTCTTTAAAAATAAATAATAAAAAGTTAGTCATTTGATTTAGGTCTAAATGTTATTTTTTTTCTTTTATTTTTATAATAATAAATAATATGTTTTAGAAAAAAAAAGTATTAATAAAAATATGTTTTCATTTTTACCAAAATTGTGATATATATTTAAAAAGATAAAAAAAAAGTTAGAGTTTGGTCTTATTTTAAATGTTCCAAAGGAAAAGGAATTTAGGTCCATTTTAATAGCCTGTGAAAAATAAAATTTGATTTAAGACCCAGTCTCTTAAGGTTTTAAATAAAAATGTTTTAGCTATTTTCTAATTTTTCTTTTATTTGGGTCAGTTTTGTTAGGCACTTCTAGTTTTGTTAATTACAACTTGTTTTTATTATTTTCATATACTTTCTTTTTATGTCCACATTCTTCTACACTCATCTCTCACAGACATCTGGACTTGGGTCTCATACTGCCTACTCTATTATTATAAACTATGTGCAAATTATTTGATTTAATGATCCTAGTACACAAATTAATTGAAATTTGATGGAAATTTATTTGATTGAAATCTCATTGTGGAAATAATTTAAAATTTGAATAAAATGAAATTTGAGAAGGGAAGCTGACGATTTTTTAAGAGTTTGTTTCGTGAACTTTTAATGGTGTAATTATTCTGTTTAATTGCAAATAGCTAATAAAATTAATTTTTCAGTTTTTTTCTTAATAAAGAACATTAATTAAAATTTCCTAGCAAAAGAAAATTAGGAGTCTGAAAGGGAAATAAATTATATTATTAAAAGGAGGTTACAAATTAAAATTACAATACAGATTTTATTTTGCAAACATATATACCTCATTACATGTGAAAATGAGTGGATACTACAGACAATAAACAATTGAAAGGTCAAAAAAGATTTAAAAAAAGGAATTTTCATGGTGAGCAAAGATTGAGATTTATTCATCCTCACTATTCATTTTTTCACTACCCACTCTACTCTACTCACACTAGAGGGAGAATTCAGAGGTTAATATCATTTTTTTCCCTACATCTGTTTTGTTTTGTTTCATTTTAGCAAGGTATTATTCACTATGCATTACTATATTGTCTGTCTACATGCCACACTACCTATTCTCATTTTTTATAAAATTTACTTTTGCGCGTCTCTTTCATATAAAAAATTCAATTAAACATAATTATAAATATACTTTTTTTCTTTTTTTTCTTTTCATTCACTGTCAAAATAAAACGATAAAATAGAGAAATTTAAATGTTAAATTTTACTCATGCTCTTATTATATTGAGATTATTGGGAAATGATTGTTGCTGCGGGTAGAATCTAGAATATCTGTAATTCGAAATCAAATTTACATAAACATTCCACCTACCAATCCCACTTTGAGAAATTAAAAAAATAGAATAAAGAAGGTTCTGACGCCACTGCCATTTAAGCATGGTCGTTGTGCATTTTTATTTGTGTTTTCTTTTACATCTTCAATGGTCCTTCATTTTCAATCCCAATAGAAAGAACAAGCACAATGAACAAAACAAAAGAGAGCTTCTTTTTCTTCACCTAATTTGACTTTGATACATACACCACATTAAATAAAAAAATAAAGTAAAATAATAATAAACTTAGGTCATGCTTTTGGTCCAATATTTTTAACAATTATTTTACATTTTTTAAATTCACCATCATCATATATTCTATAATAATCAATTATTTTATTTCATTTTTACTTTTTTTTATACTCAATTTTATCTCCTTTTTTTAATCTTGCTCTAATTTTATAAGATAGAATTTAAATATTTATAACCATATGCGTCTTTCCATATCTAAACTTTATTATATTAAAATTTTAAATTTTAAAATAAATAAATAAAAATAATTAAATACAAATATAATTTTCTTGTATTTTATTTTTAAATATTTTTGATCAAATTTTCAAAATGATCGTTCGCATTATGCGGGATTTAATTCGAAAAGTACTAATTTAGTTTGGATATTCAAATGACTACACGTGTCAAGTGATATCTATACGAATTTTTCTTTAAAAGAAAATACACACAAATATTTAAATTTCAAAAAGTACAAAAATATAAATCTTCTAATATACTAAAAAATATATAAAATTTTTAAAATTAAAAATACCAACACCACATCAAACAAATCTTAATTAGAACTACGTGAACCTTGATTTTCCACTGTAAACAAAAATACGTAGGAGCAAGGTCAATCCTTGTCAGCCACAAAAATAATAAATATTTTCTTTGTTTTCGTTTGTCTTTAATTGCACCTTTATTGTTTTTTTATTTGCATCTTTTATTTGTCTTTAATTGCATCTTTATAAATTTCAACAGAAAGATGAGTATGTTGCACCCATTCGTACTATTGACATTAAGTGTTTTAAGTGTGAGGGTCGAAGTCATGTCAAGGCCCAATGTCCCTCTATGAGAACCATTCTTATGAGGGGCCATGACATATATGAGGACGAGGCTGCATTTGAAAGTGTGAGTGAAGATTCTAAGAGTATAAACAGTGAGGATACATATGCATGTGAGGGTGATCTACTCATGATCCGCAACATTTTGAGAAATACATGTTCTCTTATCATAAATAGAAGGTCGTACTGTAATTTGTAGTACTAGACTAGTTGAAAAGTTGAACTTAACTGTTGTCCCCCATCCAAAACCATATAAGTTGCATTCGCTCAATGAAAAAATGGGTGAAAGTCAAGTTCTCTATGGGTAACTATGAAGATACCGCTTTATGTGATGCAGTTCCAATGGAAGTTTGTTATGTCTTATTAGGCAGTCCGTGGCCATTTGATGAGGAAACCATGCATAACAATCTGACTAACGAGATTACTTTCACCCATAAAGAGAAAAAGTTTGTACTTCATCCTCTAACACCCACTCAGGTATTGGAGGATCAAGTTCAAATAAAAAAAATTAGATAGTGCAATAAAAGTCTAAAAATCTCAAACTTGAGTCCTAAAAATGAGTTTGAGGTGTGGGAGCTTGGTGTTCCTTCCCACGAGGTCACTCAGAAGGAGAATCATTTTGTAAACAAATCTTTAAAACACATTCTCTTTACTGAGAAACTTCCATACCTCATTCTTTGTAAAGGAACAATCACATGTACTTCTTCCACTACTTCTGAAGTTAGGACTTTACCTCCTTTGGTTGAAAAAATTTTGAAAGAATTTGGTGATGTATTTCATAGTGAAGGTCCTATAAGACTTCCACGAAGAACACCAAGTAGATTTTGTTTTCGGAGCTAGTCTATACAGTAGACCAGCATATAGGACAAATTCTGAAGAAATAAAGGAGATCAAGTCCCAAGTTCAAGAGTTAATGGATAACGAATGGGTTCAGAAAAGCCTAAGCCCTTGTGTCATGCCTGTATTGTTGGTGCTAAAAAAAGATGGAAAATAACATATGTGTTCTGATTGCTAGACAGTCAATAACATCACAATTCAATATAGGCACACAATTTCAAGGCTTGATGATATGTTGGATGAATTGCATGGGTCCATCGTGTTTTCAAAAATTGATTTGAAAAGCGGATGTCAGCAAATTCAAATAAAAAGGGTGATGAGTGGAAAACCACTTTTAAAACAAATTTGGACTATAAGAGTGGTTGGTAATGCCCTTTGAGCTTACTAATGCACCTAGCACGTTTATGCGAGTTATGAATCCTACGTTTAGGGATTGTATAGTTAAGTTTGTAGTCATTTATTTTGATGACATCTTAGTGTGTAGTCGTAGTGTCGAGTCTCATGTACAACATCTAAGGTTAGTGTTAGAAGTTCTTAGGAAAAATAAATTGTCCTCCAATGCAAACAAATGCACTTTTTGTGTTGATAGTGTAGTCTTCTTAGGTTTCATTGTCAATAAAAAAGGAGTTCATGTTGACTCCACAAAAATCCAGGCCATCCAAGATTGACCCACTTTAAAAAACATGTGGGATGTTATGAGTTTTCATGGCTTAGCAAATTTTTATAGACATTTTGTGCCTAACTTCTCTAGTCTAGCTTCACCACTATATGAGTTGGTAAAAAAAGACGTCACATTCCATTGGAGTGAAAAACAAGAAACTGCTTTTCAAAAGATAAAGATTCTGCTCACCATACACCCATTCTAGATTTTCCAGACTTTTCTAAAACATTTGAGCTAAAATGTGATGCATCGAGAGTTGGAATAGGTGTTGTGTTGTTGCGAGGTGGACACCCAATTGCATATTTCAGTGAAAAGCTTCATGGTGTCACCCTTAACTACCCCACCTATGAAAAAGAGCTTTATGCTTTGGTCAGGGCCCTTCAGACTTACGAACACTATCTTTTGCCCCAAGAATTTTTCATTCAAAGTGACCATGAGTCACTTAAGTATTTGAAGGGTCAACATAAGTTAAACAAATGACATGCAAAGTGGATGGAATTTTTGGAACAATTTCAATATGTGATCAAGTACAAGAAGGGCAAATCAAACATTGTAGATGATGCTTTGTCTCGTTGGCAAGGATTATTTTCCAAACTTGGAGCCCAAATTCATGGATTTGAACACATTCCCCAGCTTTATAGCCAAGAATCTAAACTTTACACCATTTTTGCTAGCTGTCAATCAAAACCACAAGGAGGTTACTATGTGTCTGAGGGGTGTTTGTTTAAAGAAGAAAAACGTTTTATTTCCCAAGGTTCACATAAGAAGCTCCTTGTTAAGTACATTAATGAAGGAGGTCTCATGGGCCATTTCGGAGTTGACAAAACTCCAAACATGCTTAAAGAACGATTCTTTTGGCCCTATATGAGACGAGATGTTTAGAGGTACTGTCACAAATGCATTGCATGTTTACAATCTAAGTCAAAAGTGATGTCTCATGGGTTGTATGCTCCTTTGCTTGTTGCTTGCGCCCCTTAGGTCGATATTAACATCGATTTTGTTTCGGCCTTGCTTAGAACTCCATGGGGTTTTAAATCTATCTTTGTGGTAGTGGACTAATTTAGTAAAATAACATATTTCTTACCCTGTCACAAAGTAGATGATGAAAGTAACATAGCAAAAATCTTCCATAGATAAATAGTTAGACTTTACGGGTTACCTAAGTCCATAGTGTCAGATAGAGATCCTAAATTTATCAATCATTTCTAGAGAAGTCTCTGGGAAAGATTGAGCACCAATCGTAATTTCCACCTCCTGTCATCCTCAAATGGATGGACAAACCGAGGTTGTTAACAGATCTCTATCCACTATACTTAGGGCACTTTTGAAAGGTAACCATAGATATTTTGATGATCACCTTCCCTGCATTGAGTTTCCTTATAATAGAGTGGTTCACAAAACCACCAAAATGTCTCCCTTTAAAGTTGTGTATGGGTTTAATCCTCTTACTCCTTTTGATTTGATACTCCTTCTAAACACTCATGAGTTTTTACACAAAGATGGGGTTTTTCAAAAGGTGAATTCATTCAAAAATTGCATGAGAGGGTTAAAAGTCAAAAAAAAAAAAAAAAAAAAAAAAGTGAGAGATATACCAAACAAAATAATAGGAAGAAGAGCAAGTTGATTTTTGAAGAAATGGATTGGGTTTGACTCCACTTAAGAAAAAATTGTTTTCTTACAAAAAGGACGTTTAAACTCAACCCCTTAGGAGATGGGCTTTTTCAAGTCCTCCAACAAATCAATGATAATTCCTATAGGATAGATCTGCCTGAAGAGTGTGGAGTCCACACTACCTTTAATGTTTCTAATTTACATTCTTTTGTAAGGCCCAACCAAAAGGGCAATGGCCAGAATAATCTAGAAAAAGTGGCACTCAGTCGAGCCCGACAGAGTAAAGATCTTATCAACATGGATCACATCTGTAAATAGTAGTATAGTTTAATTTTCCTTTTGGGTCATGTATTAGGCCTCGATATTTTACTCTTCAAGTTTTTAGACTCATTCATTGCATTTTTGTTTAGAAAGTGATTCCTACTTCATCATTACATTCATGCATTGTTGTAACTTCCAAGTGCATTCCTTCATGTACATTCATCCTAGTTATCTTAGAGTAATCATTACATTCACGTACTTTAGAAACTACCAAGTGTGTCCCATAATTTTAAGGGATTAGTTGAGCTTAAGCTTAAACATTGTTAAGTAGAAACAATTTGATGAGCACATTTTTGACTTTTGAAGCTTCCTCTTCACCAAAACTTAGGCTATAAATAGAGGTGTTGTCCATTTTAAAAATCATAAGTTCAATGAAGAAGAGTTTCCTTTGTGAAATTGAGTGAGAATTCTTGGGTTTTGTCTTCTTGAGTTTTGTCTCTACTCTTTCTTTGATTCTTTGGTTGACTATCATATGTTACATGAAGGTTAATTCAAAGTCATTGATCATAAATTTGGGCTTTACAATATTAGTAGGACAAAATAAATTTAGGACGCTTAAAACAAATTGAGGGTGGTTTAACTTGTAAATGTCATCTCATTTGAAAATGACGTCTCTTGACGTTTTGGTTCAAAATGATCTTCTAATTGAGTGCTTTTGAAGATGAATATAAAATTTTAGTGATAAACTTCCCAAGTACTTAATTTGATATACCTAAAAAGATAATATTTTAGAAAGTGTCGCACATCAAAATTCATTTTGCATCAAAATCTGAGCTTTTAAACATTCATATGAACCTGTTTTGGGCCAAAATCCACCTAGTGATCTAAAATGAACCATGATTCAAGTGATTATGAGATTTGGTAGACAACTAGACTTTGGTTATACAAACTTTTGGGAAAATCTTCTACATGAAAATTCTCTTAAAAGGTTATGCAATGCAAAAGTTCTTTTTTAACACATAGATTTGGGTCTTATCATATTGTGGAAAGTAAAAATACATTTACAGAGAACTAAAAAAATTTGAGTTTTAATTTCACTTGAAAATCTCAACATGTTTGAAAATGGCATTGAAATGACTTTTAGATTGAATGTTTCTAAGGATGAATCCAAAATTTAGTGAAATAAGCTTAAGAAATCTTTAGAAAAGATTTTATTACTAGTAGAAAATCAGTCATTAATATCTGAGTATAAAGACAGTTAAAAGCGAGAATAACGTTATAAAAAATATGGTGATATTTTGTAAATAAATGAAAATTCATAATATCGGTTGAAGAAAAATCGGCATTGTGATGAGAATACCACGTCGGTCAACCAACAAAATCGACGTGGAGAAGACAGTAAAAAAAAATCAAAATTTTAAAATTTTAAATTGGTGGGTGAGCCACCACGTCGGTTATGGACTTCTAACCGATGTGGTGTGTGCATCCACGACGTCAGTTCTGGGAGTCCAACCGACGTCATGCTCACTCTGATAATTTGGTTAAAAATTGGGTAAAATTAAGGTTCAGCACAACGTCGATTAGAAGCTTAGAACAAGTGTGGTGTTGGCTGTTTTAACACAACCCATGCGTTTTCACTTTCACTTTTCTTCTCCCTCCATTGCGCGCCGCGCGTTCTCTCCTATACTGTTTCGACGTCTTTTTGCTGTATTTCGAGCTCCTTAGGTTCTCCATTCAGCTTCATTTCACTCTTGGTCCTTCATTTATGTTGAGAGCGTTGTTTGAATAGTGACATTTTCATTTCATGCTCCGTTTGAGGTACCTTTCATTTGAAGCTTTTGGTAGTTCCTTTCTCGTCCATTTTCGTTTGCTTTCACTAATTGTGGTTATTCATTGACATTTTGTTGTTTTGTGGTTTTGGTAGTGTTCTTTTGCAAGTTTTTTTGTGGTCTCGGTTGGATGCTTGGTTCAACACCCCTTGCCTCTTCTCTTTGCAAGAGGTTAGCAATTTTTTGAAATTCATTAAAAATAGTTAGAAATTTATTTTTGACCCAAATTTTTCATCAGCATCTTGATTTAGTATATATTTGATGGTAGAGTTCTTACATTGTATAGGTTTATCATAGATTTAGGGTTTCAAAAATTTAGGGTGAAAAAACTTCAAACGGCCATAACTTTTGATAGAGAGCTCGAATTAAGACGCTTAAAAAATGAAAGTTGCTCGAAATGGGGTAACGAAGCCCTTAGCCAACAGCCAAAGGCGATTGGGCCTACGAAAATTTCAAAATTCCATCGTTTAGGGTTTCTTTTTTTATTTTTCATCCATTTTTTTAATATTTTAGCCTTTGATTTCACATATCTATACTTGCTAGAAAATTCTAAATTTTTTGTGGTGTTTTCTTGTATCGATTAGAGATTTAACAACCCATAATTTTTTTTTTGAAAAAAGGGACAACACCATGTCGGTTTTAGCCAAACAACCGACGTGGTGGGACAACACCATATCAGTTTTAGCCAAACAACCGACATGGTGGGACAACACCACATCGGTTTTATCCAAACAACTGACGTGGTGGGACAACACCACTTTGGTTTTAGCCAAACAACCGACGTGGTGTTGTCCACCATGTTATGTTGTGTATCATTGACGTCGGCGCCTCGTTTAAACTGACATGGTGGTAGATTACATGACGTCAGTTGTTTAACCGACGTCATGTTCAACGTTGCCTTGGTCAATGTCGATTCGCGACCAGATGATAAAGGCCTCCCAAAACCGATGATAAAGACCTTTTTTCCACTAGTGTATATACATAAATTTAAGATTTTACAAAGTGGTCTCCCATTAAAATTTAGTTCAAGTCAAAATATAAGTTTTTATAAAAGGTAGATAATGTTATATGTAGTTTTTGCCATCTGATAAAGGATAAAATATGATTGTTCTCTTACGCTTCATCTGATACATGGAGTTCTCATCAGACGACATGCACGAACACAAAAATTTAAGCTAACATTATACCTAAAAAATCTTTATGAGCTTACTCTCTGTTATAGAGAATGTTCTTATCTTGACGTCTACCAGGAAGATCTCATAAAACAAATATCAATTTCAAAGATCTCTTTGTTAAATTTAAAAGCCTAAGTTCAAGAAGAGTTTGAATTGAACTATTTCAAATTTTCACAAAAACTTAGAATGATATAATGATATCTTTATTAGACTAATTAATTGCATGATTTGCTTGTTTCTAATTAATTTCACAAAAGAAAGATCAAACAAGTATCAAGAATAGAATGCAAAAGATATAGAGAGATATGTGTACAACTGAGTTTTGGTTCACTCTATTCAAGAGCTACATCTATATGCTTAACCACACTAGCCAAGCTTACACTAGTACAGAGTTTTACAAACACAACCAATATGGTGAAAGTTAATCAAATGAAGAAACTAAGTCTCGAACCCTACAAGATTGGTTTTCTCACCTAGTAACACCCTTTACTACACTAAATTTGGAAAACCTATCTAGAGACAATCAAAGAACTCCAAAAACAATATCACTTGGAACAAGATAAGCATAATAGAAAAGAATAAACCAGGTGAATAAATATGTTTCTCTTGAAAACATGGTATTGATTTCAGATTTATACACAAAAAGAGAAGTTTCAAGAGCAGTTTTCAGCTTAATTTGAACTCTCTCTCAATAGCATAAATGTTTTTTAAAACTCAGGTTTTGATCTTGTACTAAATGATTCCAAAATGAGAAAGTTATATAGATTTCAAATTAATGGACTAAAACTGCATTTTAATTTATTTATTTCACTTACTCGAAGAAATTAATTCGATTAACTTGTTATTTAAACATATGAAAATTGGAGAGTCAAAAGTCTCAATAGACTTAAGAGATTTTAAAATATTATAAACTCGTTTTAACATATTAAAATATAAATCTCATAACTAGTCATGGGTCTATTTGATTCTAATCAATTGATACAATAACCTAATTGATTAAATTTCTAATCAATTAATACAATAACCTAATTGATTAAAATACTTTCTGCAATCATTCCAGACCCATCTAAGAACATTTTAAAAGATTAAAAACATCTTTTAATCAATTAAAAGCATACCTTCACAAAGACCAGTTGTAGTGCATTTTGGAAAGACTTCTAACCCCAATTAAAAAGTCAAATCATGCAAGAAAAACTTACAATGGATCCTAATCAACACAACACATTCTAAGAATGCATCTAAGTGTAACATCACATATTTTTCACATAATAGGAACTCTACCACATAGAAATTGTATAATAAGCTTAAATATAAATCTCCATACATTCATCAAGTTATTTCAAAATATACTTCTCTACATGAGATTTAATAAAAATATCTTCATATAATCACAAAATAAAATAAAATAAAACTTATGCATCAACTCAATGAGGAGTCACACCACTTGTCAAATCCTCTGCTCACGTGTAATACATGATCATCGTAAATTTTAAAATAATAACAAATACCACACAAAATAAGGTTAAGCTAGAAATGTTTTAAAAATGTATATTCATAAATTGAATTTCTATTTCAACCAAATACAAACATTAGACTTTCATGATTCATCTCATAAATCACATTGTTATTATCACATATCTATAATAACTTATAGCATACATATACTGATTCACATACAAAGACACTTGACTCTCTACTTCTAGAAAACTCATGTATTGAGTTAGACTCAGAGCCTAGCACCTGTCAGATGACCCTTCCAACTGTGAATCCACACAGTCCCAAATGAACATAACCTCATATGACAGGATAAATCCATATATTTGTCCTTACCATCTCTTTCAAACTACAATTTTAGTTAAATGCACCTCTTTCAACTCTCACCACCTGGTACCCTTCATCTATGTGATTATAAGATACCTGTAGAGTTAGGATACCTCCTTTTTGACAAATCTTCAAACAATACAGATCCTAACAATCTCAACGCTGGTATCTCTTTCCATACCATTCACAAACATTTATACTACATCATACCATACATAAATATTCATTAAATTTAATTCAAATTCATCCTTTTCATACTTAATAAAACAAGTAATCACAATATTATTAAAAACATTCAAACTAGATTCACTTACTCATAAAGTAAGGACCCTCAAAGGAGTTCCAAAAACCTAAAATCACGGGCAACGTAACGAAGAGCTTTCAGATCAATATCAAACTACATTATTAGAACCAACGAACCAACATAGACTCATTCTGATGTCTCAAAGGACACATGTAAAATATCCCTACCAAGAACGGAATTGACCTAAAACTGACTTTGAGAAAGATGAGCAGAAAATAAACTTACTCTGTTCAAGAATATGATTGGACACTCTTGCTTTACTCAACGCTAGAAATCTAAGGGTGATCCTGATCGTCAGTCTGATAAAGAATGAATATAGAGTTTCAAAAAAGAAGACAAAAAAAAAAGGGAGAATGATTTGCATTGTCGAGCGTGTCCCAAATTAACTAGGAGGCTAGATTTTGCAATATAGCGGATCTAGGTCATTCTTCCAAGGACCACTCGAACATTCTCAATCACCAAAAATACAAAGCAGTAGCATGTGGGGGGGGGGTGGCAAGTACTACACTTAAAAAAAGCAAAAAAAAAAAAAAAAAAAAAAAAAAACCGATTCAAGCAAAATAGAGAAGTTCACATAATGAAAATAACTTGATCTCCCTTCGGTTCTCCCAAATCCCTCACTAGCTCCTAAACATCATCCCAATTACATTCGTGGGTTAAACAGACTGGAATCCTTGCATCTATTTAACATCTCGAACACTCCACAATAGCGAAGCATTTTATCGAACACCTAGTTAGCCAAACCAATGCAATCGCATGGTGAGCAACATCATCGGTTCTGACTCGAAAACTCAATATTTCCAATCAGACTGTATTTGTTCATTTATAGATTCAATCCAACCATTAAATTCAATAATGAAATTAAAACAACAAATGAGAAGGTAATTGCAGAAAAACAATACAAAACGTGAACCTAGGGATAAACGGAGACGGGAGAACCTTTAGGGACTGGATTGAGTAAAAGCTTTAGCCACTCATTGTGAAATGAACATGAGTAATAGCCAATGAATATGAAAATAAAAGTGTAGAAGCCAATGAACATGAAAATAAAACAGCAGAAGCGGAGAACGAGCCAAGAAGAAGCAAGTAAGTGAAACTGTATTCAAAATTTGTGTCAAAGAAAATGTTGGTTGTTGCCCTACACAAGTCTCCAATATTCAGAGTTTTTTTCTTGACCTAAGGTGGCCCAAGCCCACCTGTACATTGCCCTAATAAACCAAAAACAAACAGTTTTTATCCCGACTCATTTGGGGGTGAAATGACTAAGTTGTCCTTAATTGAATATTTCTGCTCAAAGTGTTGTCCAGATTCCCTACGCCAACTTCAAGGCTGATTTTATCTACTTTTTAGTCTGAATTTTCTTGTATCCTCTCACAATGTTTGTAGATCTTTGAGTTATCTACAAAAAGACATAAAGATTAAGTTAATCCAATGTCTATAGAAAAAGTTATGGACAAAACACGAAACATGCTCAAGTTTGAAAAATTTCCGAAATTTTCATCAAATTGAGTCAAACTTTTAATGAAAGACCAATGAGCCTAAATACAGTAAAATGGTCCAAAACTTGTCATTATTATTATCACTATGCAGTAGGAAAGTGGTTAAAATAAATACATATCAGAGAACCACTTCTAAGAGTGATGGTGATTTATAAAAATGAAACCTCAATACTGATTTTCCTATTTATATAAACTTTTCTCTTTTTAAAAAAATATTTAGGTATCATCTTATTTATATCTAAAGCTAAATTATAGCTTCCAATACGTTTATATTCTAAAGCTATTTTCTAGGGTATTACACTAAGTCTTTATGATCAGATCCAATATTCAAAGTCTTCAAGAAATATGCTTGATTAATGAAATACACTTCAACTCCAACATCTCTTGAAGTACGCACTAAAGTTGCTTAATGCTAACACACATTTTGATGCATCTCATGTTAACTATAAAAAAACTATTTGTCTCGTATGATCCTATGTTTTACTCAAGATTGGTTTAAGCTCTCTAACTAGAATATGATAAGTCATATCAGCTATCAAGATGTTTCTTAAAGAAAAGATAATTATTTAATGTTGCATAGAACACATTTCTTTCAAGTGAAGTTGTTCAATGGATTGAACATCTATTTTCTCTACTCCTTTATTTAAATCATCCAAGTTAAAGACAAGCAAAGAAGTGATCAAGAGTTGTAAAAAAGGTGTTGAATTTTCCACTTAAAGCTTTCAATTCCCAGAACTTCACAAGAACACTATTTATTTTTTTATAACAATCTAGTAGAGTGTTTAATCTTGTATGAGTCAAAGGACATGTTTTCTATACCTAGTGAGTATAACTTTATGATCTTTTATATCACTCTCTTTCTAACCAAACCCTTCACTAAGAGTGACTACTTTTCAATCAATACTTGTGTCTAACCAAATGGTAAGCTATTAGACTAAATATTTCAAAAAACTGCCAAAGTTTTTAATACACAATTCAATTCTCTCTTCTTGTGTATTTTCACTTCTTTTAATAGTTATGTAGTGCTAAAGTTGACCATTTTTATCATTCTAGTAATTTCTATGGAACCAAAAATCATCTATTACGGTCTTACCATCTTGGGACTAAAAAAAAATTATAGGACAATATAAAAATTTATACTTTGGTTTCACTTGAAAATGGCACCCCATTGAAATTTTGGGTCAAAATAACCTCCAAATTGAGTGGGTTTTAAGGATGAATATAAAATTTAGCATGATAAACTTCCCAAGCCCTCAAAACATATTTGATACATGTAAAGATAGGATTATAGAAAGTGGTCTCACATGAAAATTCATTTCAAGTAAAAATCTATGTTTTAGACATTCAAATAAACTAGTTTTAGGTCACAATGAATCTAATGATCTAAAATGAGTTGTGTAACTCATATGGTTATGAGATTTGATGGGTTAGTATACTTTGATTATAAAATTGAGAAAAAAAAATTAGATACCGAAATTCCCCTTGTGTAAAAGGTTATGGTAGTGTTAACGTTAACAATTTTTACCATTTCAGTAATGTCTTTTAAGCCTTCCTCTTTGAAATCCATTTTTTGTTTTAACTTTTTGAGTCTCATAATTAGTTTTATGGTCATCAATAAGCTAATTAGTTATGTGTGTTGTGGTTTCCTTGGACAAGGTATTCTTTTGACCCTAATAATGAATTTACCTCGCAAATAGGTATCTTTGTATTTGAGGAAGTTCTTCTAGATATATAAGAAGTTGATTTACATCCTTGTTAGCATTTTTTCGCTATGATGGCAAATGCAATAGTTTCTCATGTAGCTAAGTAATAAATATATTGTTCTCTCATAAGGGACTTGTGTAATAAACGACAATAAATACTATTGATAACAAATTTAGACTACAAATTATTCTCAATATTTGAATTGATAAACAATAAAATAAAATTGTGAAAAAACAATTAGAATAGTCTTTTTTTTGTAATTCTACGAGCACATGGAATGTGGAAAAAGAATGGAAAGGATATGGAATGCAATTCCTAGAATTAAATTTCATCAAACCCCACTCTCATGCCTAAAATATTTACCTTATTTCCAAACAAATGTCAATGTCAACCCATAATAATACCTAAACCCTAATTCCTTAGTGAATGAGCCTAAAATTATCTATTAATCGTTCAATTATATACATAAAATCTGTAATCACCACAAGGGTCTTAAGACAACAAACAAATCATGTTTTACTCCTATAAATAAGCCTTCATTTGGTATTTTGATTCTGATCCAGATTACAAATCATATTTCCCAACACCTAAGAATAAATGATCAAGCCATGAATCAACACGAAAGACATATATATATATATATATATATATATATATATATATATATATATATATATATATATA
>Ga0209489_102710_pt1 | contig 35580 bp, 11 predicted proteins | sample SiratrowhiteBW_FD_187527 | JGI IMG/M metagenome (GOLD analysis project Ga0209489, IMG submission 187527) | Root nodule microbial communities of legume samples collected from California, USA - Siratro white BW (SPAdes) (version 2) | ecosystem: Host-associated > Plants > Roots > Nodule | place... | reverse complement strand
TAAAAAAATAATTTTAACAAAAAAAAAAAAAAAAAAACTAAAAATTTTCGCCATTTGTATGTGCTACAAAGGAAAGAATCACAAAAAAGTAAAAGGGTCGGCTACTTTTTTTAAAAAACTTTAGGAAACTTTTTCTTTTTATCTAATAGAATTTTAATCCGTGTGATGCACGGAATTTATTTTAACGTTTTAGATTAGTTTTTTCCCCTAAATAACTATATAGATGACACGACACCAAACAGAAAGTAACGATGTATAAAGAGATATGTCATCTTTTAGTTAGTTAATTTTACTTTTTGAAATAAATAAAAATAATGTATTTATTTAACAATAAACAATTAAATAATTTCCTTTTTTAAATATTATTATACAAAATTATGCATATGTCTTAAATTATACTAATTTTTAATAAATTATTTATGAAAATAATATAATTATGAAATCATATATATTTTAATTGTAGTTACATAAATATCTTTATCACTTTTTTTAAGTGTGAAACCAATCAAATAAATTAACACATCTATTTTTACTAAAAATATGTATTGGAGAAATGAAAATTTTGAAAAATGAAATTATAAATAATGAACTTACCTAATTTAAATTTTAGAATATTGCTTTTATAGGGCATATTAGAATACTAAACCTCGTATAAATAATAATATGTTTGAATGAGTGTTCTTTATTTTTGTTTATTGTCATAGAAAAATAAAGAAAGAATGATATTTGTTGAAATTTGAAAACAATGAATCTTAGAATATAAATAACTTTTGGGTTACTCATAGAGTCATTGTTTGACATAGGTTTTATGTTTGTGATTAGTTAAGGCATATTCATGAATTGGAAGACCTAATCAGCTGTGTAAAACTTAATGATGAAAGGGAAAAAAAAAAAATGGTTTGGATGGTCAAGATAATGTGGCATGAGAATCAAACGTTGTTGTCATTAACTTTGTCTTCTGCTCCCAAGAAAGCAGCCAGAAGAAAAAGCAATTCTTAAAAATGAAAAACAATAGACCGACAAAATGGTAGGGTTTTCAAAATAAAATAAAAAATGAAGTTTTTGGCTTTGGACAAACTATGGAGTATGGAGCAAGTATTTGAATTATTGGTCACACTTTTGACTAAGTCCTCATCTCTAACTCCCTTGACTGTCACTGGATAACCTACCACTTTCATAATTTGACCGACATCTGATTTTTTTAATTTGTTTTTACTTTATCATGTTTTCAAATATAAAAGATCAAAATTATATTCACATTTATTAGATTAGTATACAATTTATAAAATCATTATACATGATGAACTTTCTTTTTGTCTAAATACGTAATACAATAATATAATTATGATTCAAATTTTAAATATAATCCTAACATGTGTGCGGGATCCGGAATCAAAATCAAAATCACTGTCTTTAAAGTGTAAAGTTCTTTTATACATACAATTAATAATAAAATATAAAAAAAAACATTGTGAAAAGACTATAATACCATCTGCATATTAAATCCCTATGTAAAAGTATAATAAAAGGAGTTCTTTCTTTAATCCCATAGTTGTGTTCTAAACCCTATAAATATGAAAATATCACTTTATTTTTTTTATAAAAAAATGATTTTCTGTGATTGTGTAATTTATAAATTTTTCTTACTTTCAAATTATGCAATATCCGAAAATCATTTTTTTATTTTTGTATTGTATAGTCTGAAAATTATTTTTTTATAAAAATATTTTTTGATTGTATAATTTGATTTTTTTTTATTTTTGGATTATACACTTTGAAACTCGTTCTTTTATAAAAAGAAAAGAACTTTCAAATTAAATAATCTAAAAATTATTATTTATAACAAAAGACTTTTAGAGTATATAATACAGGAGTCTTCTTGAATTGTATAATTTAAGAATTTTTTAAATTACAATAATCTGAAAGTACTTTTCAAACGGCATAATTCAAAATAATTTGAGACTATTCATAACACAATAAAAAGACAAGAATGACAACCACGAAAAGAAAACAATGAAGGCAAAGGAGACGGTGTGGTGGGGACAGGGAGACATTATGGTCTTTAAACCACCTCATGGGAGTGTACATGACAACTATAGGATTCCAGAAAGAAATGGCCCAAAAAAAAATGATAGAGTTTGTTGGCCTGCGAGGTGTTGATGGGTTGAAAGAAGAATGAAGGACGGCTTCTTCCTGCACCTCCAAATCTTTCTTCAGGCACCCCAAAATTTCTGAAATGGTTAAATATACCCTTCAAATAATACTGTAATGACGAAATTATCCCTGAACACTAAAAACCCTATTTCAAAATGACCTGTTCCGTATAATAAATTTTGGAATAGGTCATTTAGTTTTTTTTTTTTTTATTACAAAACACCTTGTTCCGGAACATTAAAATAAGTGTCAAAAATAGCTTGTTCCAAAATGCCATGAATTACTGAATACAATCAACTAGTTTCGAAATTCATTGTTCTGTGACACATTCACGCCCTAAAGAAACATTCTAGAATTGTTAGTTTCGTAATTCATTTCAAAATATAACATGACTTTCGAAACCCATATTCTGTAATGCAAATTGAACCCATCCTAACTACTCTGCCGTGCCACTGCTTTTGTACTCATTCGTCGCTGTGGAGAAAGCACACCGTCACCCAAGACCAATCAACCACAACACCACACCCTCTACCTCCAAATTTCACTGTTGCATTCAATTACTTAACGTATGAATAAAATAGTAATTACACAAAAGACAATATTAGAATTTTTGAAAATTTTGGAGATGCTTTAGGAAGGCTTGGAGATCCAGAAAGAAGCAGTCAGAATGAAGTGGGCCTGCATGATGGGCGCAGAGTTAAAAGGCCCAACAAGGAAATAAAAATATCAAGTGAGGATGGAGAGGTTGGGTTTTGGATAAGGGATAAGGTTTTGATATGCTTATCAACCAATGGAATGAGAGGGGCTTCACCAGCCACAAACTTGATCTCGCACTCAGACATGGAAGTACTTAGCCACTTCACTTCCTCAATTGGGACACTCTGTGTAGTATCTCTGCTGTTTCACCTCTGGAAAGCCCATCATGGCAGCTTCTTCTCCAATGGCAAGCCAGCTCAAGTCCACCTTCACTAGGACACTGGTCTCTCCCAAGGGCCTTTCTGGCTCTTCTCCACTCCACCTCTTCCCTTCTAGAAGGCACTCTACCTTCACTGTTAAGGCCATTCAATCAGAGAAGGTACTCTCTCTATCAACTTCCATGGAGGACCCTTTTAGTTCTTTTTTCCTTTGCATGATGTGCTAGGAATATTCACATGTTTTTATTATCAATAATTCAATTTTAGTCCTTAAGATGAAGTATATTTAATTTAAATATGATATAGAGAAAGTTATTGTGATGCTAGTTAAAAGAAAATGTGAGGTGAGGATGAAATTTATGGATTTGGTGAATGCACATTTTGTGGCAGCCAACGTATCAAGTGATTCAGCCCATCAACGGTGACCCATTCATCGGAAGTCTCGAAACGCCGGTTACGTCCAGCCCATTGGTCGCCTGGTACTTGTCCAACCTTCCCGCTTACAGGACCGCAGTGAGCCCACTGCTCAGAGGCATCGAAGTGGGCCTGGCCCACGGCTACCTCCTCGTGGGCCCATTCGTAAAGGCCGGGCCTCTCAGGAACACCGAGTTCGCGGGCGCAGCGGGCTCGCTCGCAGCTGGTGGGCTTGTGGCGATCCTGAGCATCTGCCTCACAATCTATGGGATCTCATCGTTCAACGAAGGAGACTCATCCACGGCCCCATCACTGACCTTAACGGGCCGCAAGAAGCAGCCCGATCAGCTCCAGACCGCTGATGGGTGGGCCAAGTTCACCGGTGGCTTCTTCTTCGGAGGCATTTCGGGTGTTATTTGGGCCTACTTCCTCCTCTATGTCTTGGACCTTCCTTACTACATCAAGTGATTTGTTTCTCTCTTTTTTCACTCATTTCTATGAATGGACCATGAATGAAGGGTTATTTGTGCAATAGAGATGGATGTAAATGATTATGTATTTTGTGACTCTCAACATGTTACAAATGCTAAATTCCCTCTCCTCTTCTTCCCATCTCTTAATACAATTTCTGAATTACATCTTGATCACTACATTTTCTACTTACAACTTCTAATTACAACAACTTTTGACATGTTAAATATTTCCTTTTACAAGCTCATTTTCGTATTATCAAAATGAATTATGATTAGTTCATTTTTCTTGTATTCAACAAGTTTAATGAGTGATATATACAAACTTATAAAAAAAAAAACAGCTCTTATAATGGGTTTATATTCACAAGATTGAGATTGAAAAAGCATTGGTTACAAACAGATAGAGATATGGATCTTGGTTTAATTATACATTTACGTAGAAGCTTAACCATGAGTAGCAACATAGTAATTGAACTCACCAAAATATATATATGTATATTCTGAACAATTAATATATGAAGTGACAAATAACAATATTCTTAAAAGGAATGAATATTAATTAGGAGATGATGATGATGATTGAAGTTTTGGATCTTGGTGTGAAGATTGAGAAGATAGAGAGAGGATTTGTGGAGGAATGAGAGGATCCCATCCCCTAATGGGATCAGCAGAAGTTGCAATGCCATCCCAACCAATGTGTGTCACATGCTGCACATCTGTTGGACACCCTATTTCCATCTCTATTTCCACTTCTTCATACTCATCTTTCTCCACTGCACACACAAATCATATCAACACAACTTTTTAATAAAAAATCATTGAATCAATAGTTATTTAAAAACCATTTCTGCTATGAACTAAATCCACAGGTGCTATAAAATGAAATTACCCACCAAACAATTGAGAGAAATTCTTGAAACCCTTGAACAGCCTATTGAAGCCATTGGATAGGTTAGGCTTTTGGACAACGTCTAGCAGCCTCAACGAGTTCTTCATGTTTTCACCAGACAAACTCTCTGAATCCTCAACACCTTTTGCTCCTTCTACACTTGTCTCGTACCATTTAGTTATACAAACAAGATAATAAGATGCAAATCAAGCAATTAAAAAAAATCATAACCTAGTCTATGTCACACATCTAAATTTTAAATTACATATTTGGTTTAAAACTAAATATTTTGAAAAGATGTTTAAGACTTGTGGTATACTAATAAATGACAGTTAATCCAATATGATTTCACTAATGAAATTCATCTTATATGTTCTACATGCATACATCTAGGTATATTACTATTCATAATCGATGCAAAATTAAAATCTATTTACCCCCTCATGTTTTTATCAAACATGTATACGATAGATATTGAAAAACAAATAAAAACAGTCAAATTAATTGAGAGAGAGAGAGACTTATTGTAGGAGGTGACGAATTGGTGTCTGGTTTTGATCTTCTTGGCTGAGGAATACCAACAGCAACACTGGCCTCAGAGATGCAACCAGCAGAGAAAGGAAGAATGACAAGCCTTTCCATTCTTTGTCTCATTCTTTCTTGGATCAATTTGTTGGAATTGGAGCTTGCAAGAACATGCAACCTTTGAGCTTAGATTTGACAAGTACAATATATAGGCCTAGGTACCCTAGTTGTTGTTATAATATAATAATGAGCCACACCACAATGTCACTCTCTGCCTTTCCCTTCAATTCAATTTGCTGTGAACATGTTATTATTACGTATAGAAAGTCATGCCACATCTTATAAACAAATCCGTTTGGTGAATGAAAGGGACATACACACATACGCAAGATTGAGATATCTATATATGTGTATATATTTCATTTGTTTACACTTTTTTAACGTAATATGTTGTATCATATGCAATGTAGATCCATCCACTTTATGTGTCTCTAACGAACATCACCTTGAAAAAGTTGGTTTGGTTGAGTGGTGAGTGGCTAAAGCCAAATCAAACTCTATGAACCAAAGAAATATAATATCACATCATAATTTGCTCCCTCAAGTGCTCATCATACACTCATTTTTCTTCACTTACCTCTCTTCTACAATAAGTCACCAATCATATCTTTTTGTTGTAGTTGGTTTGTTTGTAGTGTACATTATTTTTCTTGTAAGGAAAAGAAATAAAAGGGCATTATCCATGTGTTTTTTTATTACTTGTTTTGGACTCGATCTAGAAGTAGTGATTCCCAAGCATACCTCCCAATGAATCTTGAACTCGTGGCGATGGAGACCAAATTTGATATTTCTTGAGTGCAAAGAAGAATGGCATCATTGATTGTAAGAATTGAAAGTGGATTTGTCAAAGGCAGGTTGAGTTGTCTGTCTTCACACTAAATTTGATGTGAGTTCATTAACGGAAGCTTAGCAAGTTAATGAAGTTTTAATCAATTCTTACTTAGGGATGAAATTATGTGACAACCTTACCTATATCAAACTTTGTTGAAGCAACTCATTTGCAAAGTCAGTTAAAAGTTTTGTCTCCGAAGTTTATTTAGTAAAAGGAAATATTAAACCTAACAAACTGAGTTATGTAAATAATATAATAATTATATATAACTATTATTATTATTATATTAAATTTATTATATAACTATAAATTTGTGTGCATGGTTTATTTTAAAATATTAGGCCCATTAGCTTACCTTCAAGGCTTACTATGCCGAATAAAAAAAAATAAGAAAACGTACTACGAAGTTTTTAAACAAAAAGTGAAAAAAAAGGTCATACGCTTGGAAAAAAAGTCTGCGTCAAATAAATAGCTAAGAAAAACCTTAGATTTGAGATTTACGTGTGATCTATTTAAGATAAAGTATAACTTGACTCATCTCCTTTTTACCCTTACACATTTTTTTCTTAATGACAACTATGGAGTCACATTTTTAATGAAAAGTGTAACCTATTTTGTAATCGTCATTCAATAATTTAATTAAATTGATAATTAGATTAAATAAGTGAGACCCAACAAAAAAAAAAAAATAAATGATGTATTTTTCCTTTTTTTTCTTTTAGTTTTATTATGTAAATATATTATCAGGCACAAGTGTCTTTACAACATACTTCTCTTTTTCTTGTATTTTTTTTTTCTTCTCTTTGCAAATAACTTGAAAAATCTACTTATTTCTCTTCTCTCTTTTTCATCTCACGTATTTCCTCTCAAGATATTTCATTATTCCAACTGAACATAAAGTAATCTGTGGCAACACGAATCACTGAACAGATGAATGTAGACAATCTGACGGGTTACATTGCACCACGTTTTATCTAAACGAGAAAACTACTAGTCTAACGAATTCATATTCATGGTAGTATCGAAGATACTTACAGTTCACAAAGATCAAACTGTCCCTGTAATGTGATCTAAAGCATTCAAAATAATTATCTTATTCTTATCTCTATCTGAACCAATAGTATTGTTCATTTTGTCTGTGACTGGTGTGAATCGGTAAAAAACAAAATGATGCGTCCATATAGTATATCAGAGAATTAACTTATCCTATAGCTCATAGGAGACAAAAAAGTATCAAGTGGTTCTTAAGCTGTGTCTCACCTATAACGACCGCAACAACTTGAACAATAAAACACGATCAAGTCCTTTTCTACAATGCCTTTTTCCCTTAAGATGTAATGTTGATTAGTAGAGAAGTTAAAGCATGCACAACCACACATTGATAAAACGAATTACCCATATAAATTTATTTATATATTTTCCATCCAAAAGATGATGAGGAAGAAAATATCAGTGCTGTTTCTTCTGCTTGAAATTATTAATTGTACTAACTACTACTCAATGTCTCGAATTCAACAACTGCTTCCGTCAGTTCTACCAGAAATTGCCATTTTGCACAACGGAACAACGGTATTCAAGATTTTCTGATGTTAAGAACCAGATTGTGCATATATTATTATTACAGAATAGAATGTTAAGCCACCGAGCATCAAAGAAATTCCAATTTGCAGAATTATCAATACAAAAAAAATGCATTGTGATTTGCATGAGTATAGCAAATATTAGTGAGTGCTATTGGCCTATGTAGAAGCTACAAAAACCAGAACCTAGATAACTAACGAATTGTGATAGAGCTTCCTTGATGTACAAGACCTTGAGTATCAAGATTCAGAGTTAGGTGAGTCCTCTGTGAGAATATAAAAAATATAAGACAGGATAGGCAAGTCTAAAAGGCTTTACCTTTTAATCAAGTGGGCAATGAGGGTTGCTTAACATGCTGGATTGAACAACGCACACAAAAGGGGCTTAGATTTGGTCCCTGCTCACGGTCCTCCGTTTTAGTAGGTCATCTATAAGTATCAGTGTAACTTCTTGCTTAGGTTTGTACCATGCAGCCTCCCCTCCCTGCTAAATTTTGCTCCTCCAAACAAACTTCAAAGTTGATTACTGAGCTGGACAAAGGTGGCAAATACAAGAGATCTGAAGTACTAGTACATAAATCACTGAAGCCATTCCAATAGCAATGATTTATTTTGGACAGTTTGTGACATATAAAGCTAGTAATTGGGTGCTTTGGAAGTTCCACAAATTTTTATGAAACAAATATGACCAGAACCCATAAGCTGCTTCAACATGTTACTTGCGTTGGCAAATTTTTCATGTTTAATTTATTATGATTTTACGCTACCAAGTACTGAATTAAGCACTTCTTTAACTTGCAATTTAACTTTCCCTCTATTTTCCTAAAACATTTCCTCCTGTTCTATTTTTATTATTTTTCAATTTTCATATATTTTCTTTTTAATTTTGGGCAGACTAAACAGGATATCAGAATACAAATTTCGTGAGCTTCATCTGATCTAATGCTCTACTTCATCAATACCTTCCACAGGCATATTGAGGATGAAACATCATAAAAGACATCAGGATTGAAATGATTGGACAGTCTAACATCTGGTAACAAAATCAATATACAAGTTAGAATCTTACAATAAAAGAATTAGTAAAAAGATAAGAACCAGAAAATTTATGTAACCTGGAACCAATGTCTCAGAATATTCCCCGCTGTCTTTTTCACTCTGTTGCGACAAGTCTCGTATGCACTGATAGGTGTACATACCACAAATAAAGATATCATGACTGGTTTCAGAACATCAACACTATATCGTAGACTTTGATAATAGTAATTATATGTTTTACCTATGTCACCAATAATCTTCACAAGAGCAACTACCATGCTTGAAATGGTGGTACCTACGAATATCCCTTGCAATTATTTCACGATCTAGAAGCTGAGAAGCATATTTAATGAAGTTATGGCAATCGGTACAAATGCGGAGGTTCTTCATAATTCGAATCGGGATCCCATTGGCAGTGTTAATGATGCCAAAGACTACTGCAATCTTTTCACTGTGATGACTAATAAGTACTTCTCCTTGCTCTTCTTCTACATCCTGCATAACCAGTTTGGCATCAAGGGAATACCCAATTTCCTTCAACCTTCCGATTAAAGTGTCCAGATATGAGTATATCTCCTTGTCTTGATGGTGAGACCTATCTCCCATGACAAAAGTGTGGATTTGATCCTTTAGTTGAATCCAAGATTGACCGGGCTGCTTCTTTACTCCTCTTTGATGCATTAAACTCCTTACCCTAGCAGCCTCGTCCCATCTATGGTTAGAAGCACACATATTTGATAGCAAAACGTAGGCTCCTGGATCAGATGGTGCAACTTGAAGCAGCATATCAGAAACCCACTTTCCCATTTCAACATTTTTATGAAGTCGACAAGATGATAAAAATGATTTCCACACAGAAGTCAAGTGAGAGAGGCCATTTTCAAAAATGAAGTTCTTTGTCTCTGTTAAGCAACCTGCTCGACCATAAAGATCAACCATAGAAGTGCAGTGTTCAACTCCAGGATTGATGCAATAAGCATCTTTCATCATCCTAAAATATCTACAACCTTCGTCAAGCAGACCAGCATGGCTGCATGCATTTAAAACCCCTAGAAAAGTAACCTCATTTGGCATAATACCCTGATTCAACATTTCTTCAAATAGACCAATTGCCTGCCTTCCTTGACCCTGTAGCGAACAGCCAGATATCATTGAAGTCCACAAGATAACGTTAGGTTCGTTGATTTGCCTGAAAATCATCCATGCATCGTCTAAGCTACCACATTTAGAATACATATCAATTAATGAAGAGCCAACATAAGCATCTATTCTGTGCCCAATTTTCTGAACGTAGGCATGTATATGCCTTCCAAAATCCAAAATTCCAGCATTAGCACAAGCAGAAATAACAGTTGTAACAGTTCGAATATCCACCATTACTAGTTCACGAACCATTAACCTGAAAGCTTTCAAACCATCTTCATACTTCCCATTCCAAACATAACCAGAAACCATTGAACCCCATGAAACTATTCCTGCCTCTGGTTCCTTGCTAATAACTCCAACATCCCCTTTTCTACGAAAATCCAGAGGAACATCTCTTAGAATTATAGATGCCTTATCCATTCTCCCACACTTGCAATACATTTCCACAAGTGAACTCCTTGTAAAACCATCACTATCGAAGCCACGTTTTAAGACCACCCCATGGAGTTGTCTCCCAAGCTCCACAACCGATAAAGAGGCAGCCAAAATAAGAGCTATGGAGAAAGTGACAGCAGAAAACCCAGTCCCATATTCCACCATACTATAGAGTTGTTCCAATGCCCGTCTTTCATAACCACATTGCATCAACCCATCCACGATCGTATTCCAACTCACAACATCCTTACAAGGCAAGTTCCTGAACATGTCAAGAGACTTCTCCACATCTCCAACACGCAGATACGCACCGATCATTATATTCCATGACACGACATCCCTTTCATCCATCAACTCAAACAACCTTTCCGCATATTGAAAAGCCTTACATTTCAAGTAAACATCAAGAACAGAGTTCCCCAGCACGACATCCACATCAACCCCATGTCTGAGCATCCATGCGTGAACTCCCTTGCCCAATTGAAGGTTGTTGTCAAACGAACAACACTTGAAGACACTGGACAAGGTGTATTGGTTTGGGCAAGCACCCTTTGCCTGCATTTCTCTGAAAAGGTTAAAGACCGTTTCCGAAGAGCCGGCCCTGGCAAAACCTGATATAAGGATGGTCCATGTGTGAGTGTTTTTGTGGGGAATTTCATCAAACAGCTTCTGGGCATGGCCCATGTTGTGGGATTTGACCAAGAGAGTCAAAAGATGGTTAGCCGAGTTCAAGGTTTGAAGAGAGCCATTCTTGATGAAGAGGGCATGAAGGGTACCCGGTGGTGGTGGACCATTGGATATGGTGGAATGAAATAAGGACCATGATTGGCGGCAACGAGGGTGAAATGGGGTGGTAGTTGTAATGCGATAATTGGTCACTGAAACTAGATAAACATGGTTGGCATATATCCGAGAACATGATCCAAGACCCATAAAAATAAGTGTTCCCACCCAATCTAAATCCCTTTGTAAAGCTCATGCGTTGAAACAAGTTTCACATTCATATTTGTTTGGTTCGCATGATTCAGAACTTCTCGAACGAATGTTTCAGTCCCATAAGAAATAACCCCACGACCGAGTTTATCCAAAAGAATTATAAGAGGAAAAGGGATACGAGATAATGCAACTTAAAAATAAAAGTTTAAAATTAACTTCTACTAATTAATTTATATATGCACTAACTTAGTTTTTGCTCTGGAGAAGTTAATTTTAATTTGTTTTTCTACTTTCTTCTCATAAAAAAATTAATACCAAAAGTTCATCTAACTGGACATTTAATCTATTTAAATAATTATGTTACCTGCATTTTGTCATAATCCAGTTATTATACTTATATTTTCTTTAATTGTTAAAGAGTGAATAATTTCTTTAATATAATGAAGTCAGTAAATTAGTAGTCATATGCTTACATATAATAACATAGATACACTTTAATGCAAAGTATTATCCACATAAGTATCATTTTTATAAAGTAATGTTGTTACAAAGAAGTTTTAATCAAAATATCAACTGTGGAAGTTAATATTTGTCATATTTATTATATTAAAGAAAAATCATCCTTATAACTCTAATTTGATGTTTATTCATGGTCTCTTATTAAAGTGATGGATAGAGGTAAGAGTGAGTTGAACAATTTATTAAATAAGCGTGAAAATTAGCACTTTTAAATATTTTTGAAGATATAAATGGATTTGACATGTCCAATAGAAAAATATGTTGTCTAAAATATTTTCACAAAAATAACTTTGAAAAGAACTTGTAAGAGTCTTTCATATATAATACAACAGCTGCTGGTATATAAAAATAATATAAAGATGTCTCAATATTACGTCATGTTAATTACAACGAATATAAGCAAATTAAACTTCCCATGAGTTTTAAGATTCCAAATATTTTTTTTCATTAAGTCATTCATAACTTTTACAAACTAATAAATTTTGGTAAAAGACTTTAAAAATGGATTTACAATGATATTAGAAGTTTTAAGTGATTAGAGTTGTTGAGTACAATACTAAAAACTTAGCTATTGAATGTCTATTTGAGAAAGTCACCTAATAATATGATATGTTCAAAACTTTTCTATTATTCATTTCATTATTATTTCATATTTCTCATATTTATATTTATTAGCGATCATATAGAGTATCTTCATTGGAATCAACAAATTGAATATGATTGTTACTTCTAGCTTGGATCAATTGTTTCTAAAACAATTAAAAGTGTGGTCTTCGATATAACTTCTGTTGTTGGTGACTAGAAAATGAAGAACATTTTTGCAAAACATGTTACCATCTTGCATAATTGTACTTTCTACCTCTCTAAAAAGTCAAGTGGTATTCTTCCTTAAAAGATAATGGCAGAAAGGTAATTGTTGCAACATCAAAAAAGTGTTTATTTGTTGCAACTTCTACTTTTTTTTTTTTTTTTTTTTTTTTATCTTGGACTATCACACATTGGATGGAAGCTCGTGTTTTGGACGTTAAATAATTTATAAAGTTTGTATGCAAACTCCATTAAATAATTCGAAAACTTAAATTTATATAATTTATTAACATCAAAATTTAGGGTAATTGTCCTACACAACTTGTTTATATTCTAATATCTCAGTCTCTTTAATATACTATTGATCTATCAACACTAGTATAAGGTGAAGATGGTACTGAACTGTAATTATAGATAATAAGTTGATAACAGCGCGACTAGAATAGGATTTGCCAAATACTAATATTTGTGTTTTGTAATCGTTGGGTCTTCAACATCGGGGGAAAAGGCTTATATGGCTCAAGTGCTAAAATATTGGTACTACACCTGACATTGGTGCAAGAATGAGATCCATTAGTACCAATGTTACAACATCTTAAAGCACGAGAAAAAACTGTCCTAATATGACTGAATGTAACATTGATAGTTGGACAAAGTATTGTCATCTATAAGAAGCTAATATGAAGATCAAGGTTGACTTCTAAATCATGCTCTAACAAAGGACCAATCAATGTTAGTGGATATCATGATTGTAACATAGGTTATCTTTAAAAAGTATCACATGCAATCATAAACAAAAATGAAAGAGTGAAAAATAGTGATCTAAACTCTTTTATATACTCAATGGAGATGAGAGTTCATCTAGTTCTACTTAGGAAATGATTGAATTGGATGCTCCAATTGAATTTGATAACGTTTATGATTGGCGGTTGAGAAGATATACTTCCATACCGGATTTATTTGCTTATAATCTATCAATAAACTCTTCGCAAATTAAAATAAGTTACAAATCCAAATTATACACGCACACACACTTTGAACATATGAAAATACATAATCCAAAAGCACAGTATTTTTTACTTGTCATCAAGTCATTGCTTTCATTATTGCGGTTAGTACTTTAATAGCCCAAAACTAAACGAAAACATAGGGTCAGAAGGTAATAACGGCAACCAAGACTAACTTTCAAAAAAGGACATCGAGAGAACACCACAAACTAACCGCCGACTATTTCGAACCACAAGTGGGTTATCTATCATTCAAATAGTAAGCCGCTCAAGGCAGAAAACATTATCCTTACTATAAGCAATAAACCATTAGTCAGATGGTCAAAATCCAAAATTAGGTGTCCATCAATCATTCAATCTTATGCTCGAAGTTAACCGGCACAAAAATGAGCCAATCGTGAAGGCACCATGAAAATAGGGTAAGACTTTAAAAGTAATGATAAATAACAATCGCTATCTATGTGCTATTGTGAAGAGACGAAAACGTGACATATTTTACAAAAAAGAATGGGAATCAAAATCTCATGTTCCAGTTAGTATCGAGCTTTCCTAGGGAACAAGTACAACAAAATCTACAATTGAGACAACTGTGGAAAAATAAAGCGGGATAGATAGGCCACAAGCCATTACGAAGGAGATTAATATGCACTTATATTAATCATAGAGGCGGATAAAAGTATGAAGATACGGAAAAGCCGAGGAAGAGTAAGCCACCAACAGTGGCTACTGAGCGTTGGGAAATTTTAGATGCCAGCATGCTTCCTCCCACCACTGCCAGCGAGGTACAGAAGGTGTGACCTACAGAGGCCCCAACTGCTACTCCCAGTGCATTTTTATGTGTCGCCAGCTGCAGAAGGAAATTAAAGGACATTAAAAATGTAGGGGGGGAGACTACTAACGTTGCCGACAAAACCTAACATAAAATCAATCACGAAAGCATGAAATGTTCAGTGATCTACAGGAGACCAGTTTTCTTACTGCAATTGTTGCTATCTGGCTACGATCACCCCACTCAGCAAGGAATGTTAAAATAAAGGACTGCATAAAAATAAGATGGCATTACATGTGTAAATGTGAGTATTTCTGTCAAATAATTGATGTAATGCAAAAAGTGTACTTGCCTCCAAAAAAATCGGTGTACAAAATCTTGAAAAGAAACGCCGAATTGAAGTTTTTCCTTGTCCGCCTTCCAGTTTTTCTTCAACCTGGTTGACAAGAAGAATAATTCTTAGCATGTTCCAAATTTGTCCATATAGTCTTTTTTTTTTAAAGAAAAAAAAAAAAAAAAAAAAAGCAGCAAAGAAACTAACTTATGTGAGGGTGTTTCCTCTTAGCAATATTTAACATGACAAGTGCTAGCAAGACACACCGATACACATCTTTCAACACATTCCCTTAGTTAAAATTTATTGAAAACTACAAAATCATGAGTAAAATTCATTAAACAAAGAGTAGAACCCATATAATTTTGTGATTTGTAACAAATTTTAGCCAAGTACATTAGCACAAGTGTTAGAGTGACTCGCTAGAATTTCAGTCGTGGTCGGAATTTCCTATAAAGCATTAATAAGAAAATATACTTCTTCGATTTCTTTCTTCTGTGAAGATTTTGAATCAGATGATCTCCATGCAATGTACAGTAACCTTAACCCAAAGAAAGCATAAAGAACTGCAGGTGACAGAAAAGAAATACAATCAGCTTCATCCTAACAAAAATTGACATTACAAATGAAAATAAAACCATCGGTAAACACAAGATAATGGATAGAAATTTGAAAACTGGTAAATCACTAAGTTATAAATGGCAATCCAAAAGCATATAGCTCACAAATGGTTGAGTAGCACATAATTTTGATTATAAAGCCACAAACAAATTTTAATGCCCAAACTATGTAGAATTCTAATAGAGTCTATACAAGTAAAAAACACAATATTTGGAACAGACACAATTTAAAACAGCCAATGGAGCTAAATCCATAATATTTCTTTATACTAAACACCACTTGGGGTTTTAGTGAGCCAGAAAGGCGTAAATGGAATGAAAATGTTGCAACCAACTAGTACTTAAGTACGGAAATAAAATGCACTAGACAAGTGCATTGTTAGACCCCTAAACCGTTTGAACAGAGCTAATTATTGTAGCTTCTATACCAAATGCAGAGTGCAGACTCAATAACCTTTTTGCGAATTTCACAAACTATGCTCAGCAGTAATATCAAACCGAGAAATTGTACCTGTAGCCGCACTATTTGTATGCTTCCTAGAAATCAGGTTTGGGACAATCCTGCCAAGCCCAGTAGAAAGTACCTAATTGACACATACAATAACTTTAATCCCGATAACATTGATAAGAAAAGGAAGAGCACCCATAAAAGGTGCTTTGTAGTTGCAGAAACCATTCCATTACAATACTACGAAAAAAGCATCGCATGATGAGACAACAAAGCAAAAACACTAAACCTGCTAGTTAATTACTGTAGCACTTACCGTCATTATAAACAGGGCACTTAGCGCACCAGACAAGACAATTGACTTAGGGTGACGCATAGCCATAAGAGCTGCTATTATAAACGTCTCATCCCCGATCTAGCACAAAAAAAAAAAAAAAAAAAAAATCAGTTAAAAGGCATTACTCAAACATAAAAGAGAGGTATCATATGAAACAGGTATTCTTCTTAATGACTTGATCGCTCCTATTGTCATAATATAGTCACCTTGGTTAGCATTAGTTAAAGAACATTCGAGCTAGTTCGCAGCAATATCAATTAGAACTCTATTGGTTACGTAATAGTCGCACATCAGCTTTCTATCACATACTTCACGCATTCAATCAAGTTTGATTCCAGTTTACTCTCACAACACTCGTCTCCTAAATTCCACTAGCTCTCACAAACCTTCACGAATCTATACAGCTCTATAAAAACAAAAAATACAAAAAAAAAATAGAAACTCTTGTTCCTGAGATCCAAATTGGATCCAGTGAAAATGCTTGACAACAAACTAGCTATAAATATAGTTAGCAAAATCAAACAACGAATGTGAGAACAACGCCGTTTCGTTAAACTAACCTCGCTGACAATGATCATCGATAGACTTGCGAACAAAGCATCGAAGAGTCCAGGACCGGTGGAGTCCAAGCCAAGAGAAAGGATCGAACCATTCTCTATGTCATTCAACGCAATCTGTTCACAGAAAAAACACACTAACATTCATTTCCAGTTTCAACGCATTCGATTCAGTTTTCTCCACAATTGAACGTAACGACAAATAACGGTGAAAAAGAAAGAAGAGAGGCAACGGAAGCTTACTTTGCCGCGGCGACCGAGATCCACAGATCCGCCGAATCCTTCCTTCGCATCCTGCGCGAGAGAATCCTACACATAGAGATGAAACACGTTATGACCGCGATTCGTGACAGAAAACGCGAAAAACGAAGGACAGGAAGTTGACCTGAGCGAAGGTGTATGATAGGTTGAAGAAGAGGGAGAGGAGAAGGAAAATGCGAAAAGTGGAAAGGATTCTTAGTTTGTTGAAGCTTGGAGCCATTGTGAACCCGTGGCGGTTGAAATTGCGAGGAAGAAGGAAGCCGCGGAGAGAAAATTGACGGAAAATGATTTTCTCGAGAAAGTGGAAAGGGGAATTTGAGTAAAAAAGGATCAAAAGTGAGAGGAAGAGAATACAGATCTTAGTTAGCGGGATCTGAATTTTGGATCTGAGTTATGAAGAGAGTTTGTTGCAGAGAGATCCTGTGCAGATCTCCGAACATTGAATTCGTTTCACTGGGCATTTTATACGTGATTCAGTTTTTGCGAGTTTCTGCTACTAACGAGGCAAGAAGCACATAACGCGCCCTTTCCTTTCTCTTTGTCTCCCTCGGGTCCTGAAGGCCAAATCCCTCTTCAACAAATGCACCAAAAACTTTGACAAAGGGGTCTGTGATTCGGCGCATTTTAGTGAAAAGTTAATAAAAAGCACTGTAAGAATATATGTTAATAACGTTTTTTTGCTAAAAGTTATTTTTAAATTTTTACTCGTTAATATTTTTATTAAAAATATGTTAATTTCTTGTTATTATTGTGATAAATTAAGATGAAAGGTTATTTAATTAAAATTAAGAGAGTTTTTCCAAAAATTATTTTAAATTGTTAAAATATGGAGATGTGTGTTTAAATTAATTTCAGCTCTAGCACGATCAACTTACTACTCTTTTAATACTGTGTTTGCAAACTTAGTATAAGTGCATTGATTTTATAAACTTTGTTACTATTAGAGTGTTAATAAAGTTATTTATATTTTAAAAATCATATTTCAAAAATAAGCTTGTATTAATTTAGTATACTTTTTCTCTTACCACGAAAAACACATTTTTTTTGGCAGATCAAATGTGCTTTCAATGACACCACCACCATGTTTAGTTTCAAACTAATCATCATGATTTTATTTTATTGCAAAATCACATAGTTGGACTGTGAACATACCATTGAGAATCTTTAATGCTTTTTCCCAAAAAGCTAACTTTAAGTCATTTCAATTTTATAAAATTATTTTGATTAAAATTAAATGTAAGATAAAATAATTTTATGATAAAATTTGAATTCAATAATCATGTACTAACTAAGTAAAATAGATTTATTTTTTGTTCAATCACAAATATAATGAATGTAATGTTCTAGAAGATAGTAAAATTAGAAGCATTATGATTTATTAAAAATGTACTGTCAAATTGTGTTCTGATGATATAGTTAAAACAGTGATAGAAGTAAAATTCTTATTCGACTTAACTTAGAATTATAACAGTTTCTAACTGTGGACGAAACATAAAACAAATAAGGTATCAGTACATCAATCAATATATATATCATTTATGTTTTTAAATTTTTTAATATAGTATTTCAATTTTAATGGTAATATCTTTATATAAATAAGTAATCATTTTGATTTAAATATTTGTATGATTAAGTGCGTAAAGTAAAATTGTTGATAGATTAAGCATCAATAATTGAAAAAATTGTGTTACCGTTTAATTTTAATAATTTAATTATTTTTATTTAGACTTGTAAAGTAAAAGTTCTTTTAAGAGAAATTGATTCCATTTTTTTAACTTATGCTTTATAGTGCAATGATTTGAATTCTTTTTGGAAAGATTTATTTTATTTGTATTAATTTTTGAAAATAATTTATTTTGATTAAATTTATGATAGTAAAATTATTTGAGTTTATATTCCAAAAATTAAATTTAGGTAATTTTGTTTAAAATTTTGGAATATACAGTTTTTTTAAAATATCTATAGCATGGATACTTAGTTAGTAATTTTTAAAAAAATAAGAAAAGTAATATAAACTTTACAGAGAAATATATCATCTAATTTAATGCATTTTATTAACTTTGTATTTTGACAGGATAAATCACACAATTTTTTTTGGTTGAGTTGGTAAACTTAGTTGTTAGTTTTTGCTCTAACACTTTTCATGAATTGGTACCATAACTGAAATAAATTCTCGTTATATATAGGCTTTGAGTATTTTATTTTTTTTTCTAAGTTTCTATTTTATCACAAGATAACACATTATATATAACATTTAATGACTATAGCAAACTAAATGAACTTATCCCATAAAATACTAAAATGATATATAAATTTGTTAAACATTAAAATTAAGATATTTACCTAAACTAAGATATCTCCCCCAAATTAAGATATTTACTTAATTAGTAACAGTGTATAACTTGTTTTGTGAATAGTCATTACTTATTAAAAATAAAAGTATGTTAAAATATATGATAGTTAATTAATCTACTTATAAAATGAATTTATCCATTTAGCATCTTTTAATATCTTTTAATTATTTCTTTAAAATTAAATTAAAATCTTTACACTATGACAGTAGTGCTTTGTGTAAAGCTTTCTTTACTTACCTTACATTTATTCTACCACTTATACTATAAAAATCTTTGCATTGTCATCACTAATAACTCATGATAATCTCTTTTTGTTCTTACTCTTGTCGTGAGAACCTCAACTTAATTCTTTTTCATATAGTAAGAACATACACTTCATCTCTATCCATATGATATTGTATCTCTTAAAGTTTTGTTTGATTTATTTTTTCTCACTTTACATTGCTTTGTCACCATCCATGTCGTGGGAACCTATTAACAAGTTAGTTTAAATATAACTCGTATTTACAAAACTGACTTATAAGGTAAAAATTGTCTCTATTTATATATTGTAAATTAATCTTATATCTAGTCGATGTGTGATCTCCAATGAAACCCTTACTCTGCTTTGTTAGCTCTTCGTTAGTGATAATGTATTTTCTTGATGTAAGTTTTCCTATATTGTTTGCCTTGAAAGGAATTACGCTTTGGTAACATAACTTTTTCATGTTTGAAAAGTTCAATTTATGCAGGACAACTTTCTTACTTTAGCAAAACTTTGTTTGATTATCAATAATAACATCTACTAGGGAGATTGGTGAAACAATTTCTTATTGGCCTTTTGTATGTAAAAACATATTTGAATTAGTAAGAGAATCACAAAAATAAAGAATAATGTTGACTAATAACATTATACAAGCACGATTAAGATATTATCTCTACACATCCATGAACAATCACAAATATAAAATTATTCCTAGTATTTTTCATATGGGTATCCAAGTAAAGAGAAAAATATTAATACAATTAATAACTACCAACCTGTTCTCATCCATAAACCTAAGATTTAATTGACAAGATTGATATCTTATTTGTCCAACCATCAAAGAGTCATGAAGTAATAAAACAAACTCAAATTATCCACCAAATTATATTTTACCTAAGTGAATATTACATCCTTATGATATTAGTGTAACATGGTATGCGCGACTAAAGTAAAACGAGTTGCACATTTCCTTTTATTATTGGGATTCTTAGATTAATTTATATCAATCTTCTCTTAAGATTGTCTTCTTCCACGATATTGCACTAAAAAATAAATGGAAATTTGTAGAAATATGTTAAATACAATTGCTCCAAGTAGTTGCACAAAATAATAAAAGGTGAATAAGTACTAAAAAGACTATATTGTTCATTAGTTTTATTATAGAAGATTTAAAAGTTGTAGTCATATTAAAGTCATAAAAGCTTCTAAGATAACATGAATATTTAATCATATTAACTAACCAACTACTATTTTAACCTTAAATTGTTCATTATAAGTCATCATATAATGCATTTGTGTGGAGGAAAAAATGATCAAATATTTTGTTTGTTTTGTATTGAATTAGTTTATTAGCTAGACTCTTCATCTCATATTATCCAAATCTTTGATAATTTGAAATAGATATAAAATCTCTATGAAGATCTTTTGGTTGGAAACACTGTTACATGAGAATTGATAAATCTTTACATATATTCTTAATATTATATCATTTTAACTTTTTTCAATGTTATATTATTTTTCTCCAAATAACAAAAAACTGGCCAAATGGACACTTTAGTTTTATCTTAATTATATTGAACAATGTCATTTGAAATAAATAATAATATAGAATGATTGATTTAGTTGTCGTCTAATTGAAGAACCATGAAAATAGTCATTTGTATGACATTGTACCATATATACAATGATACATTCAAAATACTCCACTACATACCACCTTAACAAACACCAATATTAGATGACGATGTAAGTTCATTTTATAATACATTTGATAATGTAGTTTTTATTCATACTCAATTAACCATTATTTTTTTCCAATAATATGACATGCTTCATGAGTCTCAACAAACCTAACCCCATCCATAATATCAACATATTGGATCTTTTTCTATGGCACACTGATTTCAATCACAACATGGTGGTTGTTCTAATTTTCAACCACCTCCAATATTCAAATACATAGATAATTATCACACTATGTTTGGTCAATATTCGTATCAATAACATATTCCTTACACATATAATATCTTTCCATTTCAACTTATTTTTTCAAGCCTATCAAATAATATATTTGCCATTTTTACAACCACATCGTTTTTTACTTATAATCCAATATTATTTATGAATTGTTATCAACCTACAATGTCTTTAAAAAAGTCAAATGAAAAAAGAAACATGATGATAATGATAACAACCACAAATCACATATCTTTTACACTATTATCTCACTCATTTATCGAACAAGAAACACATAGAAGGCGTAAAAGATAAAAACAACACATTGATACTAATTCTCACGAGTAAATATTTTTGTTGTTATTATTATTTAAAATTTATTTTCATGTCAATTTATTTTATTACTTTTTAGAGCTATTGTTTTAAAAAATTTCAAATTACATTCAGTTAACTTAAATAATTTAATTATCTAATTAAATCAACTAAAATTACAACAATAGAACTACAACATTACATTAAACTAATTTTTAAAAACATTCAAATTAATAAAATTCAAAAGATTACAATCGACTAGAAAATACAAGTAAACATAAAATATTGTTTTTCAAATTAAAAAACCTAAGTACTAAAAGTCATGAATGTTAAAAATAAAATAAAATTCCCTACGCTAAAGTCTTATGACGACTCATAATTTTTTCAAAAATCTAATACTAAAGTTGTATGCCCATTAACAACTTCTCACATGTTTACTTTGAAACAAGACCTTTTTATTTTGAAGTTATATTTCCAAACACTACTATCTTATACGAGTATTTTTTTAAAAAAAATATGCATAATTTTTTAAATTATAAAAACAATTAAACTATTTTCATAATCTTTTCAGAATTTACTATGATCAAGTTTCATTTAGTAAATCGTATAAGTTGAGTGACTTTACTCCGTGGTTTTATTAAAATTGTAAATAGTTTGACTATTTATTTGAACTTAAAAGTATAAATATTATTTTACTTAAATATAAAAATAATGTTTATTTTAAAATTAAGTGTGATTTATTCACAGTAAGTATATCCTTTTTTTCTAAAATAAATGATTGAGATAAAAAAAGACTTTTGCCCTCTCGCACAGCTCTCGAGTTACACGCAATCAGTTTCAAGAAAACTAGCGATGTTTATTTCCATATTTTTTGCGTATGGCTTTTCTTGTTTTTATTTTCATTTATTTTGTATTTTGTGCATTAATATCGCTCTTCTTTTGGGGTGTCAACTTCATGCTAAAACTGCAAGCCGTCTTCCACGAACTTTTTTCTGCTTTCCTTTCTAAACCAATGGTTCCAAATTCGATTATCCACTCCTTTCAACTTTTTTTTTTCTTTTTCTTTATGCACCAATCATCACTCACCAAAAACAATTCTTTTCAACTTTTATCAACACCAGTAAATTAAAAACAAAGCAAGAACATGAATAATTATTGAGATTTTTTCTAATATAAAGAGAATTTTTTTATATGAATCATAACTATCTTTCACTTTAAGTTGGGTTGGACTTTAATTTTTGATTATTCGTTAAACTGAAATAATTTCACATAGTTATCCACACAATGTCTGCTACACAATTTAAAGAATATTCTTCGATAAAAAAAAGAATAATTTCTATATTATCAAGTTTCATTCTTAGAAAAAACGGTGAATAATTTGATTCTCATCAGACGATAGTACCATATTCATTTTATTTTTTTAATTTCTCTGGTACCTTAATTTAAAAAAAAATCAACATTTTTAACAAAATAATTTTTTAAAAAATATCCAGAAGGCATTAACAAACAAATATATTTATCATATATAAAAATTTGCTATTAAATAATGATATTACACTTATAGCCTATTTTCTCTTCTGAAATTTTTATTTCCTAAAATTAAAATAGATAAACTTAAAACCAACTTTTTCTTTATTTTTTTCTCTCCATACTTTTTAATATTTAATTTTTCCTCTTAGCAAACAAAATTTCGTGGGCTGTGACAGAGAAGCACTAGGTCACGTGGGAGTGAAAAAATCATTTTACTTTTATATCGTTTTTTCAATCGAGAATATTATTACATGCTGTTGACGCAAAAAAGGTTGAGAAGTCAAAATTAGCGAGTTAAATAAACAGGAAAAAAAGAAAAAAGGGCGTGGAAAAAGGAAATGCGGAATTATAATAGAGATAAACCAACGTGTGTTGTTGAAAACGCGGGTGAGAAAAGCGAATAGTGTAGCAGTAACAGTAAGAGATGATTGGCGACGTATGATTGGTTGGTTTTTATTCCCTGTTCTCATTTGTGGAGTGGAGAACACAACGCCATCACCTCTCTTCCTTTCTTTTCTCTCTCTTTCTTTCCACGAACTTTTTATTTATTTATTTTATTTTTCATTAAAAAGATGATAATTTAGTAATAATAATAATAATAATAATATATTATTATTGATATCGGTTTTATTTAACTGTTGTTGTTGGTGTGGGGGTGAACCGGTGAAGGGTGATCGTAGTTTAAGTGAGTGTTGGAAATGGAATGTGAAGAGTGAGTGACAGGGCGGTGATGATAGTATTATTATGCGTGTATGGAATTCGATGCCGCGATTCCCGTGTCCCGAGAGCACCTTCCTCAAGGTCCTTTGCTTTTTTCTTTCTCCACACTTTTCTTCTTCTTTTTCTTCTTCGATTGTGATGAATAGCGTTGTTTCGATATCGTTCGTTCGATCACGTGCGTTCTCGTGATCGCTGTCGCCGCCGATGATCGACGATGGATGATCGTCGCGCTTGTAATTCTTCCTATTTCGTTGTTCTGAGGTCTGATTGCATGATTCTGAGATCTGAGGTGCTTCGTTCCGTGTTTCCGTTTCTTTTATTTGTTTAATTCACGTTAGGACTAACTTGCAATGGTTTTCTCTTGGATTTCACTTCCCTGTGTTTGTGTTTTCTTAACCGCTTTGAGAATGTTTGTGTTCGTGTTCATGCAATTTGGTTGTTCTGCTTTTTGACTGGACAATAAAAATTGCAATCGGAGCTACTTTTTTCTAGTTCTCTTAAATTCAAATTAGTAATGAATGGAGTATAAACTTTCCTGATTTCGTTTTGCGATTTTAAGTTTGGATACTGTGGAGTACTTTCGTGATAAATTGTTATTACTGAACTGAACATTTTAGATTTTATTTTTTAATGAATATTTTAAAAATTAATTAAATCTCTTTTCACCAATTTCTTTTTTAGAAGATCCTTGTGTGCAGAAAGCATGGCAACTTCGGAAAAGCCTTTGGCTTATATAGCATTCACAAACGGATTTTTCAAGAGGCTTAGAAAAAAATATCAGACTGTAGAAAGTGTCCTTGAAAGTTAAATTTCATTCATATTCATAAGCCAGAGTTGTATTACACTAATTAAAGTGACAAATGGAAATCTAGATTATAATGATGTCTGTTATGGAGAAATTGACTTGTTCACATCATGTTATTTCAGATGCAATGTGGCAAATTAACTTGAGGTCAAGTGAAACAATGGAATCTGGACCTTATCCTGAGCATCCAGGAGAACCAGATTGTTCATATTACATCAGGACTGGCCTTTGTAGATTTGGAGCGACCTGTCGATTCAATCATCCTCCTAACAGGAAGCTGGTATGATCCATGCAATGCTTTTGGACAAATTTTAATTTTAAGTTTGTTGCATGTGTTAGCAGACGACAAAGATGCACACTCACACACACTCGCGTGGGTGAACATGGCTTGTATTTGTGTATTAGTTTGTTTTTCTTTACACATCCATGATCTTTTCACGATTAAATTTATTTTAGCTGTTTTCACATTCTTTTTTCTTTTTAAATAATAGGTGCTGGATTCTAATCTGGCTGTACTGTTGGTACTTTTCATTTCGATCACACATTAACTAATTAGTATAGTTACCTGATAGTTTTTTCCTTTGAATAATATCAGGCTATAGCTGCTGCACGGATGAAAGGTGAATTCCCAGAAAGGACAGGACAGCCAGAATGCCAGGCATGTACTTGTTTCTCAATGAATGCATAAGGTGCTCATTGCTTGTTTATGTGCCTGCTCTGTGGTTTTTTTAAGGTGGAATTTTATATGTTTTTGAAATTGTAGATCTTGAACTCTTTAGGATGATTGGAGTTTCTTGAGAAATCCCTCTTGGATACTCTGAATTTATACCTAAAAATCCGATTGCAATTAAAATCCCGAATACAAGATAGATGCTAAACAGGGACAAGCGATAAGGATATGATCTAGAAGGCACAGGTGATTTGGATCCTTGGTGAACATAGATTCCAGTTGATAACTAGAATGAAATAGTGATATCCCTAGAAAGAATCTTCTCTTGTATAAGTTGGCAGCCATGACTGGATAGGAGGCCATGAGAAATGCTACTGGATTATGTCTATATGTCTTTATTTTCTTGAACCAATTCCTTTCTTGGAGACCTCTTGATTATATATAGCTCAGTCATGAAGAGATGGAGTAGTTATCCCACTAATCTACATTATCAGCATAAGTCTGCTGCTCAAGAACCTCAACGTTTAGATTCAAAGGAGCATAGCACTTCAGCTTCTTATAAAAATATCAAAAGCATGTTTCTTTTGAAAAATGTAAAGATCTGTAAATTTGATTGTTTTAAACACTCTTGTGAATGGCGGTGGGGAAAGAGACCAAGCTGTCAATAAGTGCACTTTAGCATTCATCTGTCTGAAAATCAATTAAACAATTTACTAGTTAAAGCACACTTTTTTTGTTTAATTATTTGTTTGTGTTAATATTTATTATTCTATGTAGTTATGTGATTTACAACCTTTATCTTTTAGCTCATCTTGATCATTGATATCTCCATGATATCAAACTATAAATCGTTTTCTTGTATGATTTTCTCATGAGAAAAAAGACTGTAATGACAGGGTAAAGCAATTTTACATTACCATCAATCAAAAACCACTATATATGTTAAGTTTGTTGATTTTTACAATAACTACCTTAAAAATCATAGCCATAAGGATTTGTGATTGGATAACAATGTAAAACTGTTTTAGACTGTCAATCCACAGCCATTAAACTCTCTTCTTATTTGATTTTATAATTTATTATCTTTATGGGTGTTATCAATGCTAGCATCAACCTTCTATTGTTACAAATCCTTATTCCCCTTTTTATGCTTTCCAGTACTATTTGAAGACAGGAACTTGCAAATTTGGAGCCACATGCAGGTTTCATCATCCTAGAGACAAGGCTGGGATTGCTGGAAGAGTTGCCTTGAATATTTTAGGCTATCCACTCCGCCCAGTTAGTATTGAATCTTTACCTCTTATTTATATCTTGGATACAGCAAAGAAAGTATGTGTTTGTTAACTGTGTCCTTTCTTGTTGATTGCTTGTTTGATTTATAGCATAATTAAATTGCCAGACACACTTTTAGACTCAAAAAGTTTTAATTCAGATGCTGCTTCTTTCTATTCAGTATATGATAGAATACCAATTGATAAAAGTAGTAAAATATAATATTGAGCACTGAAATCACGCATAATACAGCAATACACATGCTGTCCCACAGAACCTAGAGATAAAAGTCTTCTATGGAGATTATTCTGTGTCCACAACATACAAATAACTTCATGCTGCTTAACTACATGAAATACTATAAAATATGTAGTCCTTATACGCAATTACTGGTAATTATTTTGTACAGATGACTCTCATAAGTTCTTAACTACCCCTAACTCTCACTTTCCATCAGCATACATTTTCTAAAATTGTGGTGGCCTTGCATGCTTCTATTTTACGTCTAACCTTGGTTGTTGATACTAGTAATCGAATTCTATATTTTCTGGTTCTTGTTGATACAGAATGACCCTGAACAGATAATTGTTCTATTTCAATCTGACAACTGATTGTTTTGTGGTCTTGTTGATATTAATAGTTAATTCTGTATTGGTTTGTTTCTTGCTGATACAGAATGAGCCTGAATGTGCTTATTATTTAAGAACTGGACAATGTAAATTTGGGAACACTTGCAAATTTCACCATCCCCAACCAAGCAATATGGTTATTTCTATGAGAAGTTCTCCTGTTTATCCTACTGTCCAATCACCAACTACACCAGGTCAGCAGTCCTATGCGACAGGAATTACAAATTGGCCTAGTTCATCATATATTCCTAGCCCACGTTGGCAAAGTCCTTCAAGTTATGCTCCTTTAATTCTACCTCAGGGAATGGTTTCAGTGCCTGGCTGGAGTGCGTACAGTGTAAGCTCATACCTTCTTTTATTGGCAGAAATAGAATGATGTGATATTCTATGTTTGTGACAGATTAAAAAGCATACTTTTGTCAGGAGAAGAGTGTGTTAAGTTAATTTTTTTTTATTTTTTTATTTTCTATAAAACCATTCACGTGCAGGAAAGATGGGATACTTGTCCATGATGACATGGTAAACCTTGTAGTTTAGAGTTAAATTCTTGTTATCCTATAAGTAAAATTTAAATTTTTACCTGTGAGTGAGGCTGCACAATGCCTGTTATGCTTTATCTTACAAAATGGGCATCAAATCTTTCTAGGATAGTTTTTTATTTTTATTTTATTTTATATGCTCCAATAGGATCTTAGAAAGTGGGGATTACTTAATCTCACAGAACTGGTTTGGTAAGGTGAGATTTGTATCTCATTTATATATTATAATTTGATTTTACCTATGGTTGGTGTGGGATTCCAGCACTTTAAACCCAAACAACTCTTGTGTAATGTTGCTTTTAGATATACTCCTGCTAGTCCTTATTATAAGGCATAGTTTAGAAGAGATTGATGGTCTCTTTTTAAGGCATTTTATGTTTCTATATAATATTAATTTTCTTTTTCTTGTTTACCCCTATTAAATATTATGAGTAGGTGTATTTGTTATTAATAAATAATGACAAAGGAATTTAAAAAGTTATTAATGATGAGGGTGAATTTGGAATTTAAAAAGTTATTAATGATGAGGGTGAATTTGGTATATTCGTATTTAAATAATCAACAAAGTGAACTGAATTAATTAGTTTTATTTGTCTGTGTTATTCTTTAAAAGTGTTCTATATTAAGGATGTGAGGGAGTACAACCATTCCGGTGCTTTTCACCTTACAACTGAGAGATTTGGTTCATTGAATCATTCATATATTTCCTTCAGATTTTCGTTTGCCTTGTCAAGCGCTGTTGGACACTGGTGTTTATTAGGATATTTTCCTCTCCAATGTTCTTGTGTATCAAGGTATTTTTTTGATGGAAAATTGATCTTGTAACTTGTTGGAGAGAAATTTTATTGCATTTATTTTTCAAATAATAGATTGTTATCATCTATCTGATTTTATGATGAACACTTATTAATACAATGTCACATGGCAGATATGTGCTGAGCTGTTATTACAGATCTTGCTGTTGCTAGTATGTACCAACATCGTGATTAAACCTTCATTTTTTCCAGGGTCAAATGGGATCAGATAGTTCACAACAAACAATGGGAAATGGCCAAAGCTATGGAACTAATCGGCAAAGTGAACCAACAAATGCAGGATCCCAGGGGGCATATTCTCAATTTCGTTCTGGCTCTGTTCCTGTAGGTTTCTATGCGTTGCAGAGGGAGAACATATTTCCTGAGAGACCTGATCAACCAGAATGCCAATTCTACATGAAGACTGGAGATTGCAAGTTTGGTGCAGTCTGTCGTTTCCATCATCCACGTGAAAGGATGATTCCTGCTCCTGACTGTGTTTTGAGTCCTATAGGCCTTCCTTTACGTCCTGTGAGTTGAATTCTTGCAGTTGGATTCTATATATCAAGTTTAAATTTCATTAAGATAGATTATTTTTTTCACTTGAATACACACTTATGATAAATCTTATAGTTTGTGTTTTTAGTAAGGCCTCGAAAAAGAACTAGTTAAATTGGCTTGTAACTTATTTAATTTACTACTTATTATTCTTTAGTATTTACATTTTTCCATTATTTGAATTTAAATGATCTAATTTTAGCTTGTTTAGAGATAGACAATTTGACATTACACTTTTCTGGGACTATATGCAGGAATTTTAGGAGCCTGTGCTGGAAACATGGTCCTCCGATTTAGGGTGTATATATCTCTAAAATGACTAAATCAATGTAGGAGCTAAAATGAGAAATAATGCAATTTGTAAGCCAAAGTGTTGTATTTTAAAGCATTTAATGAAGACAGGTATACCTTTTGGTGTGCAGTCTTGGTAATAATTTTTTCTGGGCTTTCATAACATGTCCCTTGTTTAAAAGTTAGGCCACTAACATGTTTAAAAAGTCATCGACATAGGAGAACATGTTCCTATCAAGAGAAGTATAACTTACTAGCAATCATAAAATGGTTTAAAATAAACACTTCTATCATGGCGTTTGATAGATCCCCACCAAGAATATGTGTTCAGTTTGGAAGATATAACATGAGAAGCAGGGGATAGGCTCCCTAACCCTAACTAAGAGCAGCAACTTTGGGGACTGACTAATATCCTATGGGGCATGGATCTCACGTTGGAGAGAGGGAAAGAGAAGAGGAAGTGCAGGATATATGGTATCGGTTTCTGTTAGGTTTCTATTAGTTTGCAATTAAGATTTTCATAAAATGAAAGAATCCAAAATCCAAATCACTCTATGTTGGGGATGGAATATTTTTATATTTGTTGGAGATTTCATGTAGACTAGAGATAAAGTCAAATGATAGTATATAAGTAGATGCAATTCTCACCTTACAAACCAGTTTTGTGAGGTTGAATTAGACTTAAACGTCACTTTCTTAAGATGAAATCGGAGTCTATCCTTACGAGATTCGTTGGGATTGTTGTTCCCTCGCTATTCGGTTCATGTTGGACCACTCACAAGTATGTAATCCCATACTCAAGATGTTCATTTCTCGACGAGAGCGGTGTGCTAGAGATCCCATATTAGCTAAAAATAAGATTAAATTATAGTATATAAGTGAGGTGCAAACCTTACTTATAAGTTGGTTTTGAGAGGTTTAGTTAGACTTAAATTCTACTTTCTTACGAATATTTAAATATGAATTAGTGTCTTGGTTCTATACATCCTCCTATAAGTGGTTTAAATCACAATAGATTAGAAACCCTATCTTTGAATCATGCAAGAACATTTATAAATGTTTGCATCAGCACAGAAAGCGATTGTAAGTGCAACAATAGTCTGAAGCCAACTTAATTGCTTGCAATTGTAAAAGTGAAGACAAAAGAGATGATGAAAACTCTTGAACTTGGCTAGGCCTAACTCTAGTCCAAAAGCTAGTTAATGAAGGCTTGAGCTTTCATAGGCCCTACTTTGGCCATATATTGGGAGAGCCGCATGGTCAGGTAGGTTGCAATAGGAAATTCACATGGTTAGGTGGATTTTTGTTCAGTTGATGGTGGTCCATTATCAAATCTATGATAGATTATAATATCATCTAAAATTTAGGCTGATCTAACTCAACTTCAAAAGTTAACTAACGAGATGAGGATTGTATAAGCCTTTATAAGCTTTACTTTTGTCATGTATATAGCCCATTTGGAATCTGAACAAAAATATCATCAATGTTTTTTATGGCATTGGCGTTGCATCCTGTGCTTAGCATATCATTCGCAAAACTGTGTCTAATATTACTCCTTTCAACTGTGTGAAATGCATTAAAGTATTTTAACTAGATTTATGATTGTTTGTTGATTGGAGAGAGATGAGAATATATGAAATTATTTATTACAGAATTTTCTTCACATTGATTTGATCTTTTTATTGAATTTCATGCATGCTAATAGAGGCTGTGTCCCATTTTCATACAGGGAGAGCCTCTTTGTGTCTTCTATTCACGTTATGGCATATGCAAATTTGGTCCAAGTTGCAAGTTTGATCACCCAATGGGAGTCTTCACCTATAACATATCTGCATCACCTTCAGCTGATGCCCCAGGGAGGCGTTTGTTAGGTTCTTCATCAGGAACTTCTGCATTAAATTTATCATCAGAAGGACTTATTGAGTCAGGCTCAACAAATCCAAGGAGGCTTTCATTATCAGAGACTAGACAGATTCCTTCTGGTGATGATAACATTGATGAAGAGGGATAATGATGTCTCTTGGAAATGGGTTATTTGCTTTTTACAATTTTTTCAGGGGAGAAAAGGGTAATCTGTAAATTGATTTTCCCATTGCTGAAGATGTACAGACTACAGAGTTCATGTGAAGCTGATTCTATCAACGTGCTATTTAATGCAGTTGACAGATTCAGTTGTTCTGAATTTCATGCTGTCACATTGTATAAATTTTACAAATATTTGTCACATTTGGTGGAAACCCAATGTGAACATTTCTTCAGTCCTTAAGTCAGTCTATCTATTTAATGTTTTCCCAATATGTAAAAAGTGTTTTTCTGAAAATCTATAATGATCAATATTTGGCTCCTGTGTCAATCTTTCTTTGGTGCAGGTTTGAAATTCAGTGCAATGACTACTATTCTATATGCGGTCTACCGTGCATACATAGAAATCTTTTTCAACAGCAAACCAACAGTATGATCAATATCCTTTTATTTTTTCACATTTTTTTCTTTTTCTAGTGTGCATACGCAGAATTCTTCTGCATATTCTTATCAGAATACAACAGCACTCCGATGAAGTCTTAATTGTCGTATGTGTGCATGCTTTCTTCAGTCTAAATAAATGCAACTGTACAAGAATTTTATCTGTACTTCTACTTTCCCATGATATATTTATTCTTTTTGCAATGATTGATTGTCCTACATAGAATTCGTTTTGCAGAAGTTGAAGGGAAAGAGTCTAAACTGTGAAATTTGTGGGCAGCAGAAGCCCGTTAACTTTATGCTGTTTTGCAGATGCCAATCCTCAGCGCGAATGTGACTTCTGTTCAGGCTACAATCTACTTAACTACATGTTTCAATTAATTTTGGTGGGTGGACGGTCCTTTCTGGCTTGGAATTCGATTATCAGTTCACATGCAATGCAATAACTAAATCATGGTCGGGAGTTTAAATCTTCTTTTGAGGCTTTATTAGAAGCATCATTTCAGTGACTGAAGATACATGTATTTGATGTGTTGCTCACTGATTCTAGTATGTGTTATCAATATGCTTGCACAGGTACTACGTCCATTCTTTCTCCTTTTATTTACTGAAAAAAAAAACGGTGTAGAAGCGTGTTTCACTGTGCTAGTGTGCTAGTTTTCTGAATCTAAAGAATAACGGAGTGCTTTTACTATTTTTTAAAACTCCATTTTTTCGAAAATAAATGAAAAGATTAAAGAACTTGTTTGATCAACTTGTTTTAAAAGTGTATTTTGTTCCGCATTCCTGTTGTGATTTTTCGCTTTGAGCTAGAAGTTAATAATTATACCTTTCATATTTTTTGGTGGAATTGACGTGATTTTTGGCTTCTGATGTGTTTTAAAACGCACACCGTCATTTTATATCTTGATATTTCTTGGTGAGTGATAGCATGTTTGGATCAGGTCTCAAACCCACGTCCATTTTGTAGTTGACGTGAAAGCTAATAATACTAGAAGTTTCAGATTTTGCATGTCCCGGATGCAAGTTTTCACCTGCCTGTGGACGTGGAACCAAACAGGTTATTATTACGAGTCAATTTGCATTTTCAAGTTTCATTGGTTAATATGCAAGGCTTCTGTTGGATACAGCCTTTATTTATTTGGTTGGCGAGTCATTTGGGCTAAAATCTGAACTGCTCAGATTTCTTTTTCTTTTTAACTGGAAAACTGATTCAGAATGGGTTTTTCTTTTGTGGGAAAATATTATTAAAAGTTTAAACTGTAGTTAACACTAAACAGATGCCACATATTAACTTCCTAAAGCAAAAGAATAAGCAATTACGATAGATTGTTTACTTGCTATTTAGTATTTCTGTGATTGTTTGCTCTGATCTGCGCCACCACCTCCCACTCTCTAACCATTCTGCCTTTTTGCCTCTAATTTAGTGCGTACACGAATTTAAAGCTGTGTATGTCCTAAGGATAAATCTGTTAATCTGTCTCCCTTTTCTGTATTTGGTGACATGTGAATGCTGAACCCCAAATTCACTTAAAAGGTGAAAAAGGAAAGTTGACGCGCAAACAAAAACTTTACAAATACGAAACTACAGATACGAAAAAAGGTGTTAGGGAAATTTTTATTCATTATGAATACTTTACGCAAGTTAAAAAGTTTCAACTTTTCCTTAATGTATTGCGACTACTTTATGATTTTTTTTTTTTTTGTCTTTATCATATCCAATAAAATCAAGCAAAAGTGCACATAATGCGTTTCTAATTAATATAAAGTAATAAAATTTCAAACAGAGTAGTTGAGAAGTTTGTGAAATGTTGAAAATTCAAAGTCATGTGAAAGCATAAATACAGCGAGTCACTCTAAATAGAATTTATTTCTTAGTGAAAAGGTGTCGAAAACTTTGAGATTAAAACGATCTTTTAAAGGTCTAATTTTTTTCTCCATTCGCGAATGCATAGTTTTGTTACTTATAAAATTTAACTGTACATTTGATCCTCAAGTTTATTAAAATTAAACGATTTTGATATATTATTAATGTATAATTTAATTATTAACAAGTTTTACATGTATATGGTCTATTATTAATATATAATTTAATTATTTGTATAAAATGAAATAAGCAAACAACTTAAAAAATCCATTAATTTAATTTCTATTTATTTGCTCTTTTTTGTTTCCTTCTTTTTCGTGCATCTCAACAAGGAGAGTCATAATAGAACATATGACAAAGATAATTTAATTTATACATAACTTGATTTTCGGGATTAGTTTTAAAAAGTGCACAAATAAAATAGAAAAATATAGATAAACAACTTTGCATTTGTCAATGAATGTTGTGTGTTTGTTATTATAAACGGATAATAAGTTTTAGAAATTAAAAAAACAATTAAAAGTTGAAAATTTTATTTGCTTGCATATTATGTATTGTAATGCATAATTTAGAGCTATATTCTCTTTATTACACATTCTCAAAATTCCATCTTTGTATTTCTGGACGTTTATTTTACACAACATCCTTAAAAAGCTAATATAAATTACTATTCTTATTATTTTATGTAATAAAAAACTATTATTTTATTATTATTTAAAGTAACTTGTCCCACTATTTTAGGATTTATAGATTTATCCCGAAGGGTCTAAACAAATCGAATGGAGGGCAACTTTTGAAATTTAAGTATGATTTGTAAGAAAAAAATGATAGGCAAGTTTGATTTATTTATTTAATCGAAGTTAATGAGAAGCCGTTGTGTTTGGTTTATCAAAGAAGTTATTCAATTTAAATTTGATTTGTTTAGTTAATTTTATAAGTTAATTATTTTTTATTTTATGAAAATTTTCTTAAATTATGTTTCAAGTTTATCAATATAGCATCTGAAAAATGTTTTAATACTAATCTACTTAATAATAATATGCATAAATATAAGATATTTTGCATAAATCTAACTCAATATTAACACTCAATAAAAACATAAACTACGTTACTTTTTATTTAATGAGTTTTTAGTTAGTCCTTGATATCAAATTTTAAACTTAAACTTAGTTCATTTAAATAATAAAGCTCACCTAGAAGTTTGAGCTTTAAAAATTGAACAACAGAAACGATTTAAATCTGAATAAGTTCTTCTAATTTAAACATCTATTACTATTATTCGATATGATAGTAGTTCTTGAAGTGATAATGAAAATAACACTTATTTCGAAATTAGAACAAAGAAAATTTTCTACCTTCATGATGTCAGGTTATCAACTTCTAGAGAGAATAAATGGATGTTGTTTGAAGGGAGGGTGTTAGTGACTTGGGCCTGTTTGATTTAGTTTAGATTTTTTATTTTAAAAAACAGTTTTATGCGATCAATTTTGAAAAACTGTTTTTTTTTTTTTTTTTTTTTTA
>Ga0209489_102709_pt1 | contig 35581 bp, 18 predicted proteins | sample SiratrowhiteBW_FD_187527 | JGI IMG/M metagenome (GOLD analysis project Ga0209489, IMG submission 187527) | Root nodule microbial communities of legume samples collected from California, USA - Siratro white BW (SPAdes) (version 2) | ecosystem: Host-associated > Plants > Roots > Nodule | place... | reverse complement strand
TGGGAGATTGTTGGGCTTTGTGGAGGCTTGATTTGAGTTAGGCCCAATTAGACAGTAACCCTAGTTTCTCCCTATAAATACACAACTTGTATTTGTAATCTTAAGCAATCACAAGTGAATAAAATTCCTCCTGTTGCACGTGGATTAGGGAAACCGAACCACGTTAAATCTTGTGTGTTGCCCGTGTTCCGTTTTTTCTTCTATTCCTTGCAGATTATTTGTGTGTGTTGTTTGTTTAAGACTCATCACATCAATGATTTTGAAAATTGAGTTTACTTTACGTGCCTTTGAAAGCTGGGTTTAACCTCGTTCAATAAGGTAAAATATCGATCATTGGTTTCTTTCGCAAATCAACCTTTTGTTTTAATATTAAAAATGAAAAAAGCAACTTAGTGTCATCATTGGTGTCATGGTTCCAAAATCTTGAATTGCGTTACAAGGAGTTCACTTTTAGTGCATATTATGTTCACCAAACAGGTGAAGTAATCATATGTTAGGAGCCTTTGAGCCTAAAGCATCATAATTTGGGCAATGAACCATGTTGCTTTTATTATTGTCTGATTAAAGAGGATCATCAAGTAACGACTATAACCTCTATACTATTCAAAACATTTTTGAGTTTGGCTTGTGTTGTTTTTACTTACATATATTGTTCTTGTCTCACTCAACATTCATGTTTTGACCAACAAAACAATATGGGACTATTAAACTACGATAGAATCTACCATGGTGAAACCAAAACGATTTATTATTTTTTAATCAAAACCCTTAAAATGTCTTGTCCTAGTTGCTTGTTATAATCACATTTACACTATGTTTTCACGAGACAGACAATTACATCGGTTGGAACAAAATATAATATTCTATTGCTTGAATACTTTATTATGGAAGGAAACATAATTTCATAATGGAATGAAAAATAAGTTATACTTTTCAGTTTTAACATTATTTATATTTTAAAATTATTATTTTTAATATACTAAGGTTGAATTTTGTAAAAATAAAATAGTCATATTTGCAAGTTTTGTTTTATCAAATACACCCTGAATTTGAGAGAGAAATTAACTAATGGAATGAAACGAACTATGATCAGGTTCCTTTCATTACTAAAAAATAACTTCTCATTCCACTTTATCTTTCTCTGTTTAATCTGCTAACACAAATCCAAAGTTAGGGTTAATTAAATTCCTTAAACAAGTTACATATTAAATTCCAAAATTTTCGAAATTTCTGTCTCTTCTGGGAATAACTTTTTTTTTTTTTTTTTACATCACATTGCATGGTTTTGCATAAATGCTATGCTTTCTGGGGTGTCACTTTCTTTCAGAAATTCAGATGAAACTGTAATTGTATGTATAACTGGATGCATGTGCTGCGAAATGACGTGTCATAGTTGGATCAAAAGGAAGAACTTGCATATTCCTTAATCCAGAGACAAACAAAAAAAAAAAATAGTTATTTTATTTTTATTCTTTTGCTTTTTTTTTTCTGCCTTTGGTCTTATCGAAATCAAAGCAAATGGCCAAAAGAGAAAGGAAAAAAACAACAATGACCCTTTCAATTCAACGCCCTAATAATTGAACCTATGTGTATGTCAGCTAGTTCGATTTACAAATCACCAAATTATATTTATTAAAATTGTGAACGTCTCAATTTCGAGAAGGTGGGGATAATTTGATAAAATATCCATATCATCGTACCTAAATGTTGATAAACCAATTATTAAAAAATATTTGTTGATTTGTTCAATTGTACTGACTGGATAATTTTGAGAATAAATTGTAATTTTAATATCCTTTAATTTTTCTCTCGGGTTTTAATCTTTTAATATGTTTTACGACTTTAGTTTCCACAAATTTATTTTTTATATACTTCTAGTTCAATTTTTAATTTTACATACGCTTTTCTTAATTAATTAAATTATTAAAACATATACTTCTAGTAAAGAGCAAAATTGCATATTTTTGGGATATATAAAAATTAAACTAGCAAAAAAAATCATAAATAAAACATTTAAAAGAATCAAAATCTACAATTTAACTTACTTTCGATTATGCACTTTTATTATTGTGCAACTTTAGTTATGCAATGAGAATTAAGATAAAGAAAAAGTGGAATCGAAGTCACATCTAGAGATTAAAGAGAGACCACAGCCATAAGTGCAACCTAATAAGACTTGTTTGGTTGGTTTAGCAATATGTAGCAGTTAAGCCCAAGCTTTCATGGGATTGAGATTAGATAGGAAGAAGAAGAGTGACTGATAAACGACAACATAAGAATTACTTTTGAGTTGTCAGAGTCCAATGACAACGCCCTCAAACAAAGAGTGGTCACATTGGGTTGGGCCCAAAACCCAGTATGCGACAAAATGTGTGTCAAACAAACCAGCTTTACCCATTTTCATTCAATGAACATTGTGCGGAGATACCGTGGCGCCTCACACAACGCAAGCTATTTAATATCCATTTGGTGTGCGTTATTAGTTATATACTCTTTTTCTTTATGCACATTATCTCAAATTTATCATATCTACATGATTTTACATGATAGCACTTGGTTGCTTAGTTTTGTTGAGAAATTGGTTATTATTGTAAAAAACAAAATTGGAGGAAGACTTTTGGTGGGTGTTGAGGTGGTTGAGAAAAAAGGCAAAAGAAAAAAAATTGGGAAAGGGTTGTGGTACAAATACAACAACTACTATTTTGGGGAGTGGGCCCAAAGTGTCCCTTACCACACGTGGCCTCTTCGAATGATGGACAAAAACTCTTGATGCATAGGGTCCCCTCCCCTCCCTGACACCCCACTCCCGTGGATCTATGAGTATTACTTTTGACACAACAAGTTTAGGATAATATTTCTTGTCTTTATTTTCCTCAAGTATTTGCTAAACATCAATGTGTATAGAAAAATGACAAAAATCAAGTGAAAGGTATATCATCATGGAATATGCATCAGCACATGATATCAAATATGATGTACATTCCTCATAACCCTTCTATCTAAGTGCCCTCTCATCCTCTTTGGTTTCAGGATCGTATATATTTATTTATCTATCTATCTCTCCATGTAAAAATAAGTTATTTTTAAATAAAATTTGTCCCTAAAATTACTAAATAAAATATGTATGCGCAGGGTCTAATCAATTTAAAATGTATTATTATCATACCGAAATATAAGGACGAAAAGATTACTAGCTTATTTAGAACTTTAATCAGTGTGCAGCATTAAAAAAAAATAGTAAATTGCATTGTCACCATCCTAGAAATAAAAAAAATAAAAAAACTAAACCGACAGTGTGGAACGAGTATTTGAGATCCTTAAACCCTACACTCTAAATCAATATAACATTCAAACAACTTTTAAGATTAATAATTCAGATGCTGTAGCAGTTGTCTAAAGCCAAATTTGCATAGTGATGAAACTTGATGAAAACAAAGGAGCAAAAGTCCCCATGTTCGGCCCGTAATAACAAAATAGAATAACTCTTCAGCCTCAACTGAGTTCAAAAACCCAAACATTAAATCATGGGGGTCATTTATTTCTACACCCCAGTTTCAGTGTGAACCCCACACGGGAGTTTAAAAGTCTAAATTGCCCCTTGCCACCACCACCCCTTTGTCGTTAGCTCCTCTTACCGTCTCTGTCACCCTTATCTATGATGTACTAGAGATGAACTCGAAAAAAAAAAGTATTTTGAATTGTGATCACGTTATGCAATTCAGAAATATTTTTTTCTTCATAAAATAAAGCTTTTAAAATGTATAATCTAAAAGACTTTTAAATTATACAATTTATAAATCAAAAAATAATTTTCATATTATACAATTCAAAAAGTTTTTTTTTCATATTAAAAAATAACTTCCAAAATATGTGATCGAGAAGTCAAAAGTGTTTTCGGATTGAACAATCTAAAAATATTGCACAATGTATAAGTAAAAAGACTTCCTAATTACTCAATCCAGAAGTCAAAAATAATTTTTAATTACAAAATCTGAAAGTTAAAAATAAATTCCAAAAGCATTTTTTAGTTCTAAAAAATAATTTTCAAATTGTTCAGTCCAAAAGTCATTTTTAAAAGTCATATTTAAGGGTAAAATGGATATTGATAGAGGTGCAGAAGGAAAATATGGGAGTGCAAAAAAAATCCCCTAAATAATGACTCAAATTAGAGCCCAAACACTAATTATATGCATGATCATCAAAGAAAAATTCGAGGAAGTTGCTAGTTGTGAAGACTACCAATACTTTACCAAAAAAATAATATCTCACCAAAAAGACTACCATAAATTAGATGAATGAAAGCCTAGTATAGAATCAATCGCGGACCAATTAACCACGATTGCAAAAGATTGCAATAGCATCTTTGGATTTAACTGCAGCTATCTGAACTAAATGAAAGCATCGCGAACTCCAAAGCCGTCAATATTCTTTTAGCTAAAAACAAGTGATGCATCACATAATATGCAATGATGTCACCGGGGATATGAAATAACAAACAAAAACTGTCAATTATGACAAGTCCATTGTACATAACTGGTGTAAATACCAAACTCTGTCCGCAAGAGATAAATGAGGTGAAAAGATGTGTGATCTCTAAAGAAAGTGAGTTCATCTTTCATGTAAAGTCGAGCACTGCCATTCTGCTGCTGCTGCGAAACATTAGCAATATGATCTAACAAACAGTGACTACATACTAGTTAGAAACCAATCAAGCTTTGATGGACTCAACACGTGGCCTCCATAACCCCAGCCTGTACTTGTGTGTGTATTTCAATATTAACTTCCTCTGCAAAGTAAAAACTAGTCGTTAGGAAGAGTTTGCAAGTTAACTGAACAATTTGTATGTCTTGTGGCCAAATCAAATCACTGTATCTTAAAATCCATGTAAGTACAACAAACCCAATCCTAACAGAAGGTGAAGATCATTTCAGTCCCAATCAACAAGTTATGAGATTGAAAATCTGACCTGAATTGTCTCACAAGAACTGACTACCACGACAAGGAGTCATTTTACTTCCAATATTAGAGTCAATAACAGCCCTACGATTTCGCAAATTTATCTTGAATACACGAATGTAAGACATAGAATACAAGTATAGTGGCATCTAAGATAACCCATGTGTGGACTCTGGTAAAAATGATAATTTAGGATCATAAAGCCTGACTTTGTTTTAATTGATGGAAATCACATGCCTTAAGACATCTAAGATGCAGCAATATAACCGTGTACCTAACACAGGTAGTGTGCCAGGATGAAGGTGACAATAGTACACATCTTAGAAAACACAGACAGATGCAGAAAATCGAATCACTTAACAATGTGTACATGTGACCATTTTCTACAAGCATGCTACGGACAGTCCAATGGCTTTGATGACAGAGCAGAAGGGAATTTATAGAAAAGGTAGCAGGCATTGAGGAGAATAAATTTTGTCAAGGACAGGAAAATCTGCAGGTTCAAAAGCCATACAGATTTTTCAGATCTGTAATTTATGTCAAATAGCAGGTCTCTTAAAAGCATAAACCGTTGAATGATGACTCACGAATGGCTTTATTAATGTCTAACAAATTATTTTGTAAAACACGGTGCACTATGTATGAGCCCTATAGAGCTTCTAAAATGTCCCCTCAATTTTGATAAATTTTACATAAATCATAGTCATTCATGTTCACTTCAATGGATCTTTTAATGTAAGAGACGGAACCAAATGGAAAATGACATCTCCTGACATTGGAGGAGAGGAATGCTCAGCTCCTCATTTTCCCTTCCAACCAAACAAAATGTAAAGTTACAATGCCAGTCATAAGATTCAACGATTTAAACACAAATTTTCCTATAGAGTTTAAGGTACAAACCAGGACACAAATTCGACATAGATTGAACTAATAACAGCTAACAAGTCAATCCAGTGGCTTCAACGGGTGTTACTAAATACAAATCAAGCGAATCACACAGCACCCAAAAAATGTCGAACTTGAGGTAGTTGATTCCGTTACTAATTAGTCGTCTTAGTTGATTGATTGCAACTTATGTAAGTGTGTAAATAGCTGATGTGATCAATTAGTTCTTCACTTAAATACATTTATCTTTGTGTGTCTGTAGATCAGCCTGTATTAGTTTTAGTTTTAATGTCAATTGTCAGTATTCGCCAATCCCCCTTCTTGTTATTTATTACCATTTTCACATAACGCGCACATTCTTTCACATATGGACCTGAAACAGTGGCAAATCTTATTCTTCCTCTACAGGTCATCATCCCAATTCTACTTTATGAGAATTGTCAAATTCTTTGCCACTAATAGGGAAAAGATAATAGCCCAAATTTGACATAGAATGGACTGAAAAAATATCACTCTACGAATTCGGCAAGATCAATTAATTAATTTCACACATTTTAAGTTAAAGAAGCAGAACGCATCGTGACGCAGAGAAGAAATGGAGCGAAAGTGTAGGGAATAAGGAATACACACATGTTTGCAAGGAATACCGAGCTTCTTGAGCTTGAGAGTGCGAGTGACTAGAAGCTTCTGGAAATCTCCGATTTCGGATTCGAGCTTGGGAACGTGGGACTCAACCCCTTTCCCAATTCCGTTTAGAAACTCGGGTATTCCAACCTTCACTGCATATAGCGCCAATCAAAAACATTAAGAACTCAGTCACAGATTAGGGCATTTTTGTTTGTCGGTTGGTTAGTGGTGAGTGCAGCAAAGACGAGAATAGAGAAAGGGATTACCAACATAGGGGGATGATTTGGAGAAGAATCTAGAAGAAGAATATGGCGTAGAGTGTGGGAGTGTTGAGATGAAATTAGCGGCTCCTTTGGTGATGATTCTCCGCAACTGCAACCATGCCATTCCCATTTTTCTCTTCCCAAGCTTCCGTTAGGTTCGTACAGGGTTTCACCTCGGAGTTTTATTCAATATATTGAAATAATAAAAAATTCATGCCCCATATTTCTAATGAGTATCAAATGGTATGTTTAATAAATATTTATGGATAACGAGTACATGTATTATATTTTGTTGAGAGTGGTATTATAATTATAATTATAATTATTATTATTATTATTATTATTATTATTATTATTTTTATTATAATTATAATTGTTATTATTTTTATTATTATTATTAGTATTATTATTATATGTATATTATGTATTATAATTTATTTTTATTTAAATATTCTTTTAAAAATTTAATTATTAAATTAAAATTATTAGTAAGAGAAATATTAATAATTAAATATTTTTTAGGAATTGATTTTATATGATATATATATATATATATATATATGGAATTAAAAAAATTAAAGAAATTAATTTTATGTAAACTTATATTTTGTGATAGAACTTTGATTTTAAAATAGATCAAATTTATTTGTATTAATATTTTATAATGTAATTTTATTTGGATTATATTTCAATATCAATTTTTTATTTGAGTTTGTGTTTAAATTATCCAGGTATCCGTAAGTATTTTTCAACTCTATATAAGTATTTTTCAACTCGATATGTAATGGGTAATAAAACAAGTTTTTCAGAAGAAACAAGTATAATGTAGGTATTCACTTCACCCGGTTATCAACCATGATCTTACCTCCTCAATTAGTGTTTGTCCTAAAAGATTAGAGATAAACAAAATTTTTATAAATATAATCCAAATGCAATTACATTATTTGAAATTAAAATTTTATAGTTATTTAATTATAAAGGAAATTATTTGGATTTGTTGAAATCAGATTGAACTTGATTTAAAAATACTAAATAGTTTAGAATCGAATTAGTTTTAAATCTATTGTTAAAATATAATATTCCATATTTTTTATATAATAATAACTTTGTCGCATAAAAATTATACAATACATCTAAATATAAATATTCATATATTCATCATAATATTTTAAAATATATTTCTCCACATAAGATTTAATAAAAAGAAGTATTTTCATAAAATCACAAAATAAAATAAAATAAAAATTTCTCCATGAGTTTACTGGTCAATCAGACAACCTCTCAAATCATCTCCTTGCGCATAAAGAAACTTGTAAACTAAAGAGTTTTAAAATATATATTCATAAATTAAATTTCTATCTCTATCAAACTACAACAAATCAGGATTGAATAATTCATCTCATACATCAGATTATCCTTATCATATCTCTACAATAACTCATGTCATATGTACACTGCATATAAAGACATTTGTCTCAATTCTGGAAGACTCGTGCATTGAATTAGACTAAGAGGTATATACCTCATGTACCATTCCATATGTTCCGATCATTTTCTATTTCAAACCTCATATATAGTTTTCATTTGTTCTGATTAGTTTATATTTCAAACCTCAAATACAACTTCCATATGCACAAGGTTAATCTATGTGTCATATTCCGATCAACTCATATTTCAAATCGCAAACATAGTCATATGAACATCCTTCGACTCTCACCACCTGGTAATCTTCATATATATGATTCTAATGTACCAATAAAGTTAGGATACCTCCTTAGATCAAATTCCCAAATAATGCACATCCTAACAATATCAACATCGGTATCTCCTTTCTTGAAGATACTTTGTCTTGATTACCATTCCATATCATTTACAAAACTAACATTGATACTACATTATACCATACATAAACTTTCATTCAAATTAATTCAAAACCATCCAATTCATACTTAATAAAATAAGTAATTATAATATCTATTAAAAACATTCAAACTAGCTTTCCTTATCTGTATAGAGTAGAGACTCTCAAAAGAGTTCCAAAGAAATTGACCTAAAACAAGATGAACAGAAAATAAGCTTACTTTATTCAAGAATTTGATTGGACACCTTTGCTCTACTCGACATCAAGAATCTCGAGATAACCTCCAATCATCAGGCTGATAAGGAAGGAAGACGGAATTTTAAAGAGAAGTAGAAAAGGAAAAAGAAAAGTGTTGGTCGTTTTTATAAAAACGATATTGAATAAATGATTTTTCTATTTATTTAAAAAAGTTTCTAAAAAAAACCTATTCAAGTGTAATTTTATTTATGTCTAAAGCTAAATTCTATAAATATTTTATAGAATCTTACTTAAATCATGTACTAATTTCAAAATATATTAAAGTGAACTTAAAATGGATTAAGTTGATATGAATATATATTAGTATTACTTAGTCTTTGAACATCTTTTGTCATAATTTATGAATAAAATGATATTAAATGGAAAAAGTTTTTGAATCCTTACACGAGAATTTATTGAAAGGTGATTTGTTGAATGAGAAATGTTAAGTTGAAAAGATTCAAACTTCCACTTGTGAAATAATATTGATTTGTATTAAATTATTAATTATTTATGGTGTAAACTCTTTCATAGTCAATTACAAAAACATTAGTATGTTAATATTACCCTCCTTTGGAAAAATATAATGTTTTGATAACAGTAACAACCACATAACAACAACCTACTTTTAAGGGTATTATAGTCATTATAAAAATAAAAAAATTGTATTTATAAAGAAAAAAAGAGAATGAAGGGTAGAATGATGGTTGTAAAGTGATTGTAAAAATTTGTTGAGTGTCGAAGTATCAAAATCCTTAATTTTTTTATGAGGAATTTGATGACATCGTTCCACGCACAAAGATCTAAAACAATATGAGGGAATATAAAGAAGCTTTGTATGTCTTTAAATTCTTCCATACCACTATTTTATGAGTAAATTTATCTTTTTTGCACTATTCTCTTTTTGCAAAAATCTCTCTTTTACTCTATTTCCTTACTCACGATGTTCAGGAACTAATACCCTCTATCGTTATTGCTAACTTGATAATAGCCCTTTGATGCCTCTAAATCTTCGAGCAACCCTTCCCTCTGCTAACTATTTTCCAACCATGCATAATATTCATTGAAAAAGGGATGTCTAGCTAGAGGAAGAATCTAGTCTTCTGAGTACTGTTGGGATATACTACTCATAGTGAGTAAAATAGTAAGTAGGATATAATAACTAAATTTAATCCAATCCTAGAGACTACAAGTAGCAAAACTTTAAGTGTTTACAATATTTTCATGTCTTAGCATATGCTCTCTTTCAATTATAATTAAATTTCTATTCATAAAGCCAAACAATTGAGTTTTATATTATTCATGTGTTAAGCTCCAAACACATGCACTAAGTGGACTGACTTACTTCATATGAAGATTTTCTTCTTAGCTATTTATACGCTCAATTGCAACCTTTAGTGCTAAGTGAAATATGTTTCTTCATATAAGGTTTTTTCTTTTTGACTTTAAGCTCTTCCACTGTGTGCTCAACACGTGTTTTCCTTCATCTTGAAGTAATTTTAACTCAGTTCTTTATTGTTTTACTCAGCTGGATCTCCATTCAAATTAGACTCTTTTTTTGGATACAGTTCGCTCAGCAGCAACATAAATCCGCTCAACGCGTTGATAGCTTATTGGGTCCTCTTCAACACTGAGTTCACTTAATGTCTCATGTCATGTGATAAACGAATAGTTTTGCGCTTGGTATTGGTTCGCTCAACTATTTCTCAAATCCTGCAACATTTAGCCAAAGTTTAAACAGTTTTTCTATTTCTAATCAATTTAAGATTCTAAGTGAAATTGAATTCAATTTGACTAAAAATATTCCATCCGCATCCATTTAAGTGTCATAATCAAGATGAAAAAAATAAGTATTTTAGACACTTATCATTCTTCTTCTTGATGATAGTCATTGAGAGGTCTTTTCTAGACGTTGAGAAGCTTCAACTTTTATGGATGTCCTTTTGTGTCTAACGAGCTTAAATATGGACGTTACATTAAATACACTTCATACAAATGTAAATGTTTTCCTTACTTACACAAAATCCTTTGTCGTTGGTAGTGCTCGTCTCCTTACATAACATAATCTTTTGCACCATTTCATAGTAAAATTACACATCATATAGGGTAAATAGTTTGTTAGAGTTTAAATGCTCGTTGTGTCATGAAGTTGGTGAAGAAATCAACTTTAGCCTGCACTCTAAGAGAGCTTAATGTTGACTTATACTTGATCTTGAGCGGATCTCTTTGGTAAGACAGAGGCAAGAAACACATCTAATCATAAGTGATTTATTAGACGTAAAGAGAGATTGCATAGTGTTGTATTATTTGACAGATGGAACACTTATATCTGACATGATCTGTTGTTAAAACCATTCATCTCACAACCAATGTATCATTAGTGTTTTATACTTTATGGTTTTCGACACTTAATCAAAATCATAAGATGTTGGATTTTTCCCTTAATAATAACTTAACAAATTTACTTGTTTTAAATTATTTTTCAAACTTAGTTTTCATAGTGATTCTCCTTCTTAGGTTAGCTTAAATGATAATAACATGCAAAGTAAAATAGAAAACAAAAATACACACGATATTTTTATTACTGGTTCGTCTGACACATCAGACTACATCCAGTTTTCAGTTAAAAGATTATGTTCCACTAAGCAGACTAATGTTGCAAATACAAACGAGTATTCTTCATAGCCACTCTTGAGTGACCCTTTTAGTATTGCTTAGGCTCATAGTCACTCTTGATTGATTTCTTGAATATTGTTTATGATCGTAATCACTTTTGTCTAACCTCTTGAGTATTGTTTAAGACTATAACCACTTTTGACTAACCCCTTAAGTATTTTTTGGAACATAGCCACTCTTTGGATCCAACAACTCCTGGCTAACATTTAATATTCTGTAGACATAACCAGTATTGACTAAAACCAAGTATTCTTTGAACCTAGACACTTCTGACTAAAACCTAGTATTCTTTGTCAGCCAATCACTCATGGCTAAGATAGATAAATTATCTTATTAGTGATTAAACTGATCATCGAGTCACTCACTAGAGAGGAACAATATCTTCCACTGGGTCACTCACTCTTTTAGTTTTCTACAAAAACACTTTCATTGTTCTCTATGAAGCTTTTTAGGGCACAAAAAAATTTTAATAGAGGTTCAACATTGTGAAACTTCATTTCTCTCTACTTCTTCTTGAGTAAAGGCTTTATATAGGCACTAAAGAATATAGTTGTTGTTAAACTGTTTTTGACTATTTGAGTAGATTAAGCTCACTTAAATATTGTCCTTGAGTATGATGAGTTTGATTTTGTGAAAAACTAATTGGTCTTTTATTTTTATGCAACATCCTAATAACTAAATGTACTTTTCTTTTTTTGGACAATGTGTCTTTGCTTTATTTTGTCTTAACATCAAAACATAGTCTTTCCAAAGATGATAATACTAGCATCAAGGAGTTGTTGCAGAAAAACAATTTTAACTTTTTATTCAATAGATCATTGATGTGACTTGTACTTGAATAGAATTTCTTAGTAGAGGAAATTAACAAACATTCCATACAACATAAAATAAGCATATATATGTTGGTGTAGTATGAGGTTAACTTATTTTATACGCATATTGTTTGAGCATGGTCATGCTTGATCAGACGTAAAAAGAAGACAACACAGTGTTGTATCTTTTGATAGACGAAACACTTGCGTCTTATATGATTTGTTTGTTGATTTAAAGTTATCGCTTTACAAACAAAGCATGACTATGTTTTACTTTTACTTGTTTTCAATATTTAATCAAAATCAAGTGTGTTTGAATTTTTCCTAATAGTGTGGTTGCTTCACGTGATTGTGGAATGTGTGTTTATGTAAAAATTTATACCAAAGATTTGACCATAAAAGTGTGGCTACATCCACATTGTTGTAAGAGGTGTGTTCACCAAGAAAATTGTACTAGAGATTTGATTACAAGGATGTAGATACATTCAAATGATTGTGGGGAATGTATTCTTATAAAAATTTACACCAAATATTTGATAATAAAATTGTGACTATGTTCACTTGTGTGTGGAAGATATGCTAATATAAAAGAATGCATCAAAGATTTAACCATAAGACTCTGACAACATTGTTACAAGTGTGAGAGACATGTTTATATAAAGATTTGCATTAAACTATAAACTTACTGTAAATGAGCTAAAATATAGTTGTGTAAATAAAAAAGAAAAATCTATCTGTAGATGAATTTTCGACACTCAAATAAATAAAATAAATAAATGATATTGAATAATATACACAATAAACATGAGTTAACGTTCTTATATAGATTTTTAGTATTTGAAAAATAAGATGGAAATGAAAAGAATTATAATTGTTAAAGATATTTAATTATGTGTAGTTACGCCATTTATTAGGTGTATAGCTAAGTAATTATTATTATTATTATTATTAATATTATTATTTACAACTGAAGTTATTTTAACTTAATTTTATTACAAATATACAATATACTCGAACTCAAATATTAAAAGTCTTCTACATTGTAAATTTTATTTTGTTAATGTATAATACTTTATAATGTAAATTGGGTGAAGAAATAATACTTCATAACATATTAGACTTACAATATGTTAGAGAGAAAAAACTACCAAAATGAAATATATATATATATATATATATATATATATATATATTTTATCATTGCAAAAAAGGATAGAAAAAAAAATTGTGTTTCATTTATATTGTTTTTCTTCACGTACATGTTTTTTTATTAGATATACATGAATCTTGCATTTGGAAGTAAGATGTAACTCTATTTTTTCATTTTTCTAATTTTCGAATACAAAATTCCAAAATTTTCAGTTATTTTTTCTCTAAAAGAGGCAAAGGAATGTATTTGATATTACATGAAAAAAGGTGAATAAATACATGAGACATTTAATCTTGTTACAGGAAGAAAGGAAAATAAGCCAAAGTGCGCCTATGTCTTTTTTTGCACACAAATAGTAATTTCTTCAAAACAAACATTGGCTTAACCTTCATTCTTTTGAACAAAAATAAAACATCTATTTTTGTTTTTCAATAATCCTCTTTCATAACAAATTAATAATGTCATGTTGAAAAACCTTGCAAAAGGAGAAGGAGATATGGAATGAGAATATTATTCTATTGTCTTTTCATTTGTGGTGCAAACATAGTGAATTTTGTATTATATACCAAGATATTTATATTTTCAAAATTAATAAGAGATAAGAACTTGCACCCGAAAAATATGTAGGTTAGATCGGGTCTCCTTGAAACTTTTATGACAGATTTCACTTTAATGTGTGTTTGGTATCGACAACGAATTTATAAAGAGGGAGTAAATGAAACAAAAGTTACAAAATTAAAAAATAAAATATTTCTTGCCTTTCATCGAGAATTTGTAAGGAAAGGGCATTTTTATTTTTTTAAATAATTAATTTTATTATTAACTTATTAATATTTATATTTATATTATAATAAAATAAATATAAATAATTATATTATACCAAATAATAATAAAATATTAAATATCATTATTAAAATAATAATAAATTTTTAAAAATTATAAAATAATAATAACAAATTATTAGTAAAAATACTAATAATAAATTTATAAAATAATAATAAAAATATTTTTTTATAATTTTATTAATTAAAAAATTAAAATATCCATCACCATTATCATATTACTTATAAGTTTTCTATTCAAATCTCATAATTTTTTTCTTAATTCAAATAATATAACAGATATTTTCATTTTAAATCTACTCTCTCAACAAAACAAAACAAAGTATAAACTCTCTCAACTTTTTCAAATATAAAAAAGTCTTAAAAGTTATTTTTAACATAACTTTTAGTTTCTTCTTTTCTTTTTATCTTTTATTCATATATTTTCTTATATTTTTTTTCTCGTTATTGGATTGTCTTGATTTCTTGGTTATTCGAATACAAAATCTTGCTTTGTAAGTATACGCACTTCTACAAATATATATTTTTTTATGTTGTAGTGTCAATCATATTATTTTTGTGTTAGTGATATTTATCTCCTTTCCTCCAAAACATATTTTAAATTTTTTTCCTTTTTTATCTTCCTTTTATGTTTTTATTAGTTTTCTAATTTCCATATAACAAATGATCAATTTATATTTTATCTCGGGAAACTTGCTCTGCGTACAATAGATAAATCCTTAAAACCAATTTTTAATCATATGTCCAAAAGATTATATGTATTTTTAATCATACTTAATACAAACGAGTCAAAATTAATGATAATTTCATATATATATATATATATATATATATATATATATATATATATATATATATATATATATATATATTTACTCTAGTAAGGCGAGTAAAATATTTTTCAATTTCCTATGGAGAAAAGTGAATGTATACGGTAGAGAAAATTATAATTTTTAAAAGAAAAAAAAAATACTTTTTTACATTCACTGTACACATTTCTTTGCAACGTAGAAAAAACGCAATTAAAAAGTCTGGCCAAATTATGTTCACCTTTTTCCTATTCAAAAATATTAAATGAACTTTAAAGTACATATACTTTCACTGTTTTATTATTTATTAGAAAAGGATTTTTCTCTGAACTATGAGTTGTCAAACTATACGCGTCTTGGTCCAAAACACAACATCATTTCCTCCGTCAATCCAAAAACAAAAACAAAAATGAAGGGAACAGAGACAAGATTCAGAGGATCAGCACATTCTAAAAACCACTACTTCTTTCCTTTACTTTCTTATACACATGGCTCTACAACTCTCAGAACAGTACACAACAACAACAGCAGCCAAAATTTCAACCTAGTTCAGTCACTGCATTTCTACTTTTCCAATACCATAGACCAATTTTTCCACTACAAAAAATTTTAAAATGCATAAAATTTAAAGCGATGGCAAAAATTAAAATAGGAAAGGAAGTTTGCGACCTAAGAGGTGAGAGTTGAGATCAAATGGTGCAGCCACAGAATAAGAAAAAGAAGCAGAGCATTGAAACCAGAGCGACGGACTCGAACGCCGTCACCACTCTCCACACCACCTCGTCCACAATTGACACGGTCATCATCCCCGACCACCTCAGCAACCTAACCGGAGACCACCGAGGAGTTATGTACGATGCCAATGTTCCTGGCCACGACCACACCGTTGAGAGCTCCCACATTGTCCGACGAAATGTTGAACCCGTCTCACCTTGTCAGAGAGGGTTTTGGAACTAGAGTGGGTATTTATATATTCCAAATATTAATCACAGTAAACAGTAATAATTAATGGTAAAAAGTATGATAAATTTTGACAGTGAAATTGAGAAATGCAGATGTAAATTATACAGCTCATTTTGAAAATGGTTTAGGTAAGTAATTTTTGATGTGTAGGGTAGGACCTAGGAGGGTATGGGTTCCGGCATAAATTGCGGGTACATGCAAGATGTTACATTGTAACAGACAAGTTCCCACCAATTCAAAATTAACACCTAATAAGACAAAATAATTGGAGAGTCTACTGATTTTCTTTCTTGAAGCGGGAGAATTTGAATTTAAACAAGTTTGTTTTGTTTGTAAATGACTGTTTCAACCCCGCCGCTCGCTTTTGGTGGAATAATAGTTTGTAGCTACTTTTAAAAAGCTTGGTTAAATTAAATTAAAAGTTTATCTCCGTATTGATCATAACATATCTGTGTTTAATGTTTATATAGATTATTAAAGTGATTTTTTTATAAAGCAAACAGATCATATGTTAAAGAGATATTAAATATTTTTTGTATAATACATGAATTATAATGACAATATTTTTTAGTGAAAAAGTATTGTAAAATCAATTAAAGTTTACGTGATGAGAAAAATCTATTCATTATAATTTTAGTAAATAAAAATTAATTTTGTCAATTTATTATAGGACTTGTATTCGAGTCTTTCGTGCGACATATTGTTAAAAATAAAATTATTAATAAAAATAATAAATAATTAATAATAATAAAAGTAATAAATAATAATAATAATAATAGGAAAAATTATATTCGTAATAATTATTTATAAATTTTTTTGAGAGATTTATTAACGAATAATTTAACAATTAATTTTTTTACCGGTAAACTGACTGCAATTTTTTCATCGTTAAAATTTGTTGATAAGAATATTTTATTAACAAATATAAATCTGATTGTAATTACAGATTCTCTTGCAGCAATAAAAATATTTATAGAAATATTCAATATTTAAAAAATAAAATATTAAAAGAAATAACCCCTTACGAGTAGAACTAACCTCTCCATGACACCAAATTCTTTTCAAGAACTTTTATTCCATTAAGATTTTCTTATTATGATTGTATAGATGCATGAACCAATATACTATATGATAAGCATTAAGTTTTCCATATGATTTATAAAGTGATTTTAATGATTTTGGATTATTATCCTCAATATTTCCAAAAGAAATTGTACATGTTTATTTTAGACAAAAATCAACATTCGTAGCATAATAGAAATTTATATCTTTTCCAGCCTTCAGATCCATAACAAAGCCTTTCAATCTATAACTTGGATATCCATCCTTATGAAGGGGTGGAAATCAAAATATTAGCTCGCAAGATTAAGATAAAATGATAGAAGAAGATTAATAGAAATCTAATCAATAAAAAAAATATCAAATAATGATTAAAGCACAACAACTTGTCAAAAGAGTTACAACCTCAACAACTCAATAAAAAAAACACTATTTTTAGAGAAAAAATGAAGAATAATAATAGCACTAGCTTCAACATTTTCAGAAAAAGAATTTAAAATAATTTTAAAAAAATGTCACATCAATATAAGAGTCAGATCAAGTCAACTTAAAAAAAATCATCTCAATAAAAGTAAAATATATAATAAAAATATATCTTAAAATAATATTAACAAATAAGAAATACCCATAATAATTAAAATATAAGATATTATTAAAGTTTGTCAACCATTCGGCCTAGTATATACTTTTTGCACTGTATGTAAAAAGAAACTCTCTTTAATAAGAATTTTCCGTAAATTTTAAGAGGGTTGAATTAAATTTTATAAAAAAAAATTATTTTAGAAAGCAACGTTTTGTACAAAATAAGAGTTTTCAAGAATCTTCAAAATTAATGATACAAGGTCTAACATAGAGAATCAATTAATTCATACACTAATAAATCTTATAGAATAGAGAAAATCAATTTATCAATATAAAGAGACCTTGAACGTGCAATACAAAAACAAAACTTAATTACATAATTGAACCATATCTCAATTCAGTTACTATGAAACTCAATACAATATTCTTAGTATTTGATCGAAGTCATATCCAGTCAAATAATTGCAGTTAAATGTAATATTAGAAAGTTATTCCTAGATCGTCTCCAAAGGATCTATTCTTGTCAAAGAATTAAACACACAAAGAGAAAAAGGAAAAGAGGAGTTGTTATAAAATAACTAGACTTAATAAAAATAAAACAATAACTGAATTGGATTTTCTTAATCAAAATTTAAATCACCCTCTTGATTATATTGCAATTCCCTTATCACAGGATACGAAAATTCATGCTCAACTTATTAAAACCCCTAATTTTGACCCGAATTAATTAACTAAGTGATAATTAACACAAGTTTTTCTTATACAAATTAAGTCACATACATCATTCATTTCATTCCAACAACCAGTGACTCAGTCCATTAAGCATGAACAATCCATTAAGCATGAACAAAGACACCAAATTAATATTAACTGAAACATTAAGCCTGAATCAGTAAAAGCATTAAGCACAAAAATAGTTTGATGAAGAAGAGTTAAGAGACACAAAGAGCAAAAATAATACAACAACAACCTCAAAGCTTATTTGCAATCTGAATCCAAATGATAGCCTTATAAATTAGTCTTCCATTAAATTCGAATAAAGAACGAAGATTAAACACAAAACAAAATTAAAAAGGAACAAAATTAAAAGAAACGAAATTAAAAAGGAATGAAATTGAATTGAAATAAAAACAAAATGTAATTGTAGAGAAAATAAGAAAATAAATACAAAACCAATTTTTTCAGAGAGAGAATGAACTGAATCCCCAAAGAGTCGAGAGTCAGAGAGTTTATAACTGGTTTGACTTCACCTCCTTTAATAGGTAGCTAAACCGAGGTCAGTCCTGAACACTAAATCTAATGGGCCAAAATCTTTCAATTTTGGTCGAATAAATAAAAACTAAAAATAAAAATTGAAAATAAAAATTGATAATGTGACAACTCCTCTTCAGTACTAGAATTAATTTTCAAGCCCAAAAAATTCCAAAGTTGCCCTGAAAATAATAATAAAATTAGTTCAGAAAATTCAAAGATAGTTGAAGCCCAAAGTAAAATTGAGAAAATAATTGACAGTTAAGCACAAATCACTAATTAAAATAAGTACAAAAAGACAAGTAAATAAGGGAAAATAATGACTTATAAGTAATCAAGACAATGCAAATAACAATCCAAATCACTCACATAGAAGGCAGTGAACATTTTAGCAATTAAGTTATTCAAGGTTTTATAAAATGTACAATTTGATAACAACAAACAATTGAAATAAAAAAGAAACTAGAATCAAATATGCATAGAAATCAAGTTCAATTGCAAGATCAAAGAAAAGATAATCTCTATATATGCCAACCAAAAAACACTTTACAATTATACATAAAAGTTCTCAGAGCAGAATAATGATCATACCAGTTTTTAAAACAAACAGGTCAGAGTTAAAAAATTTACAGGGATAATAAACAGAAGGAATCACATGTAAATTTGGCAAAGGTTTCGTTCAATGATTCAAAAATAGAAATGCTATGTAAGGGCATAATAAGAGATCTATGAATCAACAAAAATAAGAGATATGGTTTTGATAAGTTTTATAAAAACTGTACGACCAGAATTGAAATAAAAGCTTTGATCATAACATGTTTCCAGTTAAAAGAAAACTTTATAAGATCACTTTGATGAAACAATAAGCACACAATGAATTAAACACAGAAACATAGACCCTCAAAGATTTAAAACAACAACACAAATCAAATGCATAATCACAAAAACACCAATTTGCGAATACAGATGTGCAGATTGAATGAATGAATAGCGCATAAACGAGTAAAATGCAAAAAGAAAGGTAAAGAGAAATACACAAGTCAATTATACTGATTCACCTTTCCTCAAGGGTTGCATCCAATATTTCTTGCAACCCTAGCAAGAAAAAATTCACTATCAACACTCAATTGTACACAATTACAATCAATAACAATTCTTGCATCCTGCAAGATCACAAATCACCTCCGAATACCTACGTTAACACCCTGTAGCCCCAAATATTCATAATAAACCAATGATAAACCCTATAGCATCACCAATACACAATTTGAGTAAAAGATTACCATTACACAACACTTGAATCACACAATTTCAATAATTGAGTTGAAGAACTCCCCTCATTTTCAGTGAAGAAGATTCAATGCAAGGCCTCAAAGAACACCAATGGCATACTACAAATTCAAGACTTTTGATTCTTCAAGAACACTTCTTTAAACTTTGAAAACCAAACAACTTTGTTTTTCATAAAATTATTGTCAATCTTGTTCGTATTTTTGTTCTCTATATTCTTTGTAATTCTCTTTCAAAAGCCTAGGTATTTAAAACATAAAATACCCATACTGTTTTCTCACAAAAGTAGTTAACACAGTTATCTGCATAGCGCGAATAAGTCGATTTCGCCAAAATAGAATGAATTTTTAAATGATTTATCTCAAAAACTTTTTTGCTCAATTTTATTACTTTGTTTTAAGTATGTTTTAACTATGTCAATGATTATCTTCTATGTTGTGCTTAAGTTCACATTCACCTTCAATCATACTCACTCACACCCTTAAAACAAAGTTTAAGTCTTTATCTTTCAACTTCCATGCTTTATTATGTCTTTGTCCAATTAAATACTCAATCTTCTAATATTTTTAACAAGAAAGAGACCACATATTTAGTTAGGATTGTGTGTTAATAAACTTTTAGCATAAGATTAAATGTTAAGAATGAGACCACATGTTTGGTTAGGATGGTGTGTTAATAAACCTTTAACATAAGATTAAACTTCTTTATGTTTCTTAACTTTTCAAACTTTCTTACAAACTTTCTTGCATTTCTTCTTTATTATTTATTGAAATGTTTTTGTATTATCTTGATTGTCTAACTCTCTTCAATATTTTTAACCATCTTGTCATTATAGTTATTTATTTTATTAAACAAATAAATAAATTATTTTTATTTATTAAAGGACGAAATTATTTAATTAAAAATGATAAAAAATATTAAATAATAATTTTTTTTAAAGATTAAACAAATTATATATTATTTAAGATATATTTTCACAACTTGTGTCAAAGTAGTTATATTTTGATGAATATCGGAATAAAAATACAATTATCATGTCATAATTAAATGTTATGACAGAAAAAAACATGATAAATATTTAATGGAAGAGTAATGAGAATATCGAAATTATACTATTAAATTTTCTAGAGCATCAATCATATATTATTATCATTAAAAAAACTTGCTGTGAAGTTAACAACTGAAAATTAAAATGCCCAATAATAAAAGCACAATTAAGAAAAATAATAATTAAAAAACAAAAAACAAAAAATAAAAAGAAGCAAAAGGATCTTGGGGGCAAACGGAGGGAGCCAAGTGCGCCGTTGAACGCGCAACCCTGCACCCGCTGTGACAGAACCGGCGAGCATAAACCCTAAACCCTACCATGTCCGAAGAGAAAGACAGAGAGCAGTACGGAGTGCTCCTTTACTACAATTACGCTGAAATTCCAGACCTCAACCACCTCCTCACCTTCTATCGCTCCAACTGCTCCTCCCTCAACCTACTAGGTCGTGTTCGCCTTTCTTCCCATGGCGTCAATGTCACTGTTAGTAACCATTTATACTATTCCTTTTTTTTTCATTCCTCTTTCAATTCGTATCACTACGCATTTCTCTTTGCACAGGTTGGTGGCAACCTATCCTCTCTTGAGTCCCACATCGAAGCCCTCAAAGCCTACAACTCCTTGTTTCACAACACTGATTTCAAGCTCGCCACGTGTCATCACCCACTAAACGACAAAGTTGCCCAGGAGAGTGGTTTCACTTCTCTCTCTATTCGGATTGTGGATGAACTTGTTACTCTTAGTTCTCATCCTCTGTTACAAACGCCCGATATCTCCAATGCTGGAAAGCATCTATCTGCACTTGACTTCCATTCTTCCCTTCACAACGCCAGTAAGTTTCTATAACTTCATCATACCATTCATTTATGGAGTTTTTTTTTTTTTTTTTTCCTGTTTCTTAGTTTAGTGTTACCCTGTTAACTTGTTTATTCCTCGCTTTTATTGGCTCTATCTTCTTCATTCGGTTATGTTTGAGGAACTGGTATTGGAACTTGAATCTTCTATCATCATTTGTGTAATCCTATTGTTTTGTAGACAACAAGAGTCCAGAAAACGGCGTTGTTTTACTTGATGCAAGGAATCTGTATGAAACAAGAATTGGGAAGTTTGACGTGCCAAATGTTGAGACTTTGGATCCACAAGTTAGGCAGTATAGTGATTTGTCCTCATGGATAGATGATAATGATGACCGGTTGAAAGGAAAAAATATCCTCATGTAAGTTTTCTTTTATGACATTTTGAGGGTGGTTCTAATTATGAAGTATGATATGATAGATTATGACGCAAGGACAGACTAATGTCCAAAATGTAAGACACGGTGATATTGCTCATATAAATCAACATGACAAAAGTCTTTATTGAAAATTAAGATTTTATAATTTATACTTTATAAAAAAAAATTGCTATAGTTTTCCTATAATAACAGCTCTCACAATAGAATTCCTAAATAAGAAACATATATCTTAGTAGTTTAAATAACTAGTTAAGTATTATGGACACAAGCCTAAAAAAATGAGTTCTGCATTATTTGTAATATAATTCGTTTCTTTTTAATTTCTTTTTTACCTTTTTTTTATGATAGTAGTGTCTAATAAGTGCTTACCCAAGAATAGATATTGGTTCACTTTCTTTACTTGAAGCCATGTCTAGGTTTTTGAGCTTAAAAGATATAAAAAAAGTGTCATAGGCACTATTCTACAGATTTGTTGGTGCTTCCTATCTGATCAGTGATTTGGGGGTAGTGTTTTCCATGTTGCAATCATTTTGTGCTTTAGTAACTTGTAATTACTTATCCTATGGTTTCACTGATTGATTGCAGGTATTGTACTGGTGGAATTCGGTGTGAGATGGCATCAGCATATATTAAGTCTAAAGGTGCTGGGTTTGAGAATGTGTTTCAGGTATAGCCTGATTTTTCTTTTCTCTACCACCCCTTTTGAAAACAAAATTGATCGTTATGCAATGGAAATGTATTATGTTCACAAGGTGTTCATATTGCCACAGCTAAGCACCTTATAAAAGAGCCTATGAAGTCATAAGGTCCTTGGTATTAGTGTGTGATGGAATACCTACTGTGGGGTGTTGAAATATTGTGGTTGAGGTGTACCCTTTTATAAAAATTTGCAATAAAACATGATCAAGAATAGCCTTAAAGCTGATTAGCAGTATTTCTCATAATTTTGTATTAATTACAGTTATTTGGTGGCATACAACGGTATTTGGAGCAATTCCCAGATGGTGGGTTTTTCAAAGGAAAGAATTTTGTGTTTGACCACCGGTATGCCCCTTTTAATTCTCAAATCATGAATTTGGCCGTATCTTGTAGTGATTAGAATATTGATGTTATGTTAAATTCTTTGGTTGTCAGTGTTTGTATTTTGGTAACAAGAGTTATAGTGGTAGATATTTTGTTTTTGGAATGATAAGGGTCAAAGAACTGCAAATGGAATAATTTAAGCTTCATGACACTATAACCATTTCTCTTTGTTTTTGGATCGAAGGTATAGTTAACCTCTATGTAACATATGTAGGATATGTGTATGTATCTCATACTACAAAAGGATTTAATACATGTAATATATATATGTATGAATGTGTGTGTGTGTTATTGTTATAATTATAGAAATAAGGGGTTGATCTTATATAATTAATAATATCTGGATTATATATGTATTATTAGAAATGTTTTTATTTATTCTCGTATTATATCGTTATTATAATTATGCTGATCTAAATAAGAACATATTTCTTGGACATTACTAAAAAAGAAAGAAAAAAAATTATAATTCATTGTCATCATAAATTACTTCCTATTTTTTACAAATAGGAGTAGTACCATCGATATTGTTCATTTCTTGAAATCATCACTAAACAGCACGGTTTTCTATTTTTTTGTTCATCAAGTATACATGATTGTATGTCCCATGTAACTTGATTGTACTTTGACAATTCTTTTTAAAAGGGTTGAATACTTATCCAATACATGTGAGTATGGTATTGGAAACTCCGGCTAACCTTACAAAGTTCAAATGTTTGATTTTATCTGTGAACTGGGTCCTTCTCTACAAATAATGTTTTTATGCTATTCCTTGATTTTAATTTTCCCATGTTTAAACTAGGAGTTACTTGGTGATTGTGCCCCTTCATTTCTCATTTTTTTACATGATTTTAAAGTTTTACCATCACCTGTAAGCTTTTCATCCAAATTTGATTTTAAAGCTTTTGTTTTCTTTCTCTCTTCCTCTCACTCTCTCAATTCTACCCTCCTTATTTTTATCAGGTTACCGTTATCCCCCCTATCTTCATTCCTCTCAATTTCCAGAGTATTTAATCTGTGCATATTTAAATTTGATGTAATGACTTAATCTATTAATTTGTTTTTCTAGAAGTGCTATTTGCACTATTGTGTATGGAATGGAGAGCAAGCTTTACTATGAGCAATATTACTTTCATAATCACATGTATAGTGTTTCCAAATTACTGCCTATGCTCTTAAATCTCAGTTTAAAAAGCCTGGACAGACTATCATGGTTTAATGCGTTCACTGCTCAGGCGTATTTGTTCACATAGCTAGCTGCACATGCTGATAATTCCAATTTAATATCTTTGCCTCTTAACTTTTGGGGTGGGGGTGGTTCACTTTTTCTTGTCTTCTGCTGATAACATTTGTGGCTTCCAATGCTTTGGTGGTTTCATTTATTGTATATATTTATTTATTGAAAGACAACAAGTGTCAAGTAAATGGAGGTAATATTGAAATCTGGTCAAAATCATAGGGTAGATTGCAACAGTGGATGAAACGAATCTTATTTTATTCATTCTGACTGTAGGATATCTGTTGGAAGTTCAGATGCTAATGTTATTGGTACCTGCCTTATATGTCAATGTTCATTTGATGATTACACTTCTCGCTGCCGGTGTACTTATTGCAGAATGCTTGTTTTGGTTTGCCGTAGTTGCGAGGTATGATATGATAATTTTGTATTATTTATGCCTACAATTTTTTGTTTGCATTTTTGTGAATTTTACCATCTTTAAGGAGTTAGGAAGTAGAAAAAATAAAAGAAAAGAAAAGGAAGTAATTAATATCTCCTGATATCATATACTGGATCTAGCAGTCTCAATCATGCAGATGTTTCCCGTTTTTGGTGAACTTAGTTTAAAACTGTTATATATGCTAGTTTGTGAAGTGTCCATGAAATTCTAAATCAGATATTGGTTCTGATTATTTTTGTTTACTAACTGAGCTTAACTTTAGTGTTGCTTTTGGGCTGGTTTACTTGTAACTGGTTCTGGGTAATACAAATAATGTGACTTGATGTTGATCAAGAGTTTAACATAAGGTTGGATAATTCCCAAATTAGGCTCAAGTTTGAATTGATTTTGTATTGCCCCAGACCAGCTATTGCTGTGGTCATATTCGGGCCTCAAAATTGGGCTTCAAGCATGCTTGCACTTGAATAACATATGTCCTTATGCTGCGTGTCCCATATCTTGGATTAATTACAATTCTTAATTGGTACTCCAGAAATTTATTCCTCCTCCACCATCTTTAATTTCTTGAGTCTAATATTTTTTCTATTTGATTTCTGGGTTCTTCTTTATTTTTATATCTTGCTTCTGATATCATTGTGTTCCACCAGAATGAATCCACCGAGTATGTTTGTGAGCTATGTCAGAAACAGGGCAAGGCCGTCAAGTCAACACAGTTAATTGAAAATGGTGAATCAAAAACATCATTGTCAGCTGCCGAGTTCCACAATTTTTCTTCAGATACTATATGCTTGCCTCGAGTGCCCAGGGGTGATGGTAAGGTCTGTGTTCCATATTGCTCGACCAAACCTTACGTTTACATGCGTTTTGTAAAATTTTGAAGTTAACTGGTGTTTAATTTACAATTGTCACACTGTAATGACTACTGAAAAATTCAAGTTTTTTAAAATTTGAAGCTCAGGTAATTTAAATGCTCTCTATAATTTACTCTAAGTGTGCAATTCCTAACATCCTAATGATTAATATTCAGATCCAAGGACCTCAAGAAAACTGAGAATCTTGTGCTTGCATGGGTTTCGGCAGAATGCTTCCAGTTTCAAAGGCAGAACAGCATCACTAGCGAAGAAACTAAAGAAAATCGCTGAATTTGTTTTTATTGATGCTCCCCACGAATTGCCATTCATTTACCAATCCCCCATGTTTGAGCCCAATGTAAATTGTGCATCATCGTCATTGCCATCTTGTCCTCCACCACCATTGGAGAATTGCAAGAAGAAGTTTGCATGGTTTGTGACACCCAACTTTGATGGAAGCAGTGGTGTTGACTGGAAGGTAGCCGATGGCCCATTTGATCCACTTCAATACCAGCAGCAAACTGCTGGATATGATATTTCACTATCACACTTGAAGAATGTCTTTTCCCAGGAAGGCCCATTTGATGGAATCTTGGGATTTTCACAGGGAGCAGCAATGGCTGCCTTAATCTCTGCACTACAAGAAGAGCTGAAAGGCGAAATGGACTTCAAATTTGTAGTCTTGTGCTCTGGCTTTGCTCTCCGGATGAAAGCGATGGAGTGTGGCCCAATCAAATGCCCTTCTCTTCATATTTTTGGCAATGAACATGGTAAAGACAGACAGATAGCTAACCAAACAAGCAAGGAACTTGCTTCTCTATATGATAGTGATTGTTCTGCGATCGTTGAGCATGACAGTGGTCATATAATTCCTACCCGGTCCCCTTACATTGATGAGATCAAGGATTTCCTTAGTCGCTTTCTGTAGGAGATCAAACAAAAATGATCTCAAGTTTTTGATACCATTCAAATTTACGTCGTTGCTTGATGTCTTGTCTTTCTATGTACCGCCACAAAAATTTGTACTATGCTCTATTATTATGCGATTGCCTCAATGAAACTAGCAAAAATGAACGCGTCTTTATATTTCGTGATTGTTCACTTAGGTCGTCTCGAAAATATGTGACTAATAGGAATGGTTCTTCACCGTTGATAGGAGCAGAATGTTCTGTGTTGATTTTTTCAATAATTATCTTAGAAGTTATCTTAAAAGTTATATTTCATTTTAAGTATTTAGTATTTACATTTTGGTAGCCTACCAAAATGATTGGTAGGTTTCTGCGTGCTAGTGAGAGTTGTGAATGAATTCCTCAGCGGCGGGGTTGATTGCTAGGGAATGTAATTCGAATTACAATATTGCAGGTGCACCGAGTCTTGTTTCAATTAAAATTGAAGCTTTAATTCTGTAATTCGAATTCAGCCATTTAATGTGTTCAGCTGACAAATCATTGAAACTATTTTTTTATAATATTTTTGTTCACCTATTATTTTCTTCGAAGAAACTATAATCAAGATTTTAAATAACAATAAACTTAGTAATACTAAATCGTTTATTATTATTGTTTCTGTATCAAATAAATATTTATATTTTAATATTTCCAAGCATATTTTTTTGCATTATAAAAGTTATTCGAAAGAGAGAGGGCATTCCAACGTTTTACGGCAAAAATAATTTATAGAGGGAAAATAAATTGGCAATAATAATCATAACAAGAATAAAACGACTGCGAGCAGACACAAATGGAGTGAAGTGACTGCACAAACTTGTGAGGATTAACTCGCTCTTAAACCCTTTAAACCTCTACACTCTAGTGTATTGTTGAACACAAAGAAGATGCAGCGCGTCGTGAGAAAACTTACCAGCATAATTTCAGACAGACAAGTATGTCTTCTTTCATTGTTTTTTGCCACCTCGTACTTCATATTCGTAGCAACTCAAACTGCTTGTCTGCTTAGTATGTTATCAATGATTTTATGATGCTGCTGTGGTTTCGAACGTAGGAATTTTGCATTTGTTCCTTCAAATTCTCTTACCCATTTTATTAACTGCTTATAACTCTTGCTTTTCGGTTGGTCAATTCAATCTTCTCGCTGTGCAAATATTTTAACTAGCCATATGCTTGACCTTTAAACCGGTTCCTCTCACCGGAAGCTATGTGTAATTGATTATCTCATTTCTATTTTCTTTATTCTTATTTGTGTGGGTAAATCTAGGGATTATTCAAATAATTCGTCTGGGTTACTCTGACTACTTGTCATTTGCAAGTTTCGCTCGCAGGTTGTAGGTTTTCGTTCCTATTGCACTGGCGGGGTTGTGTTTGATGTTGGACAACCAACTGCTGCATCTCATCCGGAGGTTTATTGTATTTCCGTTTGTGTTTATTAAAAGTTCAATAACAGAAGTAGAAAAAATTGTGAAATGTAACCATAAGTATTTGGAGTGTCTATCATGTGTTTGACACATGCACGCCAACTATTTTGAAGTGTTAGGGCTTCCTTGTTTTGGCACTATGTGCTATAGAAGTATAGAGCATTTAGCTAAAGTGCTTTTTTGTTAAGACTACTTAGCATTTTTTTTTATCTTATGTTACATTGTAGCTACTAAAAGATGGGGAGCTCACACCGGGCATATCGACGGAGGAATACATCCTAAGAAGAAAAAAGTTGTTGGAACTTCTCCCAGAGAAGAGTTTGGCAATCATTGCTGCAGCCCCGGTGAAGATGATGACAGATGTCGTGCCTTATACATTTCGACAAGATGCTGATTACTTGTATATCACAGGCTGCCAACAACCTGGTGGTGTGGCCATTTTGGGGCACGACTGTGGTTTGTGCATGTTCATGCCAGAAGCTAAGCCTTATGTGTGTCTGACATTATATCTTCTTGAAAATAGAACCATGTTTTACAATAGGCATGCAATGCGAATGTATAGATGATGTAAATTCTCGTTCTGTTATCTTAATTGACGTAAATTGGTTATGTGTTTAATATTCATGCATTTTCAATGTAATGATTTTTACATAGTTAACCAATTAGAAATCTATGACTTTTAAAGTAATTATTACAAAGTTCAACTATTTTATCTTATATAACAATATGTGATTAGATGACAATGTAAATTTCTTTTACACTGTTAGTTTATTTAAATTTAATTCAATGATTTACTTACGTATAAAAAAAGTTATATAAATATCGGATTGTCACTATAAATTTATGTACTATTTTATTTCAATTGTTTTTCATGTTAGATTAACATCCTGTCAATTTGGTCATTTCGTGTGTGATTTTTGTTGTGACTTCTATGGAGTTACGTGATAAAGAATTTTCTAATCTTAAGTGAACATAGTCTTAAAAACTTAAAATGTGTGTAGGATGTTATTTGGCAAGGGCAGATAGCAGGAGTTGATGCAGCATTAGATACATTCAAGGCTGATAAGGCATATCCAATGAGAAAATTGCATGAGGTGAATTGCTGGTATCGGCTATCAAAAGCTTTTACTTCCATAGAAATTATATAGTAAACTATTTTGTCCTTAAAACTAAAATATTTCCATTGGTAAGCTTGCTGGAGGCTTGAAGCCAATGTTATCACATCTTTCCATTCTAAAAGGGGCACTCTCATCTTCTGGGTTACACTGTTACAACTGTTCTTTATGGTGTTTTTTATTTAACATTTTTTACTACTGATTCAGATCCTTCCCGATATGATAAAGGGATCATCAAAAGTCTTCCACAATGTCCAGACTGCAACTCCAGCATATATGGAACTGGAAGCTTTCAAAAAACTAGCATACTGTAACAATGTAATGGATCTAGCTGTTTATACCCATCAACTGCGATGGATAAAGTCACCAGCAGAGCTTAAGCTGATGAAGGAATCTGCATCAATTGCTTGTCAGGTACTTTCATCCCTAGTGCAAGGTTTGACTATTTGGTAACTAAATATTCCAAACTTCCAATGAGGCTGTTGCATGCACATTTGGCAATACCATTAGTAGGTCCTAGATGTAGAATGATTTCCCATGTGGTCTTTGAACAGGCTCTTTTATTGACAATGCTACATTCAAAGACATACCCTTTTGAAGGTACACTTGCAGCGAAGGTTGAATATGAGTGCAAAATTAGAGGTGCCCAGCGGATGGGGTGAGGAGGTTTTTATGTCTGAATACTTAATCTATAGTTGTTGATGATTTAAGAAGCTTCCACAAAAAAAATAAAAAATAAAAAATAAAGAAGTTCATTAATAGAAACCAAATTTAAGTTTAAGCATCATTTTTATCCATAATTAATGATATAACTTATCTTTTTTTTCTCTGTATCAGATTCAATCCTGTGGTTGGTGGTGGACCTAATGGAAGCGTTATACATTATTCTAGGAATGATCAGAGAGTAAATTCATTTACTAAATGCCATCTCCTAGTAACTTTAATTTCGTGTTTCTAATATTTACTTGTTTGGCAGATTAAACAAGGAGATCTTGTTCTGATGGATATTGGATGTGAGTTACATGGTTATCTCAGTGATCTTACTAGGACCTGGCCACCTTGTGGTAGCTTTTCTTCTGCCCAGGTTAGAATGATTTATGTCCTTTTAGCAATTCAATCTATTAATTGCAGGAGAGCTTAATAAGGGTTTATTTTCATTTTAGCATATGCATTAAACTTATGTCTATATCTCTTTCTTACTTTTCCTCTCATTTGATATCCAATTAGTTGATCAATTAATAGCAATCTAAGACAAGAAGACTTCATGAGATGAGACATGAGAGTTAGTTCCTCTTCCTTCTGGGAAGAAGACCATAGGCTGTTGTTAGGTTTGCCATTAAGCTTAGACCTAATGGTGAAGTTGATCACCTTAAAGATCGAGTTGTGGCTAAAAAATATACTCATATCTATAGACTTGACTACATTGATACTTTTTCTCTGATGGCCAAAATGACTATTGTCAGACTTTTCCTTGTCATGACAACCGTTCGTCATTGACTCTTTCATCAAATAAATATTAAAAATGCTTTTCTGCACAACGATCTAGAAGAGGAGGTCTACATGGAGCAACCTCTCGGGTTTGTTGCTTAGGGAAAGTCTGGTTTGGTTTGTAAATTGCACCTCTCTTTATGGTCTCAAGCAATCTTCTTGTGCTTGGTTTGGAAAGCTCAACCACATTGTTTAATCCTTTGGCCTGAAACGTAGTGAGGCAGACCACTTTGTTTTCTATTGGCACACCTCGCATGGGAAATGTGTACTTAATAGTGTATGTTGATGATATAGTAATTACATGGGGTAATACAGGTAAAATATCTTAGTTAAAGAAACACCTATGCAATCCTTTTTAGACCAAGAATTGGAAATCTAAAATATTTCTTGATCATAGAAGTAGCCCAATCAAAGGAAGGAGTTGTAATCTCTGAAAGGAAATCTGCTCTTGAGATCCTAAAAGAGACAGACATGATGATTGTATATCAATGGATTGTTCCATGGGTCCAAATTAGAAATTAATGGCAGAACAGGGAGAAGTTTTCACTAACCCAGAATGATATAGAAGACTGATTGAAAAATTTATTTATCTCACTATTGCTAGACCAGATCTGTCTTTTGCAGTTGGTGTTATGAGTCAATTCATGCAAAATCCTTTTTTTGATCACTGAAATGTTGTCATTTGTATTTTGAGATATCTCAAAAAGGCTTCAGGACAAGGACTACATTATGAAGATAAAGAGAATAACCAAATCTTTGGGTATTGTGATGTTGATTGAGTTGGTTCTCTGATGGATAAACATTCTACTACATGTTATTGTGTTTTGCTTGGAGTAAATATTATCTCTTGGAAAAGCAAGAAACAAAATTTTGTTGCTTGATCATGTGCTGAAGCTGAGTATTAAGCAATGACATCCTTCACCTGTGAGCTTATATGGATAAAATAGTTCCTCCAAGAATTAAATTTTTGTGAGATTCAGCCAATGAAGATATATTGTGATAATCAAGCTACTATCCAAATTGCTTGCAATCCAGTGTTCTTTGTGAGGACTAAACATATTGAAATTGATTGTCATTTTATTTGAGGAAAGTTGCTGTCCAGGGAAATCTGTATTGATTTTGTTGGATCAAATGATGAGCTTGCAGATGTACTAACAAAATCCTTGAGAGGACCTTGAATTGAATATATTTGTTTCAAGCTTGGCATATACAATTTGTATGCTCGAGCTTGATGAGGAGTATTAGATTGAATAGTCTTAAATAGAATTTATCGTTGTATGCTTTGTGCTGCACCTAGTTCCTAGATGTATCTTTTCAGATTCTCTTCTCTTCCCTCTCATACATTGTATCTGATGTATCTAAAGTAGTTATATATATGAGATCCTAAGAGAGGGATATACAATCTCTAAATTTCTAATTCCTTTGCATTATTCTCAAGTATTATGATGAAATATCTTCAAAATTTCCATATTGATTCGAATAAAATATATTTAGAATATACTTGTTTCAACATATTTTGTTTCCTTATTTAAGAGAGATTGATAGTTATGATAGAGGACTTGAGAATGTAATTGGTGGGATTATTATCAATAGAATTATTTTGTTGTTTCCTTACTTAGTTCAAGTTAGAATAAGAGCTCTTGATATCGGAATCTCTATATTTGCTGCTATGCAAACAACGAAACAAGGATGCATTGTTGCTCGTGCCAGTGCAGCTGTTGCTGAGGCCAATGGTGGGTTAGAACGGTGTGCCCCACGTCGGCGACCACAATGCCAACAATTGCATCGTCAGTTGAGCTGCCATAAGACATGATAGAGTATCTTGTTCTAGTGTAGAACCTAAATTTTGAACCCTTGTTCAAGATATGTGTGTAGGACACTATGAAAATAATTCTTGATGACCTTAAGATCAAGGTAGACATTCCTATGTAGCTCTATTATGACAAGTCAACCATGAACATTGTCAATAATCTAGTACATGACTAGACAAAACATATTAAAACTGACAGACACTTCATCAAAGATAATATAGATAGAGACCATGTGGTTACAACCCATGTCCCTATAGGACTTAAGTTTAAGATGGTATACGTTTTCATTCAAGGGCTTCCTTAGGACAAATTCCAGGATCTTGAAAGTAAGTAGAGAATGATTGATAATTATTTACCAACTTGAGGAAGACTATTGTAAATAACGATTTATTAGGATAAAATTATTTTTAGGATCTCCATATTGATTAAATAAAATATCCTAATAATCTTCCTATTTATTTTTGCATATTTTGTTTATTTATTTTAGAGAAATTGATTGTTACAAACAGAGGACCTCATAATGTATTTGTTATGGTCATCATAAAATTATTTTCTTGTTTCCGTGTGTACTTCAAGTGTGCCTTGTGAAATCAAGACAAAATGAAATTCCTGATATCCATATTGCTTTGTTCTTTTAACGTCAACATCAACATATTGCTTTGCCGTTTGTTCTTGCCAATTTTCATATGAATGTCATGGTTTCTTCTATATTTCAGGAGGAGCTTTATGAGCTTATACTGGAAACAAATAAGGAATGTGTGGAACTTTGTAAGCCTGGCACCAGTATTCGGCATATACACAACCATTCGGTATCCCTTTTTTCTTATCCCCTTTTCAATATTCTAGAGATGTAATAAGGTCACTATTACTCGTAAACCCATCTAATAGCTTAAGTTTTTAGGAGAGTTGTTAGAGCCTCTATGACTAAGTTGCCAAGAGTTTAATTCTTGCTGCCCTCATGCTTCTAAATAAAATTTGAATTCCATCGCAAGTTTGGGTGCAGCTGTGATACTCTTTCCTTTCCACAAGAGGGATTATGTCGTAGATATAATAATGCCATTTTTGAGCCTTCACCTAACAAAATATTTCAGGAGAGTTGTTGATTGACACAAAATTTAGTCATTATTATCAGAAGCTGTGTTTGTTCTCTGTTGCTCTTCTCTTTTCCAGTTCATGATAGGTTTAGAGGGAAAAGTATCCTTAGTTATTCTAATCTTAAAACTTTCTTAATGATCTGATTAGGAACATGCAGTACTTTCTCAAGTAATTGATCAAAAGATTGAAAACTATGAACTTATTTAGATTCAAGATATATTTAAACATGTGTAGAATGTTATGCATTAAATAAAATATTTTGTCTTTTTTGGTGAACAATAAACAACATTTTGTCTTAGCTAGTAGCAACAATGGAATTGCTTATTCAGATTAAACAAAATCCAGCCTTGTCCATTAATGGAAAACTTATTTTGTCTTTGCTGGTAGCAACTTACATCGGCATATGTATTTGGTAATAATATTGGATGTCCGTATGCATATTTTTACTTTTTAGATTGAACAAGGTTTGCAATAGCTTCTATTCCAGCACAAACAAATACTAGAATTTGGTTTGCCTCAAAAGTTGGATGCTGCTGGCTTATTCTATGTGGGTATTTGAAGCATAGCTTTCTCCAAATGTCCCTTTTTATGTGAATCTCATTAGTAAATCGTATTAGTACTGTCATTTGATTAATTCTTATTTTATTCTAATGATCAATTGGGGAGATACTAAAGGCAGAGCAGAGGGAGTTTAATTATCTCTGGTTTCTGTTGTAGACTTGCGGAAACTGTCCTATAATTCAGCTGTATTCTGGTTCAAGATTTCAAGTGGATCTGAAATATTTTTGACAGTTGGCTTAGTTAGTGTTCAAATATTTTCTTTTAAGTTTTGCATTAACACCACCCTCTCCACCAAAAAGGCTTTCAATATTTGCTTTGCTATATGCATGACGAACATTATCTCATAACCATTAATAGTAATTAGTGTGTGCTAGTGGCCGGAGTATCTTCTTCACAGACCCATCTTATCTGTTGATTGCCATCTTGCTTTTTCTTTTTGCACTTTTGAATGTTTTATTATTGTTCATTCAACTAGCGGAAGTTATACAAAGTGTAATCTGAAATGATCTGGTTGCGTAGGTTGAAATGCAGCAGAAAGGACTCAAAGAACTTGGGATTTTGAGAGGTGTTGGAAGCAGTTCTTACCATAAGCTGAACCCAACTTCTATAGGTAGCTATGTGCTCAAATCTGCTTGACGAAGCGTGCAATATGTATAGTAATGAGAAAAATAATTGTCTAGATTCATATTTTGAAAACATAAAATTGTGATAGCCAATAGAGACTGCAGATATATATATCTAATCACGCTTTGTTGGTCTATCCAGGTCACTATCTAGGGATGGACATCCATGATTGTTCAATGGTCAGCTTTGACTGTCCACTGAAGCCAGGTGTTGTAAGTAGCTTCCCTGACAAATCAATTTTTTTCCATCTCTACTAACTACTGACAGATAATATTTAATAATAACTTGTCACATGTGGTTAGTGGAGATATCTTTGCCGGAGTGTGTGTATATATATATATATATATATATGTATATATAT
>Ga0209489_102707_pt1 | contig 35601 bp, 12 predicted proteins | sample SiratrowhiteBW_FD_187527 | JGI IMG/M metagenome (GOLD analysis project Ga0209489, IMG submission 187527) | Root nodule microbial communities of legume samples collected from California, USA - Siratro white BW (SPAdes) (version 2) | ecosystem: Host-associated > Plants > Roots > Nodule | place... | reverse complement strand
ATATCGATTGATGTGTTTATAAACGAAAAAACGCGGTTTCGGAAATTTGTATTTGTTCCCAAGTTCCTATATCTCGTGGTCTCTGTGTTAAACCAGAGAATCATCTTCTACCCAATACCATCAAATCCTAACCTAAAAGCTTCGAGTTTCGAACTTGCAATCACAAATTCGTTCAATCAATTGCCGTATTTGCCCTCAGCAAAATGCTTCAATCCCCAGGGCACTCGCCGCTCCAATTATCGTCGCCTTCTCCTTCGATTTCGCAGGTTTCGGTGCAAAACCCTAATGATCCAACATCGTCGTCGTCGTTGTCGAGTGCGAAGAACCCTAGGGTTCTGGACGAGGACACGTACGTGGAGGCGTTGGAGAAGATCATCGAGCGCGACTACTTCCCGGACATCTCGAAGCTCCGCGACCGCCTCGACTGGCTCGAGGCCATAAAAACCGGCGACCCCGTGGTCATTCGCGAGGCTCAATTGAAGATCCTCGAACGCCGCGCCGGCGCATCATCCAAGGTAACCAATCCCAACGATACTTCTAGAACCGCCTCCCACACACCCGGTTCCACCTTCGTTAGAAATTTCACACCTTTGGATGAATTCGACGGAAAGCCCCCCCAAACGCCTCGTTTCACTGCTCCCGATGCTAAAGAGGGGGATAATAATAATAACAATGAAGTTGATACTTCGCTTGGTCTGGATCAGTTTCTTAGGAGGTACACCAGCGAGGACAATCATAGCTTTTCGAAGATTTTAGAGAAAGTGAATAGGAAGAGGAAAGAGAAGTTTGGGTATTTGAATGAGGATGTGAAGGGTAGTATTGAGGATGTGAAGAGGGATAGAATTTGTGATGGTTATGGAACCTCTTATCAGCCTCCGAGTAGCCTTGAAGGGTGGAATTACACTGCCAAGAGTTTGTTGATGTATCATCCCGCTGATCGGGGTGAGGTTCCCTTGACGGAGGAGGAGATGGCTGTTAGAATTAAAGGTGCCACGAAAGAGATCAATCGTGGGAACACTAGGTTTCTCGGTAAAACTTTAGATTTTAGGCCGAAAGATGATGGAAGTGTGGAGGTGCTTTACACGCCCGTTGCGGGTGCTACACCGGTCCCTATGTCTCTTAGAGATGGGGATAAGCTACAGAAGTATGATTTGGAGGATTTGAGGAAGACTCCGAATCCATTTTTTGTGGAATCTGAGAAGAAAGCTGATAATGGTTATAGCTATGTTAAGACACCGTCCCCTGCACCGGGTGTGGATGAATCCCCCTTCATTACTTGGGGAGAAATTGAGGGGACTCCATTGAGGTTGGAGCAGGAGGATACACTGCTTGATATTGGAGGCAGTGGTGATGGACCTCGTTATAAGATTCCCTCTGCACCGGTGCGAGATGCTAAGGCACACGCTCTTTCCAGAGAGGCTGCACGGAAGCTGAGGGAAAGATCAAAGATGTTTCATAAGCCCCCATTGGCGTCACGGGTTAGAGGCGGGAGTGCTAGTCCAAGCATGCGTGTGCTGTCTCCTGCTGCTCAGAAGTTTGTGAGGAATGCATTTGCCAAGTCTTCGTCTTCTGTTGATGAAACGCTTCGGGCAAGTTACCGTGGTTCTACTCCTGCCTTGGCTACTCCTACAACTGCTGGTAGAAGTGTGTCGAGGGTTGGTAGAGATGGGAGCATGGTTTCCAGGTCTCCGTCTGTTGGAGAGGACTCCAATCCTCCCTGGTGATATCTTGTAAGATTTTTGAACTATGATAAAATCACCATGCTGTAGGTTGATAATGTGTTTAGATTTTACTATAGAGAAAGAACAATCTGAGAATGATAGACTTTGCATACTGAATTTTTTAACCTGGGCTTAGATTGTTTATTCTTTTAGTTATGGCCTCACTCTTCGATTACACTACATGGCCTATATTTCCTAGGAGCATATGAGAACCCTGGTATATGATTTAGTAAAATAAATAGTAAGGATTGTTTTAGTGGTAACCTGCATGTTGAGGGGACGAATTTTGGGAGAAAGAGATATTCAAGACAACACAGTAGTACCTTTGCCTTGGTAGAGATTATTTCCAAGGCAGTCAAGGACAATTTCCCAGACACTAAAACCCATTCACATTAAGAGTCAATATCTATATAAAAGATTTTAGAAGAGAAAAATAAGAAAAAGAAATAAAATTTGGCTTTTTTATAAATTAATATTATTTGTAGGGAAGATAATACAAAATCCTAGTGTCGATACCATTCTTTATCACCCTTGGCATAAATAGGGCTGTGATTTGTGAAGCAGGGTGAGAGTGTGGAATCTGCATTTTCCATTATGTGTAGTGGGGTTATTCTAATTTTGGGGATTTTTGCTGTTTTTTAATAAAAAAGATGTTTGCAAAACAATGTGGGACAATAATTGGAATTTGTAAAGCGCATTCTTTCTTAACTTAGTTACACCCACATAGGAAGAATAATACCAAACTCAGGTAAACGGAACTATGTTTTTCTAAAAAATGTTTTATATTATTAAAGATCATAGTTATCAAAGTTGTGGGATGTAAACCCGTACGAGTTTATGATATAACTGTTAGGTCACGAGTCAATTCATGAATAGAATTATCATAAATTATTTTTAAGAAGACTAAAATTAGACTCGAGCAGATTCAGTAGACTCAATACAAAATATTTTTTCCGAAGCTGAAGTTAGGAAGAAAAGTCCAAAAAGAAGAATAATTATAATAAAAAATAATAATATATTAATAAAAATAAAATATAGAAATATTAATAATAAATTTATAAAATAATAATAAAAGTATAATAATTATTAAATTAAAATATTAGTAATATTAATATAAAAAATTTAAATAAAATAATAATAAATTAAAATTATAATCATAATAATAAAATAATAATAAAAGTAACAATAATAATAAAATTAAAAATTATAACTAAAAAATATTTTATCAATAATGTTATTGGTCCCAATTGTAACGATCGCACTTACCCTTTTTCGTTTTTACGTTTTTTAGCTCACCCTGAGTGGATGCTTGTAAGAGGTCTCAACCTCTTAGAGAAAAGTTTTGGATTGAAGCAAGCTCTAAGGATTATTAAAAATTGAAATCAAGCATTACAGAGATGGTAGTTCATCAACAGCATGATACTCGCATATAAGAAGAATAAAATGATATCAGGGTTGTTCTATGCCGGAGGAAGGTGAACAGAGAACAAGATCTGAAATGATGATGAGGGAATTATATGAGTTACAGCAGAGCAGAAGGAATATGCAAAGGGGAAGGAGAATTTCAGAGATAAGTAAAACGTACGTGATGATAATAATTACTTTGGGACGTAATAGTCCCACCTCTTATGCTTGCAAATGGCTCTGTTGCTTCTTCTCACCCCATTCTGCGTATCCTCTGCCACGTGTGTAATTAACTTCTTCTTTTCTCTTTCTATTATTGCATTATTTCCTTGCTCACCTTTCTCTTTCCTCATAACAATGCTGCACCTTCAGATTCCAAAAGTTTGGATTTTTATAAGGTGGGTATGTGTACGTTTTCATGTTGTTGATCTAGCGTTTATGCGTGATCCAGTTCTAAGAGTAAATGTGTAGTGCTTGAAAGTGTGAGGAGGCTTGAGAATGAGTAGTTTTAGTTTTTCGTTCACTAAGGGAGTTTTTCGTTTTGGCTTCTGGGAAAGTTTTTGTTTGTTCGTGTTTGTTGCTGGTTGGTGTTTACTGAAGGAAGGGTTTGTCTGGATGGATAGATTTAGATTGTTTGTAATCATTGTGATATTTTGATTCTTGAGACACTTTTTCTGTATTACTTTTGATGCCTTGATCTAGACGGTTATGTCTTCTAGAGATGTGTTTTTGGAATTCAGAAAATTTCATCCCAATTGAGCTCATTTTTCTGTTTGTGATTTTAGCTGCTGGAGAAGATGTCAAGTTGAGGTCTAGGGACCAAAGACTGGCTCTGCAAGGTGAGCCTAAGTGTGTTATATGTGGCTGCTACGGTGAATACATATGTGATGAAACTGATGATGATGTTTGCAGTTTGGAATGCAAACAACCACTGCTTTGCAGAATTGCCAAATCATTGGCTCCTTTTGGAAGTCTTGTACCACTTAAAAAGATTCCTATAGCTGATGAATGCTTTTATGTCAATGATGCTGATAACAAATCAGGGACTGCGCCTATGGCTAGTGATCTTAGAACCAAACTTGACATTCATGTGAAGGGTGATGTAGTGGCACCGGTTTTGTCATTCTCTGCCTGTGTAACCTGCCTGAGAGGCTACTCCACAATATAGGTGATTGTATTTGACATGCCTAATTCCATCAAGGAATATGTACATCAGATTGGAAGGGCATCTAGAATGGGAGAGGAAGGTGAAGGTATAGTTTTTGTGAATGAGGAAAATAAAAATGTCTTTGCAGACTTAATTGATGTTCTGAAATCTGGTGGAGCAGCTGTGCCTCGGGAGCTTGCCAATTCACGGTACACCACAGGATTTTTCTCTGGTGAGAAGGCTTCCAAAAAGAGAAAGAATAAAGGATGAAGTTTCTTATTACTTCCTTGAATCCAGCCTTAATCTTGATGTTGTCAACTTAGAAAATATTTATAGAAAATACATGTATATGTTGTATTTTTGATGAAATATATTTCTCAGTAGAATATATCAAATATTCAAATAAGCAGAATTTGTGACATAACTAGAAACTCTCATATCATAGCTGTTTTAACCTATAAAAAAAAGCCTAAAGGTTAGAATTGGAGAAAGGGATGAGATGTAATGCTTGTGCTTATATTGTCTTTCTGTTGTTGAAATGTTGAGAAAAACAAAAAGGCAAAAAGAGTGTCCAATGGAGATTCTTTATCTAACCTTTCTTGTGCTATAAAGTTGGCTTCTGCAATGTATGTCATGTTTTTGACTTGGTTGTCCCCTATTATTAGACACTAATACCCTTTCAGATTATGACTCAATATCTTTATAAAAGCTTTTAGAAGAGAAAAATAAGAAAAAGAAATAAAATTTTGGCTTTTTAACAAATTAATATCATTTGTAGAGAAGATAATACAAAATCCTTTGGCATAAATGGGGTTGTGATTTGTGAAGCAGGGTAAGAGCCTGAATCTGCATTTTCCATTATGTGTGGGGTTATACTAATTTTGGGGATTTTTGCTGTTTTTTTAATAAAAAAGATGTTTGTAAAACAATATGGGACAATAATTGGAATCTGTAAAACGCATTCTTCCCTCTGTAAAAAAAAAGTTTCTTGCATCTGAAAATTTGAAGCATATGATTATTTCCTAATAACTTTTATTTCCGTAAAAACATTATTCCTAAATTATCCCCGTATTTCCCAATAGTTTATTCTCCTTTCACTTTCATACATACTGTTAGAATAAAAGAGTCTTAAACATTTATTTTTGTTTTTAAGTTGAGTTCAACTTAGAAAGAAATTTATTTTAACTTTTAAGTTAATTGAAACTTGAGATGAGTTTTGTTTTATATCTGAAAAAATAAGTCAAATATTGACACAAAAAAAGTTTATTAGAAATTGAAAATTAGTTTGATTATTTCACCTGAAATCCAAACACACTTTTAATTGTTTGTTTTCTTAATAATCAATGTTAGATGATTTGAGCTAGCAGTTTTCAATTTAAATTTTGAATATTTCATTTATGTTAAATACTTTTTAAAAATAACTTTATCCATATCAATCTTGTTTAATTTCAGTAAGATTTAGTTTTTAATTAAAGATTCATATGTTCCTTACCAAGAAAACAAATCATTCTCAAAATAATTAAAAAATAAATATCTTATACAAAATAAAATAAAATAACAAGGCTTAAAATAAAATAAAAAAATGCAAAATTAAAAAAATGATATTGAAGACAAAAATAAAAATATATCATTAGTTATTATTAACAGTGATAAAATCCGTAAGTCCATGTTAACACCAACTGACATTGAAAGTAGATAAACATGATAGATAAAGCTAATATTTCCATTTAAAGATTTCCATGAAGAAAGGACACAATTGTTCAACTAAAACCTGTGTTACACATTGTGGAAATAGTACTCATAACACTACAAAAATTTGGCTTCTAATACAATAATTAGACCATGTGGTTCACTTTTCCAACTCTCTTACTTGGAATGTGGTAAACTCCAAAAATCTGACCCTGCAATCTCCACTGTAGCTATGTAACCTGATCAAGTATTTTGTTGGCCACTGCTAACTACTGAAAAAGCCAGGTCCAGCTCGAGAAAGAAGCTCCTCCCCAGCATCTTTACCCATCTTAATCATATCTTCAGCAACACATGAACCAATTCTGGAAGTTTCAAGCACTGCACAAATGGATTTACATACAAGCTTAAAGAGTAGTAACTTTTTGTACGCTATAATCTTAATAAACACATGATCAAACTTTAATTACATTATATTATATTGCAAGATAACCATTTAATTTGTGAAAATCCATCACAAAAAAGATTGACAGACTCTGAATCACCTGGAATACTATGCCACTATACATGAATAACATGTTACAATCGATGTAAAAAGTCTCTTATTAAATTGGTTGCTACTTGCAACCGATGTAATATCTTCTGTTTTACTCCTTTTAAGTGTTCTATTATATCTGTTTTGTTTATAATCATTAACTTTTGAATCTTTTGAAAGTAGATTATAAGTTATTATAAAGTAGCAACTGATGTAATATCTTCAGTTAAGTATTCATTATATCTGTTTTGTTAATAACCGGTAACTTTTGAGTCTTTTGAAAGTAAATTAGAAGTCTTAATGGGCATGGAATTGTAAAGAAATTCATACCACGGGTTCCATCAGGGGAAGCAACTAATCCTCTAAACAAGCAATTGCCATCCGCGTTTCTGCTAGCATAGCCTGCAATAGGAGTGCGGCAAGACCCTTCTAATGTTTCAAGGAAGGCTCTTTCACAGGAAACTGCTAGTTTTGTTTCTTCATGATTCAGTGAAGCAAGGTATTCTGCCTGCAGAAATCAGCCAACCACAGTATAATACCTCTCAACCAGCTGATATATACTTCATTACCAATTACACAGTTACAGATAAATCTACATCAACAAGCCATATGATCTACTATATCTTCAAGTTTATGCTCTTGGATGAAAACACAAGCTTTTATCTCCAACATGCTTTTCTCTTGATTTGGCAGCAGCCAAATACCATACTTGTACCCCAGAAGGGATGACACTATGGCTTAAAAATATAATCTAATATTAACTAATTTGTAACAGTTGCAAGTGGCAATATCATGAAAATAATGCACTTGGTTAAATACTCACCATTTTATGATCATTACTTCTGCAGGCTATTCCAATTGCACCTTGGGCAACAGCTGGAAGCATATCATCAATTGATAGGATTGAAGTCACATTTTCTGTCATGTTTAATCGTTTGAGACCAGCTAATGCCAATAGGGTAGCTTGAACAACACCCTCGCTGAGTTTTCTCAGTCTTGTTTGGACATTGCCACGGAAATTTTCCTCCACCTAAGATTACAATTATAGGTTAAATAGAAATCAATAAGAATCATTCAGTAGTCTACATAACTATATTGCTTGTAACGAAGTGGCTCAAGAATAACTAAATGGCACAAAACAGAAAAGGGAAATGAATCCCTTTAATAGTTAATGCAGAAGACATAAATCCCCAACTTGTAAGAATTTACGAGGAACAATAATAAATGAACAACAATAACAAATTACAAAACCAAGGCATTAAAATTTTAATGTAAAAAACCCCCCAAACCAAGGATAAAAACTACAGGACGTTCAGACCAAAGGAAAAGTTCTTCTGTAATCAGCAAAGAGTACAAAGGAGTCTCACTCAAGTGCACCAAAATAAAACTTACAAACAGAAAACAAGGAAGATGAAAAACCACAAATACAGAAGTACTATGCGAATATTCACATATGATTGTCTTAAAGACTTTTACCATGATTGAAGCTTCCTATGATGAAATAATAATGATATGAACGAATGCGAGTCGTGTTTCATATCTTCATAAATCTATTGATAGCATTTGGTAAACATGTTAGATTAGGATGGAATAACGTGAGTGTTTTAAGAATAGAACAAAATGTAATGGGATACCAAGTTAAAAAACTATAACACTCAAAAAATAAGAGATGATTTTTAAGCATAAATAACAAACAGAATCGCCAATTGACAGCAATTTATCAAAATTACAATTTGTTATAATCAAAATGCCAACCAACCCCACCCCAGATAACAATTTGGTTGCCTGCCATTGCTAACTTTGAGAAAAAAACTATTCTAGAACTAACGGATAATAAAAGAGAGTTTGTACAAACTGAAAGTGATGTTGCATTGCTTTGTTTGAAGTACATGTGGTATTTATACAGAAGCATTAGTTTGTTTTGCAAGCATTAGTCATTTACAACAAATGCGGCCTAGGCACCTATAACTGTGAGGCTAGACCAAGTGCTTACAACAAGAAGACTAGCATAGCCTATACTCTATCAACCTCAAAAATATAAAGTACTAAAGTCACCAAACAAATTCGAGAGGAAAAACATTGGAAAAATCAAACAAGAATGAGACAAGAGTAAGATACACACAAAAAAATAACACCACTTTCAACTCAAATCTGAAGTTATTGGATTTGTGGGTCTTCTTTCTTATATGTTATTGAACTTTCTCATTTCTACTACTCAATGTAGGACTAGACTCACATTTAGATACCTAAATACCATCATCATTATGGAATAGGGGGAAACACCAGAAAGATCAAACAAGAACGAGACAAGAGTCAGACCTATACAAGAGAATGACAGTACTTTTAACCAAAAATCCTAAGACATTTGTTTGTGGGTCTTTTTTTTATATATTGCTCAACTTTCTCATTTTTACTCAACGTGAGACTAGATTAATACTTGAATACCTAATAAGATGATGTCAAGAAGAGAACTGATTTTAACACTAATGAAGTATTATACAATGGAAAAATCATGACAATAATAGTGCAGGCTTACATTTAGAGATGGATATCTGTGGAGTATTTGTGACTTCCGTCTGAGTGAAGCAGTACCAACAATACTTTCAGAGGATAGATCAGCCAGTGAGGCTGCACTCAAGGATATAAATGCATCTCTAACATCCTCACGTGGAAGGTTACATGGTAGAATTGTTTTATCAGGTAGGTAAGTAGGAACATCTTTCATTGAGTGAACAGCAATGTCAATGTCACCGTTTATGAGTGCCTCATCTATTTCTTTTGTGAACAGGCCCTTCCCACCGATGTCTGCTAGTGGTTGTGATAGTATTTTATCACCAGTTGTTTTTATTATTACAATCTGAATAGCCCCTTCTTCTGCTAGCTCTGGATGTGATGCCATGAGCTTGTCCCTGGTCTCGTATGCTTGAGCCAGAGCAAGTGGACTGCTCTAAATATAACAAAATTATACATAAACCCAAATAAACAATGAAATCCAAGACCATTTCCCAAATCAATCATGGAAACTATCAGGACCATGCCAGATAGTATTAACATTTAGAAGAGCACATTCTACGAGAGAATAAGCTGTTGGAACCAATGTAAAATTTTTTAACTGATGTAAAAAAGTGTTTTTTTCTACTAGAATAATTAGGATCAGGTAAATAAATATGAAAAATTCACTGTAGTAGTTCTTTTTTTCATTTAAATAGCTAAAATCTGCTCCAACCTTTACTTTTTAAATGATGAGGTAAACTATATGAAGTAAACTTAAATCTACCAAGATGATTGCAATTTACAAGCATTTCAGCCACTATTTCAATAACCCTTTTTCTGAAGTTTCAGTTTGATTACATCAAACAAAAACAAGCAAGCAGCATGGTGTAGCAAATAATGTTTGACAATCTTGATGAACTATATTTGCTGCAAAAAGTAAAACCCTTCCGTTTTAACAATCAAATTTCAAGTAAAAGCATAGGAATTGTCTTCATTTCTGTCATAATACTACTGGCATTTAAACTAGTTGTCCTTTCAAAAAATTCTGGATTCAATATTTTCACATTCCATTTAATTCATCATCTAGAGAAACCCCTTCAAAATAAATGCTCATAACTGAAAGTATAATTAAGAAAGGAAAGGAACAGTAGAGTACCTTCCTCTGGTGCCAATTCTAAGTAGAGCAACCTTAGTCTGCAGAGTTTGTTGCTCAACGGCAACGGAAGCCCTGATGCCACATTTGGAGAAAGGTAAAGTTCTGATTTTGAAAGATGGGAACACCACAGCAGAGCAAAGAGTCTCCATTTCACAATTCCAATTGGCACTGCACAGCGATAGATGGCTAGATAGTGAGGTAGCAAAAACATGTATGAATATGAGTAATATGAACAAAAACAATGTGATTTGATTTCTAGATAAACAAACAGATATGATATGGTCCTACCATAGCCAATGTAAGTAATTTATTATGTGTTACTCTAAAATAAGAAGATAAGTGGAATGCAACATTCAGTTTCTAACTGTTATACTTCCTTTTTTGTCAGTTTTTGGGAAGTGGTCCTACAACTGGTCTACTTGTGTTATTAGTCACTGTCTATCTTATTAATTTATGGATATATGCAAACCTTTTAACTTTATCTTTTTAAATAAAATTATTTTTAAATAGTTCTTAAAAATATAAACTCAAATAAAAATTTGATATTTTTTCTAATAAAATTGTATGATAACATGCTAATACCAATAAATGTAGTCTTTTAAAGAGTAAATTCAATAGTCTTTTAAAGAGTAAATTCAATGTGCTGCGGTATAAGTTTTAGAACACTTAATTTCTTTTATAAATACTTTAATTTATGAACTTTTTTTTTTATATGATCCCTCCTTTTACTTTACCTATCCTTATAATGTCACATCCAAACAATGTGAAGCTAGTATATCATAGAAAAATTTGAAAAATAAAAGAAAATAAAAACTATATTATACAGGTAGTTTACGAATATTATTGAACGAGTATCATTCTTCTTAAGGCAGATATGGACGAAAGTCCCTGAGAAATTATTGTTTCTCAATAGAATGAGTATTTTTTTTTAAATACCATCTTAAAATATTATTGAATGTGGAGTAGGATTAAAGGAGTATTTTTTCTTAACTTTGTAAGTCTATTTACGCGATGCAAGGTGTTTGTAAAAATGCATGAATGATAACTTCAAAGTTACTCATTTTTTTGTAAAAATGCATGAATGATAATTTCAGAGTTACTCAAATTTTTGTTTTACAATGTTGAAGGAGTGAAACTTTTTTTTAATGAAACTTTGTAAATAAATGCTTAGAAGGAGTTTGTGAATTTGTGTGAATAAAAAGTTTCTAATAATATTTGTGAAGACAAATTTTCTATAAAATCCTCAATGTTGTTCTAGTTGTCGCTTGTTTTGATAACGACACTTATATATAACAGTTCTTTCCATCTCTTCTAATCATAATAATGATAATAATGATAATAATGATATTTACTATCTACCACGCTTAATACCGTTCAAGTTTCTAGAATTCACAATGTTCATCAACCTTATGATTGTTATTAAAGTCATTGTTATGAAAAAAGTTTTAAATTGCTATAACAAGGATTGAGGCTAAGGATATCATGTTCAGGGTATAGAAGAACAATTTCCTATAAAATGATAGTCAAATATAAGTTAAAGTACCACATTAAGTACAAATAAAAGAGAAAAAACTTAAATCCTTTTCACAAATATCAATATTATTATGATACATTTGAACATAAAACCTTAAGCTCTAAGGTTTGTTAAGGAGCATGATATCAACACTAGCAATTATATCTTAATCCTAAAAAAGTGCATATGCTTTATTTATATATATATATATATATATATATATATATATATATATATATATATATATATATATATATATAATGTACATATAAAGATAATGTAATTAGTTACTACTTATTAATATTAGAATAGTGAACTTAAAAGAGTAAATATAAGTGGTGAATGTTGTGAAGAACCATTAGAATAAAATAGGAAGTGAAAAATATTTTCAAACAAAATTTTACTATAGTGGGGAATGAGCTGAATATGGATATGGAGTAATTTTCCCACCTGGAAAGGATAATAATGAATTATGTAGAGAATTTAAACTCAACCACCATCGATTCTCAACCACCGTCGCTTGCCACCGTCGATGGTCCCCCACCGTCGCTCGCCATTGCAACCATTGTCACAAGAAATCTCCCTTATGCAAATGGGTGCACTGGACTGCTATCTCGTTTCAAATTTTAAATTTAGATACTTAAAACCCAATTATGCCCTTTGATAACAAAATACCCTAAATGTCCTTCAAAAAGAAAAGTCTCGTTTTACCCTTATCCACATGTACAATTATACCACATCAGCAGTTGGCATCTGGTTGTATGCCAGTTGTGGTTGTCAAAGCAACGTTTTCCTAAAGTTTATGAGTCTAGCTATATACTCACAGGTTATAATGTGTCATTTATAACTCTAGTGCTTAACAAAGAAAATCTAATGAATTTAAGTGAATTCAGGCCTATTTTTCTGGTAGGTTGTGTGCACAAGATCATAACTAAGGTATTGGCAAATAAATTTAAATTAATTCTTCCAAAATTCTTTCATAGTAGCCAATCTACATTCTTAAGTGATTGGAGACTATCTAACAATATATTGGTAGCAAATGAGGTAATTGATGAGATCAATAGGAGCAAGAACAGTGGGGTCATAGTTAAGGTCGACTAGGAGAAAGTATATGATTCAATAGATTGGAATTTCTTATACTAAATGTTGGGTAGACTAGGCTTTTGTAGTATGTAGACTAAATGGATAAAATCATGTATGGAATCATCATCTATCTCAATGTTAGTGAATGGTAGTCCTATAAAGGAATTTAATATTATTATTCTAAATATTTTTTTAAATATCAAATGGTCGCACATGTCATGCGATATTTAATATAAAACTTTGCAAATAATCTTTGAAGTATCATATTTTCTAATAATGTTAGATACTTACATAGTCGCATACATCATACGGTATTTAATATTATTATTTCAAATATTTTTTTAAATATCAAATAGTCATACACGTTACGCGATATTTAATTTAAAACTTTGGAAATAATGTTTGAGGTATCATATTTTCTAATAAATGCTCATAACTGAAAGTATAATTAAGAAAGGAAAGGAACAGTAGAGTACCTTCCTCTGGTGCCAATTCTAAGGAGAGCAACCTTAGTCTGCAGAGTTTGTTGCTCAACGGCAAGGGAAGCCCTGATGCCACATTTAGAGAAAGGTAAAGTTCTGATTTTGAGAGATGGGAACACCACAGCAGAGCAAAGGGTCTCCATTTCACAATTCCAATTGGCACTGCACAGTGATAGATGGCTAGATAGAGAGGTAGCAAAAACATGTATGAATATGAGTAATATGAACAAAAACAATATGATTTGATCTCTAGATAAACAAACAGATATGATATGGTCCTACATAGCCAATGTAAGTAATTTATTATGTGTTACTTTAAAATAAGAGGATAAGTGGAATGCAACATTCAGTTTCTAACTGTTATACTTCCTTTTTTGCCAGTTTTTGGGAAATGGTCCTATAACTTTATCTTACTTGTGTTATCTACTTGTATTATTAGTTACTGTCTATCTTATTAATTTATGGATATATACAAACCTTTTAACTTTATCTTTTTAAATAAAATTATTTTTAAATAATTCATAAAAATATAAACTCAAATAAAAATTTGATATTTTTTCAAGTAAAATTCTAATAAAATTGTATGATAACATGCTAATACCAATAAATGTAGTCTTTTAAAGAGTAAATTCAATGTACTGCGGTATAAGTTTTACAACACTTAATTTCTTTTATAAATAACTTTAATTTCATAATTTATAAAAATGTAAATTAATAAAATTTAATTTCAAATCAGTTTTATTGGTTAATATTTTTCTCGTCGGTAATTTTATTTTTGTTACTTAATTTTCATATATAAATATCTAAATAAAAATATTAACAACGGATAATAAGTATCCGTAAATTGACTATCATGATATTTGACAAAAATATTTGTATTAATACTGTGTGTATCGATTAAAAAAAATTTATTTAATATATATTGTAGAGATTTTATTTGCCAATATGAACTTTTTTTTATAATCCCTCCTTTTACTTTACCTATTCTTATATTGTCACATCCAATCAATGTGAAGCTAGTATATCATAGAAAAATTTGAAAAATAAAACAAAATAAAAAAAATATATTATACAAGTAGTTTACGAATATTATTAAACGAGTATCGTTCTTCTTAAGACAGATATGGACGAAAGTTCTTGAGAAATTATTATTTCTTAATAGAATGAGTATTTTTTTTTCAATACCATCTTAAAAGATTATTGAATGTGGAGTAGGATTAAAGGAGTATTTTTTCTTAACTTTATAAGTCTACGCGATACAAGGTGTTTGTAAAAATGCATGAACCATAATTTTAGAGTTACTCATTTCATTATAAGAAAACGCTAAAATAGCGTCAAAAAAATTTAAGTTAGCTAAAAAATCGACTCAAATAGCATCGGTTAAAGTGTCAGTGTTTAAAATAAAATACATAACGTCGGTTAGGTCCATGCAAAAATCGTCATAATTTTATTTTAAAAAGAAAAAAATAGCGTCGGCCTAACCTATGAAAAAAATAAAAATTATTGTGTCAGCTTGGCCCACGCTAATCTTTGATCAACATAAAAGAAATAATGATGCGATGGGTGGACCCATGCTAAACCTTGTGTCGGCCAAGTCCACGCAAAATTAATTAATTTTTAAATTTAAAAATAGTCACGATAAAAAAGAATATAACTAAAATTAAATTAAATTTAAAAAATAATTAAATTTAGAAATATAATATAAAATAATAATATTATTATTATATTAGTAAAATATAAAAGTAATAAAAAAAGATAAAAAATAAAATAGATGTAAGATTGTATTGTAATAAAATTAATAAAAAAAATATTTGATTATAATTTTTGAAATTTAATTGAATGTTTAATCATAAAATATAAATAATTAATAATTAAATAATTAAATATAAGTGAATCATAGTTAAAACATAAAATATGATAGTTGAAAAATAAAATATGAGTAAATATAAGATATACATGTTAAAAGATACTTAATTTGTTAAGATATAAGATAAAGTTTTTAACATTTTTCTTTGTTTTAAGTTTTATATAACCCTTTTGTTTATTTAAATTAGATGATGTAATGAGTATTAATTAAACTTAATTTTTATTTATTTTTAAAAAATTATGGTTTTTCTTACAAATCACAATCTTCTCTTATTACAATTTTTATTATCATTTTTTCTCTACTCGTGAACTTGTCTTCTCTAGTGTTAAGATCTTTTTATTTAAATTGACATAAATTTTAAGAAACTTATGTAAATGAGGTACTGGTTAAAGTATAAACTTATTAAGTAAGAGTGAATCTGCAGAGTTAACATAAAAGACTCATCATTTGAAACTTTATAATAATTTAATTTACAAAATTTAAAAGTAGTTAAATTATTAACTTAAATAAGAGTTAAAATAATAAAAAATAAAGTGCTCATAAATAATTATACTTTTTTTGCATATATATGTTAAATTGTATTTGTTTATTATGTTTTTTATTATACATAAGAATAAAAATTAAAGTTATTTATAATTGAATATATTAAGTTATACACAAATATTATCTGAATATTAATAATAAGATATAAAGAGAATAAATTGTCAAAAATTTAAGACAATAATATTCGTATAGTACCTAAACATTATTATTTAAATTGATTATAATACACAAATGTATTACTAACACGGTAAAATAGAAAATAAATAATATAAAAAATAATATTGATATGAAATAAAAAATTAAATCTAATTTTCAACTTTTATTTAATCATAATATATTTAATTATAATTTTATTAATTATAAGATAATTTTAATTATAATTGTATCAAGTATAAGATAATTAAATAATAATAGTTATTATAATAATAATATTAATAGTAACAATAATAATAATTGTAATTGTATTAATAAGTATAATAATAATCGTAATATGACTGAAAAATTTATCTGGACTAATTGTTGTGGGTTCTGTTCAATTGTTGGGAAGTCCTGGGTTCGAGTCTCCATTGGTGCAGTTTCGTCACATTTTGCGTCGGCCTGACCCACGCTATACTTGACTTTGCCGACTCAATAGCGTGGGCTTTTGACCCACGCTAAAACTGATATTTCTTGTAGTGCTTTTTTCGTAAAAATGCATGAATGATAACTTCAGAGTTACTCAAATTTTTGTCTTATAATGTTGAAGGAGTGAAAAATTTTTTAATGAAACTTTGTAAATAAATGCTTACAAGGAGTTTGTGAATTTGTGTGAATAAAAAGTTTCTAATAAATTTGTGAAGACAAATTTTTCTATAAAATCCTCAATGTTGTTCTAGTCGTCGCTTGTTTTGATAACGACATTTGTATGTAACAGTTCCATCCATCTCTTCTAATCATAATAATGATAATAATGATATTTACTATCTACCACGCTTAATACGGTTCAAGTTTCTAGAATTCACAATGTTCATCGATCTTATGACTATTATTAAAGTCATTGTTATGAAAAAAGTCTTAAATTGTTATTACAAGGATTGAGGCTAAGGAAATCATGTTCACGGTATAGAAGAACAATTTCCTATAAAATGATAGTCAAATATATGTTAAAGTACCACATTAAGTATAAATAAAAAAGATAATCATATAATATATAAAGCGAGAAAACTTAAATCCTTTTAACAAATATCAATATTATTATAATACATTTGAACATAAAACCTTAAGCTCTAAGGTTTGTTAAAAGAGCATGATATCAACACTAGCAATTATATCTTAATCCTAAAAAAATGCATATGCTTTATTTATATATATATATTTAATGTACATATAAAGATAATGTAATTACTACACATTAATATTAGAATTGTGAATTTAAAAGAGTACATATAAGTGGCGAATGTTGTGAAGAACCATTAGAATAAAATAGAAAGTGAAAAATATTTTCAAACAAAGTTTTACTATAATGGGGAATGAGCTGAATATGGATATGGAGTAATTTTCTCCACCTGAAGAGGATAATAATGAATAATGTAAAGAATTTAAAGAAATAAAGATTATTGAGCCAATTAGTCAATGTGATGAATTAAAAAGCTCTGAACCTGATGGATTTAATTTTTAATTCATAAAAAGTAATTAGGCCATTATAAGACAAATATTATAAACATTGTATAAAGTTTATGAGTCTAGCTATGCACTTAGGGGTTGTAATGTGTCATTTATAATTCTAGTGATTAAGAAAGAAAATCTAATGAATTTAAGTGATGGCCTATTTTTCTGATAGGTTGTGTGCACAAAATCTAATTAATTCTTCCAAAAGTTTTTCGTAGTAGCCAATCATTCTTAAGTGATTGGAGACTATTTGACAATATATTGGTAGCAAATGAGGTCATTGATGAGATCAATAAGAGCTAGCAAATGAAGTCATTGATGAGATCAGTAAGAGCAAAAACAGTGAGGTCATAGTTAAGGTGTACTAGGAGAAAGTATATGATTCAATAGATTGGAATTTCTTATACTAGATGTTGGATAGATTAGGCTTTTGTAGTAAATAAACTAAATGGATAAAATAATGTATAGAATTATCATTTATCTCAATGTTAGTGAATGGTAGTTCTACAAAGGAATTTAATATTATTATTCTAAGTACTTTTTTTAAATATCAAATGGTCGCACGCGTCATGCAATATTTAATATGAAACTTTGCAAATAATCTATGGAGTATCATATTTTCTAATAATGTTAGATACTTACGTGGTTGCATGCGTCGTACAGTATTTAATATTATTATTTCAAATTTTTTTTAATATTAAATGGTCACACACATCACATGATATTTAATATGAAATTTTGGAAATAATCTTTGTAGTATCATATTTTTTAATAATTTTAGATACTTACATGACCTCATGCGTCATCTGGTATATATTATTTTAAAATATTTTAGATATCAAATGGTCATATGCATCATACGATATTTAATACAATATTTTACAAATAAATACTAAATTTTTTAATATCAAATCTCTAAAAATCAAAATATGAAAATTTCAAAAATTAAAAATATTAATCCAACAAAAAATTTTATTTATAAAACTATGTGATCCCTGATTTTCCATTATGAATAAAAATACGTAAGAGCAAGGTCAATCCTTGTCGAATTAAAAAAAAAAGATATTTTCTTCGTTTGTTTTTTACTTGTATTTTTGTTTCTTGTTTTGGGAAAAATAAATGTTTAAAAAAACTATATTCCTTTCACTTATTTAATTAAAGGTATCATCTTAGATTGTAGAGTGTTAATACCTTCCCTACACATAATTTTAATTTTATTTATTTTTTATTGTTAAAAAAATCCAATGATTCTAATGTCTAACTCGAACTTATCCTCCCTCTTATATTTTATATTACATTTTTTATTATTTATTTTATTAACTTAAGTGTTGGAAGGGCATTTGCAAGTGAACCTTCATTTCATTATTGCTCATATCCCATATCCGGCCTATAAAACTAAAAAATATCATCTCCTTAAATACTCGATCACAAACAATCAAATTTTGGTAAAATCAATCATAGACGTAATGTAACTTAATGTAACTTGACTTAATTCAAAAGTGTAAATATTTTGTATTCCATTAACCAACGATTTTGTGTGAATTACTTTTTATCAAATGATCATGTATTGATATCAATGATTCCAGAAAAAAAAAAACAAAAAATTGTATTGCCATGAAAGATTATTGAATTTTATGATAATTATTTAAAATCATATTTAGAGTAGAGTATTTTTTATCAATTGACAATGTAAATATTTTTTGAATAATAAATAAGTAAATATTAATCGAAACATATATTAATAATTGTATTTTTGTATAATGTACAAGACATACAAATATGTAATACAAATATAATGTTAATATTAATAATCGTTAAGATGAGGTTAACCATGTGTATGAGTAAAATAAAAACTTCAAGAGTTATGAACTTAATAGGGCCATCTAAAATACAGATTTATATGCATATATACATGTCAACATAAAAAGAGACGGAATTTCTAAAAATATCTTTCATTTATCCCTAATTTTATATGATCTAGTAAATGTAACATTACTTGCTCAACATTCGATTATTACAATTACAAAACAAAAACATAAGAAATAAGTTAAACTATAGTATAACTAAATCCATTTACTGTAAAATTATAAGAAATTTATAAACACATATATAATCAATTTTTTTCCTTGTCACACCAAACGCCATAATTTACTTTTTATTTCGTCAAAGGCACTAGAGAGTTAAATAAAATCATCCAAAACTTAATGACTTTTGAAAGATTGTATTGAGCCCTTCTAAGTGAGATTAATGCCTAATTTATGATGTACAATAGGAGCATCAAATTCTCAATTTTTATTCCAATTGGCAACAATTGATATCAAATTTGGGTTGTTTCTTACACATTTATTACATAAAATTGCATGCAATAAGCTCCTGTTTTCTTTCCATTTTTGATATCTTATGTAAATGATTTAAGTCATCAATAAAGTCTCAATTCATTAACAACTTCATAAACCCAATACTCTACACTCTATTCTTAGAATCATATCATTGTCACCTTTCTTACCACCATCTTCTCAATAATCATCAATTAACGTTAATACTCACAATATATTTTGTAATATATATATATATATATATATATATATATATATAAATATAAAGAAGAGTTACAAGTCACATCATAAAATCTTGCAGCATCTTTTCATTGGAATAGTAAACCAACATAACTTTGGTTTGTATTTATTTAGACAAAGTAAATATATTACAAAGCAAAAGTATGATCTCCCACATTGGCAATTTAGGGGTACAAACATCTTTCAAAAGACGGTCATACCCCCACACACTTATTCAAACTAAACAAGAAGTACACATATATAAATCTGAATTTGCATCCAATTTCAACTAATTGAAACTAATTTGGTATTTGGGTGATTTATCAGGAGTGAAGAGACCAAAATGCCTCTCAGATTCCTCACCCTCCTTCTTATTTTCATCAAACATTGCAAATAAGTAAGTCTCTATAGACCCACCTGGCCTCTTTATAGTTCCACTCCCACCCTTTGCATGTTTAATCAAATTGGCATAGTAAGTGGCTGCATTTTGAGCTGAGGCTCCATCTCCACCTTCAGATGGCCACCCACTCTCAGAAACAACTATCTTCACATCAGGTGCCCCCACCTTCTCAAGAGCAGCATATGTTGAATCCAACATTGCATCAAACAGGTTCTGATACCCCACACTGTTCGGCCCTTGTTGGGTGAAAAGAGCATATTCAAGAGTAATGTGGTTGTTAGGGTTGATATATGCAAAGTAGGGGTACACATTGGCAAGAAGTGGGGCTCCATTGCTCTTCAGAAACTCGATAATGGGTTTCACATAAGACTCTGAGTTGAAAACTCCATTATCAGGAGGGTAGGTGTTTGACAAAAGAGAGGAGTCTATTGCTGTAGACACCTTGATTTGACCTTGCAAATTTGCTGCGGAAATTGCATTCTGAATGTTGGTCATTGCGGGCAAAATGTACTGAGCCTCGTTGTAATTTGGACGAATTTCGTTTCCTACAGAAATGTACTTGAAGTTGACGTCTTGTGCATAGGGTAACACGTTTTTGCTGACCCAATCTGTGGCAGCATTTGGGTCTGTCATAGATTGAAGAGATTCCTTAGCCACGTCCATGATCAACTCTATTCCTGAACCTCTGAGAGCTTCTAGGGTTTCTGCTTCTGGAAAATATATACGCATTTTGCCTATGCCATTGCTTTTGTATAAATCAACAACTTCTTGCTTTGATGGCAGAGAATCAGCGATTACTCCGTAGCAAACTCCTATGGATTCTGCATCTGCATAATGTTTAACCAGGGATGAAGACATGAAACTGTATTAAATAGACCAATTTCATAGTATGAATTCATGTTACAGGTTTTATAAATTAGGTATAAAATTCACTTTATTAAATAGAGAAACTGTTTTACGTAAAGGTAAAAATTAAATATATATTAACCGTTATGTTTTATAGCCACTGTTATAATGCAATGTAAACTTTAAAAAGTAATGGTTATAAGAAATAGTAACCTAAGATGTTATAGAATATTCAATGATAACTTATTCTGCAAATAATATAGATTTATAGTTTCTTTTTAAGTTTAATATGATTTTATATTCATACATATAAGATGCTAAATATGTGATTTATATTATAAGAGCATTCCATTAAATGGTAGTTGTTTTTTTTATATAAAATAATTCAATGGAAAGTTATACATTATATAAAAATTGTATAACTTACAATACTATACTTTTATTCTTTGCCATATGCATGAATGTGTATATGCAGCATATTAAATGATACGTCTTGTATGTGTTATTTTCGTAATTAATAATTTTGATTTTTCTATTTTAAAATACAAAACATTTATTCTTCCAATTCTTCAAATAAGTAATAAAAGATATTTTTTATCACTTTTTATACAACAATGTGGAAATTAAAATAATCATAATTAACTTAAAATAAACAATAATTTAATATAACGTCAATCAAAGATTTTAACGATATAAGGTCTCAATATTGGCGGTTTAAAATTACATAATGAAAAATTTTCATATTTTATAGGATTTTTTTTCCTCAATTTGTGTCTCAACAATTTTCACTTCTAGATAAATCGCAAAATAGCCACTGTATGTTATTATTATTATTATTCATATTTATAATCATGTTTAATTTTCTTAATTATATCAAATATTTTTTATTGGGACGTTCATATGTGCTTCTACACACATATAATAGGAAAAATACGTTAATTAACAAGTATACATGCCTTGGAAAATTATACTGACATTATCTAGTCTTAAAAATAATTCTTCGTATAAAAAATATTAAAAATTATTGCTCAAAAGAAGATTATTAGTTTGACTATAAACCAAAGATGTAATGTAATCCTAGGAATATCTTTCTTGTATTTACAATAATTAATCAATAAATATCAAATTTCTTTATTGATGAAAAATTTATCTGCCTGATTATATATAATAACTTTTAAATGAAATCCTATACACCTTGCACCATTTATGTGTGCTTGTATTTTTCATTTTTGAAAAAAAAAATAATTATAATTAATTGAAAATAATTATTTATAATTGAAAGTTTCATTTTAAATTTAAAATCTAAAACTTTTTTTTGCATGTAATTTGAAATAATAAAATAATAAAAAGAAATAAAAATAATAAAATAATGTCTAATTAATACAATTTCTTTATAATAAAATTATGCGAATACGATTTATTTATCTCGATAATAAAAAAAGTTGTCCATATTTTAAACAATAGTACTACAAATCACATTATTATGAAAAAAAAAACTACAATATCCGTTTTTATTATCTCACTTTTTTTCTATTATATAATGCTGTATCATATATCTTTATATATTAGTGTATTGTATAAACCTGAAGTAACCAACACGCATATTTATAATTAAGTAATGAACACAATAGCAATAATTTTAAATGAAATAACACAATAGTTAGTTTTATAGTATTTCCAAACTCTCACTAATGCAAATTAGTATGAACACAAAATAAGCTTAATTTAATTAAGAAATGGCGTAAATTAAAGCACAAAATTAAAATTAATATATATTGATCTTTAATATAACAATATAAACATGAAGGGGGAGAGTATAGACCTGTAATGGAAGATAGTATTCCAAGAAGAAGAAGCACCAACATGGCTGACATTTGTGTGGTGCTTTTGAGAAACATATCAGTATCAATATATTATACCAAATCTTCACACAACTTTTATATCCTTTGCTCTTCCATAACCTCTATTTATATGCACACTCAAACCCTTTTTGCATGGCATCATAGTGCTTACCAAACAAACAAAAGACTTGACTTTACTCTTCTTTAGTCTTCAAATTTCTTCAATTTCTCACCACTAATTTCGGTAGATATAGTGTGAAACTTTTTTTCTTCGTCTGGAAATAATTATAACTCTTTTAAATTAAATAATAGTATTTTATCAGCTAATTTGGGTAGATATAGAGTGAAAGTCTTTTTTCTTCATCTGGAATTAATTATAACTATTTATAATAATAATATTTAAATTAAATAATAATATTTTATCAGCTAATTTCGGTAGATATAGTGTGAAACTTTTTTTTCTTCATTTCTGCATACTAGTCTTCATGAAGGAAACTTCTTAAAACCTACTTAGGTCACACGCATTCAATTTCAGTCTTCTACGTATTGGAAAGTCTATCGAACCATTTTAATTAAATGACTCAGGACCATTTTGGAATAGGTCAGAACTGAATGCACACGTCTTTCTCTGTTATCACAAATTTTTAATTTATTTACCAATTAAATCTGTGTGTTAATTAATGGCTGCTGGAAAAGAGAATCATCTTATAGAAAATATAGTACCTATTGTGCAATCAGTTTTAATACTACTCCTACTTTTTTGTTTTTATTTTTGTAAACTCTCAAATATGAATTTTAGTTAGAATTAAAGTAAAAAATGACATAAAAGGGTGTGTTTTGAAAAAATAATAGGAGAAAAAAATACTAAAGAAGGATAAAATAATGTTTTTTATAAGTTAATATTAGTTTATATCTAAGTGAATTTGTAAAATTATTTAAGAAATGTTTTCAATTCATGTATAAATCAATTTTAGTTTATGAAAAAATTATTCTATATTTTCTTTATTTTATTATCTTAAAGTGTTTACTGATAAACTTTAACCAAATAAACTTTTACTCTATTATCAAATGATTATGAATCTTTGCAATAATTATCTTAAAATTTTAATTTACTGGTAGGGTAAAAATCTGTACACTATTGTCAACACCCGATTTTGTCCAGGTAATTTTTTTAAATTAAAGTATGATGATAAAAATAAATTTAAAAAAAAAGAATAATAACATAAAAAAATATTTATTAGTTTAGGTTTTCTTGAAAAATAATGATAACAATAAAAAAAAAGCAAAATAAAAATAACGAATTTGAATTTTTCCATTAAAAAATAAAAAATGAATTTTTCCATTAAAAAAGTAAAGAAAATGAATTTTTCCATTAAAAATAATAAAATAAATAATTAATAAAAAACGAAAATAACAAGAAAATAACAAAAAATAATAATAAAACCAAAGTATCTAATTTAAAACAACAGAATCTGAAATTTAAAAAAAAAATAATAAATAAAATAATAAAAACAAATATAACAATAAAATAACTGCTTACTTGATTTGCAAGTTTTCAAAATAAACATAATAAAATAAAACAGTTTTGCTTAAATAAATAATATAAAAAATAGAGTAGTTTAGATTTGTCTGTTAATGTTTTAAATAAATAATTAAAAAAATATATAACGGAAAAAACAAAAAAAACGGAAAAGAGAGAGACTTTAATAAAAGGAGGAGAAACGGATACAGAGGGGATTGGGGGGTTTTTTTGAAAAAAAAAAGCACATGGATTCTGGAGAGGAAAAGAGAGAACAAAGAGAAGGAAGAAAAAAGAGAGAAAGAAAAAAAAACGGGAAGCACGCACGGAGACTTAAGAAAGAAAGAGAGAGGAGGAAGAGAAAGGGAGAACACGTTAAAAATAGAGAAAAAAGAGAGAAAAAGCAGAGAAGATTGATTCTCCTGACTTATTATCCACACTCAGTTTAAAACTGAGAAGCAAGAAACTTTTGAAAAGGAGACTATCATTTTTGAAGAACGCAGGTATGATTTGTAAGGTTTAAATTTTCATATGGATCTAGAAGTTTGAAATTTGTAAATCATGTGTTCTTAATAAAAAAAAAGGAGGTCATTTTGCTCTTTATAACATTTTGTTTTTTTTTTCTTATTTATTAAATAATAAAAAATTTATCATCTTTCATCTTCCATACATTCTTCATCCATGTATTTTATGCTCCAAAAACTACTCTAAAACTGCCCCCACAAATAAAAAAGTCACCAGGCACCATATCTAATTTTGCATTATCAAGAAATTCCATATTGATTGAAGAATGATTGTCGATGATTTTTTCAGAGAATAACCCTACAACAATGCTGCTGCCACTACAAGTCAAGTTGTAAAAAAAAAACAAAAAAAAAGTCTTTTGCGGAAGGATAATACAAGTTTGCCAGCTAAATAAAAGTGAAATAGTACCACTAAAGCATAAGTACTGGGGCAATCCTTTCTTGTATGTGTCTTTCCATTGTTCTTTCTTCACCCTGGCCAAAATATTCATTGAAATCGGGGACACTTTCATGTGATTCAATCAGTATCAATTTAGTATCCTGATTTCTCACCAAATCTATTTTCACCCATCTAACCCAACAAAATTGGCTATCCCTTTGAACCCTAATTTCTCATTTTTTAATAATTAAAAAACTGGGGCAACTCTGCTGCATTTATGATCAACTCTCAAAGTTTGAAGGAGTTAAAATAAAGTCACCCTCCATACTTGGGGCAATTTCATTGCCTATTTGAAGTTTAGCATGTCATCACCGTGTGTTCGTTCATCCACCCATTCCGACACATATGCATCAAAATGTTAGAATTGATTGTAGCAATAATTTTGTGTCAATAGTTAAGATTTGTGAATGTTTTTCCCAAAATGAAAGTTCAAGGCTCAATCAATGAATTCAATGATTCTATAAAAACATTTGGTTTAAAAAGAGCAAAATAGTAAATCAAAATCTTCATGCATTAAAAAAATTATTATTAAAAATAAAAAAAATCTCTCATGTGAGTCAAAATTTCATGCATCAGCATAAAGTCATGCATTCATACCCTAGTGGAAAAGTCAAACCTGCATTCAAGACATTAAAAAATACATCATGCATTCATAGATACATTCAAAGCAAAGGCAAATCATAGATTCTCACGCATTCAAACATGCATTCATTTAAGAAAAATCATAAATTGAATTTTAAAAAAAGTGGTTCCATGATCCCCTGCAGAAGTAAGGTCTTGACCATTCTTTATTTTTTGACTCCCTGCAGAAGCAAAGTCACAATTATTTAAATTTGTTAATGTTGACCCCCTGTAGAAGCAAGGTCGCATTTGTTTTTGATACTTGATCCCCTGCCGAAGCAAGGTCTTGACCATTCTTTATTTTTCGACTCCCTGCAAAGGCAAAGTCACAATCATTTAAATTTGTTAATGTTGACCCCCTGCAGAAGCAAGGTCACATTTGTTTTTGGCACTTGATCCCCTGCAGAAGCAAGGTCTTGGCCATCATTTATTTTTTCGACTCCCTACAAAAACAAAGTCACAGTCATTTAAATTTGTTAATGGTGACCCCCTACAGAAGCAAGGTCACATTTGTTTTTGGCACTTGATCCCCTGCAGAAGCAAGGTCTTGGCCATTATTTATTTTTCGACTCCCTGCAGAAGCAAAGTCAAAGTCATTTAAATTTGTTGAAATGTTGACCCCCTGCAGAAGCAATGTCGCATTTGTTTTGGCACTTGATCTCCTGCAGAAGCAAGGTCTTGGCCATTCCTTATTTTTTTGACTTCCTGCAGAAGCAAAGTCACAGTCATTTAAATTCGTTAATGTTGACCCCCTGCAGAAGCAAGGTCACATTTGTTTTTGGCACTTGATCTCATACAGAAGCAAGGTCTTGGCCATTCTTTATTTTTCGAGTCCCTGCAGAAGCAAAGTCACAGTTATTTAAATTTGTTGATATGTTGACCCCCTGCAGAAGCAAGGTCGCATTTGTTTTTGGCACTTGATCCCCTACAGAAGCAAGGTCTTGGCCATTCTTTATTTTTCGACTCCCTGCAAAAGCAAAGTCACAGCCATTTAATTTTGTTGATATGTTGACCCCCTACAGAAGCAAGGTCACATTTGTTCTTGGCACTTGATCCCCTGCAGAAGCAAGGTCTTGGTCATTCTTTATTTTTCGACTCCCTGCAGAAGCAAAGTTACAGCTATTTAAATTTGTTAATGTTGACCCCCTGCAGAAGCAAGGTTACATTTGTTTTTGGCACTTGATCCCATGCAAAAGCAAGGTCTTGGCCATTCTTTATTTTTCGACTCCCTGCAGAAGCAAAGTCACAGTTATTTAAATTTGTTGATATGTTGACCCCCTACAGAAGCAAGGTCGCATTTGTTTTTGGCACTTGATCCCCTGCAGAAGCAAGGTCTTGGCCATTCTTTATTTTTCGACTCCCTGCAGAAGCAAAGTCACAACCATTTAATTTTGTTGATATGTTGACCCCCTACAGAAGCAAGGTCACATTTGTTCTTGGCACTTGATCCCCTACAGAAGCAAGGTCTTGGCCATTCTTTATTTTTCGACTCCCTGCAGAAGCAAAGTCACAACTATTTAAATTTGTTAATGTTGACCCCCTGCATAAGCAAGGTCGCATTTGTTCTTCGAGCTAGATCCCCTGCAGAAGCAAGATCTTGGTCATTCTTTATTTTTTGACTCCCTGCAAGAGCAAAGTCACAACCACTCTTTATTTTTCGATCATCTGCAGAAGCAAGATCTCCTCATTTCTTTTCAGCACATGATGATACCCGAACAAAATCAGTGTCTCTATCTTTACTTAATTTTTACTTTGATAATATGAAATTTTTCTCAAACTTTCATATTATCATGTAAAACTTAAGTAAAGAGGGGTAACTGTCAACACCCGATTTTGTCCGGGTAATTTTTTTTTAAATTAAAGTATGATGATAAAAATAAATTAAAAAAAAAAGAATAATAACATCAAAAAATATTTATTAGTTTAGGTTTTCTTGAAAAATAATGATAACAATAAAAAAAAAAGCAAAATAAAAATAGTGAATTTGAATTTTTCCATTAAAAAATAAAAAATGAATTTTTTCATTAAAAAAGTAAAGAAAATGAATTTTTCCATTAAAAATAATAAAATAAATAATTAATAATTAAAAAACGAAAATAACAAGAAAATAACAAAAAATAATAATAAAACCAAAGTACTAATTTAAAACAACAGAATCTGAAATTTAAAAAAAAATAATAAATAAAATAATAAAAACAAATATAACAATAAAATAACTGCTTACTTGATTTGTAAGTTTTCAAAATAAACATAATAAAAAAAATGGTTTTGCTTAAATAAATAATATAAAAAATTAAAAAAAATTAGAGGCATAGAAGGAGTCACCAAGATTCAAACCCATGCCATGAAACTGGCACCTTAGACCAATTAAGCCACCTTGACTTTGTTGTTACATTCTTCCAGAATAAATTCAAATGCCTATCAGTACTTGTTCTTCGCAAGCCATTAAACTGCTCCCTGCAACCTCATATATTTAGACCTACACCCATAATTCTTTTTGTTTCCAGAAATACCCCTTTAGTTCTTTTTATAAAAAAAAATAAAGAAAATAAAAAGTTTTGACATAATTGTGTTTTTTTTTCTTTTTAAAAAAAATGTTTAACTTCTAACTATCCAAATTTTGATTTGAAAAGTTATGACGACTCGATTGAATTCTTAAAATGGTCGTTCGCACCGTACAAGAGTTTAATTCGGGAAGTTTTAACTTTGATTGGAATACCAAAAGACCGCACGAGTCTACGGTATCCAAATTTGAAGTTTTAACTTTGACTGGAATACCAAGAGACCGCACGCGTCTACGATATCCAAATTTGAAGTTTACTCTAAAAAACATTCAAAATAAAAAATATATAAAATTTTCAAAAATAAAAAATATTAAACATTTCAACAATTAATTTTTCTAAAGAACTACGTAACCCCTAATTCTCTATCTTTGATACGTAGGAGGCGAGGTTAAATCCTTGTCGGGCCCTTTCTAAAAAATAAATATCTTTATTTGTTATTATTTGCATTTTATTTCTTTCTTTTTATTTCTTTTTTGGGAAAATAAATATTTAAAAAAAATCACACTCAGATTACTTATTTAATTAAAGGTACCGTCTTAGGACGGGCGTTGTGGGGGGTGCTAACACCTTTCCCACACGTAACCGACTCCCGGACTCAAAATCTGTTTTTGCAAACTTGCCTTATCTTGTTTTTTTTTTGTTTTCCATAGTTTTCCTTTAATAAATTATGGTGACGACTCCTCTGTTTTAAAAAAAATAAATAAATAATTTTGTTCGCCGTCTCCGTCGTGACCCCGGTTGCGACAACTATCATTTGTATAAATCAAAATTAAACTAAAAATATACTCTCAAAATTCAATTTGTAAATATTTTTTTTTATAAATATTAGTCATAAAATTCATACTTTTCTTAATCAGCCAAAAGAAACTTTTTCTTGATGTGGGGGCACTAGGGATATGCAAGCCTTTTATATGACAATCAAGTTCAGTCAAGCCTTTATTTTCTACAACCCTTAAAAATCTACCTTTTGGAAAACGATATTTTGTTGTGCATTATAGACTATTTAAAAAATGGAAACCAATACCAAATAATATTTATCCCATATAAAATGAAATTAAGGTTGTTGTTGTTCACTTTTTAGTTTTACTTTCATACTTATAGGTATTTATAATATAAATGAAATTCTTTTATATGTTTCTTTGTCTTTTTTCTTACTAAGGACCTTGTAAGTAAAAAAAAAAAAACTTTTACTAACAGAAACAAAATTAAAAATGACGAAGTTTAGAGTTGTTTCTTCAGATGTTGTAACTAGATGTAATATGTGACAAATATTTTAATTTTGATTTCGACACTTAGAAAAATAATTTTATATTTTTTATCATTAAAATCTATAAAAGTCATTTTAATACACATTTTATTTTCAAAATTTGGTTTTCATGAATTTATGAAGAGAAGTGATATATGAAATTTTTTTTTTAAATTTTATTATATAATTAAGAGAAACTAAAAAAGTGTGACACAAGATAAACGTAGTTTTGGACAAATTGATATTTTTTTTTTATCTATGTAATTTTCTTCTACACTCTATGAATATGAAAACTCATCCAAAAATATAATAAATGTTATTTTACTCATTATGGTAATTTACGAAAAAAAGTTGATGCAAAAATGAAAAAACAAATAGCAAAACTTAGAGCTGAAAAGTAGTTTTATATACATTTATATACATTTTCATTAATGGAAAACAGGTAAACTACCTCCCCACTTTGCTATTTACTATCTATGTACATGATGTAAAAAAAATTGTGTTTGTAAATAAAATAAACATTTTTACTTTGGACATTCAAAAATACAATATAAAACTCAATATTTATAACGGATGATACAAGTATTCAACGTAAATAATAAATTTTAAACTTTACCTTAGAGACTCAATATCTGACATAAAATTTGATTTAGATCATATCAAATTTCCTCTTCCTCACTTTCTCGTGGTCGCTATTTTCCCTTTTACTTGATAGACCATAAATATTTGACTTGAAATGTTTCTTTTATATTAGCATGCCGAGAATGTTTTGTTTTAAAAACATATAGAAAAGTATTTTTCAACACAATTTTAGAAAGTATTTGGTAGATATTCACATTAGCAAGGCATAGAATTTACTCAGTAGCAGAATATTCAAAAGTATTTTTTGTCAAGTACCTGAAGAAAAACAAAATAAAAATTACTTCTAATTTTATCTTTTAAAAAAATAAAAATTAGCCACACCGAAGAGCAATTACCCTAAATGAAATTTCAGAACAAACAATGGATTATCAGAGCAGTATGAACAAAGAGAGCTAAAAGAGATAAATGAAGTAGTATCACATAGTATTTATAAAAAAAATGTTAAGAAAAGAGTTTTATTATGAACATAATATTTGTTTGATTAGATTTACACTATTAAAATATAAAAAAAATTAATGTTATTATTTATCTTTAAACTTTTAAACATTAATAATTGACCATATATTTGTATTTCTGACGTATTAAGAGGTTTTAAAAACGTTTTATTTAGGTTAATTAGTTGACTAGTAGTGTGATATTTGTCATTATTATAAGATCATTAATGAATAGATGTTGGAATTCAAAGGCAAAATTTGAACATTCATTTAAGTAATTGATGGGGCAAAAGTTAAATCTTCATGGCCAAGCAATTCTGTGGAAGTGCCATTCAAATTTGCATCTTACATCCATATAAACAAAGGGTTCCACTCAAAGAGAGGTAAAAGAAAATGTAATAATTTTTTTAAATGGACCAAATTAGAGGCTAGTCCATTTTACTACCCTACCCACTTATGATAAATTAAATATAGTTTGAATAGACCAACTCATCTAAAAATATACTTAATTGCAAAAAATATAATAAAATAAATTTTTATTTATTTGGTATTCTGTAAAGTTTGAAGTTGATGAACAGAAACTTCATTAAAACTTGAAAAATTTAAAGTTGACGAGGATTCTGATATGCCGTTCTTTTATTCATTATATTTTATGTATAGTGTAATTTTTTATTTTATTTTTATATATGAAGTTTAATTTACACCTATTGTATTTTTTTAAATATATGAAAAAAAATTAAAACAAAAGTTTTAATTTTTGTTTTGTTTTGAAAGTAATAGTTTTAATTCAAGGTGGGGTGACTTGTTTTAACAATTCCATATGATTAATATATCTTAGATTAAATTACTAAATGCTAGAGGAGATGGTGAAATGCACCTCACAATACAAGACTAACACAACTAAATATTCTAATTTTAGGTAGAACTTTACCTATATGGAACCATGAGTTAAGAAAAATTTAATGAAAAACCAATTTTAGAAAACATTTACATTAATTAAAAATAAAAGATGGAAATGTACTTGTTATGATAAGTTTTGTTGCCTTTTACAATATCTTTCAAATTACATCCATAATTATTTTTATAATGGGAGATTTTAATTAGTTTATACTGTAAAAAATTTTACATTGATGAATAATTATTAAATTTTGAAAAAATAGGTTTTAGTTTATTTCAATTTAGATAGCTAAATCTTGTTTAGTTTAGTCATGCAATGATATGATGTAATTCAGTTGAATTTACTTAAATAATTATACAGTTCACTTTATAGCTCCCTCAAATTTCTTTAGTTTAATTTTATAGATTCAATTTAATTAATACATTTTATCAACTTTTACACATTAGAAAAAAAAAAGAAGAAGAATTGTCATTACATGTTTATAGTCTTTAATGTGTGAGAAAACATTTCAATCAAACTTATATGCAACTAAGTTAGTTCAGATGAATATACATACTAAAGAAAGAAGTGTTGTCATCCCTTTCCATCTCCTAATTCCTTAGGTAAATTCCTGGAAAAGAATGAGGTTTTCAGTTAATATTATGACATGATTTTAAGATTTTGGAAATGGTTCCTGAATTCTTGTGTAGATTACTGGAATCTGGGTTCAGATTCACCCAATGGAGTCTAGAAATGGTGTTATGAACATTCATACTGCACTTTTCTGTGTTATTTCATTGATGACTTTTTTGCATCAAGACAAAAATAAATTAGAAAAGAAAACACAAAAAATATTGAATAAAAATAGTCAATAAACACAACAATAAAACGATACACGCATGCACACAAATATGAGAACAGAAAATAAGATCATCCATTTGAAAACATAATTAACTATATAATAATATAATAGACTATATATATATATATATATATATATATATATATATATATATATATATATATATTATTAATATTCATGTTACACAATTAATTATGTTTTTAACATAATTTTTCTTTGGTAAAATTGATTATATTTTTTATGCAATTAATTATATTGTTAATGTTTATATTTTTTATTAGAATAAAATAAAGAATTCAAATAATAAATAATAATAAGCAAATATATTTATTTTTCAATTATTTTCATAATTGCTAAAAAGATATTTCTAATTTTTCACTTACCATCATTCCATTCTCATAAAAGATTAGTTAAATAAGGTGATTTGTACATGTTATGAATAAATATTTGAGAATAACTTTTAACTGACTAGTAGATTTGTCTCTAACCACATGCATATTCATGTTAGAAAATAACATGTTATGGAATTCCTTAGAAGTAAAGAGGAAACATGGAAAACAAAAAATAAAAAATTAATAAACATGAGAAAATGGTAGAAACGTGTGTTTAACATTTCCCCGCAAATATTAAGACATTTACGTGGAGAATTTATACAATGAATTGTAATTGAAAATGCAATTATTGTATTATAATATAATGATATATATTTTTGTAAATATTTTATTAACGCATATATTTATAATATATAATGAATTCACTTTATGACATTAAATAGTAGGTTGTTAATATTTACATTTTTTACTATGCTAAAATATAATTAAAAATAATATTAAAATAAACAAATAATATATTTTAATTTGATTCGTAGGTAATTACTGACTAATTGATTCCTTAATAAATTAACCATCAAATTTTCCATTGCTAAATTTCACCAATAATAATATCTTATCAATGGATTTTCTTATAGTGATCGTTCAAATAATATGATAGAGCAATGAATGTCTAAGTCAGTTCCGCACCGAGAAACGATTCGAACAGTAGTTCTTAACCAAAAGTTTAAGGAAAAATAAGAGAAAGACGGTAGTTGCTTCCTCCATTATATAAATTATTTTCTCTCTACTAAATCATTTTATAATATACCAATAATATTTTTATTATTTTTATTTTAAAATTTATATATTAAATAATTTTTATTTTTTCTCACACATTTAAAAATATCTCTATCATATCTACTGTATATTTTAACTATAAATAATTATTTATTACATAATATCAATTTTTATTTTTTCAATCAATTAAATATTAATGATTATTTTATTTTTTAAGAGTTTATTAAGATAAAATATTTTATTGTTAAGATATTTACAATTTTAGTTTGTTAAATAAGATATTTATAACTTTTAGTTTTAGCTTGTTAATATCTTTTATTTTTCTTGATTATACTTAACATTTGACTTGGGAGGGAGAAAAAAATTATATAATAGATAAATTTTAAAATAAAAATAATAAAGATATTTTTGATATTTTAAGAATTTGTTAAATGTATAGAGCAATTTGTATTTTGCATGAAGCACGTCTTGTCTTATCCATAACTCTATATTTTTAAATAATTCTTACACTAATTAAAGTTATTTTTTAAAATAAAAAATATATTCTGACTAAACAATCCAAAATTTATTTTCAATAAGGAGATATTTCAGATTAATTCAAAATACATTTTAAAATACATTCCAAATTAATTATAGAAGAGAAATGCATTCTGAATTCCACTATCCATAAGATATTTCCTTATACAAAATACATTTAGATTGTATAATTCAAAATATACGCAAATATTGAAAATAAATTTCAGGTTGTACTAAAATAAATATGCATCACAAAAATAACGAAAAAACATCAAAACTAACCTTTTCAGCACAATAGTATACTATTTTTTTGTTTTTGGTAACACTGATATGGAAAAACTTAAAAGACAAATGCCTAAAATAGGAATAAACAATAATTTTAAGTTGTTGGCTAAAAAAATAAGTTTTATTTATCTTTAGATCAAAATATATAGTGAAAATATTGTCTATTGAAAATTATTGGGATGTAATTACATTTTAAACCAAATAGAATCAATGTTGCATTTAATATAGATTATTAAAACTTGGTATTTTAGACCAAGTTTTTTTAAACTTGTAGGTATTTTAAACTATGTTTGATTAGTTATCTTTAATATAATACTTAAATTAAGATTTAACCTATTCAAACTCTTATTTCCAAAAGGTCAAAAAATGTGCATTGATTCAAAACCGCTAAAATGAAAATATCTGATTCTCAAATACAAAAATTTTGAACTTTCCCCTCTTTTAATTTTACTGTTGTTATTATTTTTATTATTATTATCATTATTAATATTATTATTAATATTTTATTATTATTATTATTATTATCATAATTAATAACAATATTATTATTAAAAATTATAATCATAATATAATAAAAGTTATATAACAATAATAATCTTCAATCACAAAGTTTATCTATATAATAATTACAGATTTTATATGAACATATAAAAATTGGGTTTGATTTCTTTATGAAATAAGTAAATATTAAAGTTTGCCATTTTTTAAGAATTAATTATTTTCTTAGACAAACATGAGTGCTCAAACAAACTTATATTTAAACTATGAAAAAAATATAAATTAGTTGTTATTAAAAATTTTGGCTAATATTAAACGAAACATGAAAATTTTATAAAAAATCATAAATGACCAGCCAATTCTCATTGTCATAATCGTAAAATACGTATATTGCAAATATATATATTATTTGAATATTATTTAAACTTAATTTAAGTGTTTCGGAAATCAGTAATTTAAAAAAAAATCACTTAAAAGGACTAACTTACTTTCAAAACATATTAAAATGACCTAATAAATTTATATAAATAGTACAGACACATATAT
>Ga0209489_102706_pt1 | contig 35636 bp, 13 predicted proteins | sample SiratrowhiteBW_FD_187527 | JGI IMG/M metagenome (GOLD analysis project Ga0209489, IMG submission 187527) | Root nodule microbial communities of legume samples collected from California, USA - Siratro white BW (SPAdes) (version 2) | ecosystem: Host-associated > Plants > Roots > Nodule | place... | reverse complement strand
ACTCTTTTTTTGACATTTCTGGAGTTTAATATTTTTAATAAATCTAATTAAGCACTTAAATTAAAAAAATTTAATAATTGTTAAGAAAATTCAAACACACACACATATACATATACTATATATATATATATATATATATATATATATATATATATATATATATATATATATATATATATATATGTTTCCTTGAATTTATTTTATTGACTAAGTCATAGGACAAAGCAGAAAGTGATGGGAGGAGTCGTAATTTTATTCGTGAGTGAGCAATGACTTTATGATGTTTGTAGGAAACCAAACATATGAAATTGGAGGTGAGCAGTAATTTCAATTCTAAATATTTTCTGAAATACAGTCGTTTTTTCTCTTATTCTTTTTCCATCATGTCCACTCTTTCTTATTCCAACATTTAGTTATTACATAATAATCTTCTCTCCCTTTTCTTAATATCTTCCATTTTTCTTGCCCTTCTTCCATCTTGTATACTGTAGGATTTAGGTGTACATTTATTAGGGTCATTCATGACTTTATGAAGGTTTTAGGAAACCGTGAGTATAACTTTGAGTTGTTGGGAGTTGTATTATTCTGCCACCTTTAAAGAGTTAGGAAACACTTCTTTGAAATTTGGAAGTCTTCGGAATATCAATCCCAAATTTGTGAATGAATAGACATTTTCTATTGCAACTTCCTTTTCTTTGAATTTCTTGCTGTCTCGGAACATCAGTTATCACATATGTCTGTTATTTTCTAATTTTAATGGCGTGTACATGTATCAAGATTGACTTTGTCCTTGTGATTTGGTGGTGAATTTATATTAGTGGACCATGATGAGCTGAGCCAACCTAGTTTGACTCAAAATTAAGATGTTTCGCAACTAAAATAAAATCAATTTCAGCTAAGAAACATGGTAGATGATGCCAATGTTATATTATACTTTGCATTATTTTTTTATGTAATATTTAATTTTTTTAGTAAAAAGAATATGATAAATAGAAACATAGACAGGTAATCTTTAACATTTCAAATTTTTTAGATATAATATTATAAAAAATATGAAATTATTTAACAGCTTAAAAATATAAAATATTGTCAAAGTATATTGTCCGTTCGAAAATATTATTTGAAAGAATTCTTGATATACATTTTTTTTGAAAAAAGATATGAATATTTACGAATTAAATCAAGGACGATATATTATGGTATCAGATGAAAGATGATCAACCTCCAATGAAATATATAATGTTCATCCTAAACCTCGTGACTCTTTACCTTTCGATTTTCAGATTTGTGCCACTCAAATCTCGATTAAGACTTACATTAGTATGGGCTTCACCCATAAACTCCTTTAACCCATAAGTTTTGGGCAGGTAAGTGAACAGGACCAATACCACTTGGGTCACTTACACCGTTGAAAGAGCAATAAAAGAAAGTGTAATTTTCTATTAAGACATTTTCCAATTACAAAAATATATTATAATTCTTTTCCTAAAAACGAGTCAATGTAGTTATTTCGTCCAATACATTAATAGCATTACGCGAAACACGAGTAACGAATCATATTTAATGACGCGAACACTAGAAAAAACTACTTAAACTTTTCAAAATAAAATAAAACCAAATTAATAACATTAAAAAATAGTGAAAATAAATTAAAAAATGCCATGGAAATAATATGGTAAAGGAAGTATGATATATAAAAGAATGATTGATCTGATTTAATATTGATGAATATCTGTATTTATATAGGAAGAAAACACTCAATCGTGAATAAGTACTAGATCAAATATGTTTTGAACCACTCTCGGCTAAAAATAACCATATTTGGTTAACTCGTCTTCCATGGGAACTTCACCGTAGGGTTCTGACTCCAAATTTTTACGGCGATGATGATTACCTTATAGGACGTGGCAACTATCCTTGGTCTGCGTTCAATGTATCAGCAAGAAAGAACTCTTGCTTAAGACAGGTTTGATGTCGAAAATATTTTTCTTAGGTGTAGTTCATTGTAGAAAGAAAGAATAATCCATAGATGTGGATTTTAGGAACACGTATAATTTTTTGATTCTCGAATTCTATTCTTCAAAACCTAATTTCTAGATGATATCTAGTAAGGGATTAGAGGTCTTATATAGAAATTAAGCCTCAAATTAGAATTTGAGAAGAAAAAAATGTAAGAATTCAATACGTATTTAGAGATCTCAATTTTATCCGTAGAGGTATAAATGAAGATAAATCGTGACAGTGTTTCTATTTTTGTTTTTTCCTTATACTCATGCTCATAAGCTGTTCGTGAAAATTCCTAGAAAGAGTTCTTTAACAAATTCACTTTATATTGTTGTCACTCTAATTTAGTTATGAGTAACCTGCTTATGCAGATTATTTGGTTGTCTTGGGTAGTAATAAAACATTCATTTCCGAATATCACACAAATTCTTTGGGAGACCATATAATATTCATCAAATATTCAGAATTTGTTTTGCTTCTAAAGCTCCACCACTACCCAGAGCAATTGTTGAATCAGAGTTTTTTGGTGTGATGTTTTCCACTCTATCTATCACTCACTGCATTTGTTTTGGTATTGTTCCTTTTCAAAACACGACGGTTGTGCTCAACCTAGGCTTTTCCTCTATGAATGGTGGTCGCGGGAACAGTTTTACCGTGAACCACAACTCTGTGCCAATCTCGTGATCGACAAAGTTTTTTTTGTTCTTTCTCAACTAAAAAACAACTGTAGTCCCAATCTCAACTTTTACTTAGACTTGAGCTATACCAATGTAAAATGAAAACTAAAAAAGAGAAACAAGTGTTTACCATTCCAAGAAGAAAACATAGGACATATAGTACAAGCCATACATCTGTTTAGAACTACTTTTATGATAATAAAAAGATCATATTTTAGTTAGAACAAGCTTTAATAGGCTTTCTTCCTCTTTTAGTAGATTCATTTTCGTGCCTATGAGAAACAGATTGTTGAGTTGGTTTTGGATATCAAACATTCCATATCTAATATGCTGAAAAGCATCTTTACCAAGAATATTCTGAAAACTCCCAATGAAGCTTCCGTATGCTGGCAACAAGATGTTTTGCAGTGACATTATAATTTGTTCCCTTTGCTGCTTATCAAAGACAGCCCATTTAGATTGAGTACGACATATATGCTCAAAGCCATTGTTGAACAAATTGATGTTGCTTTTCAGTGACTCTGTGTAAGCATTAGGCGCCACTGACTCATTGTTCTCCACCTTCAGAAACTCCAGTTCTGTATTCCAAGTACTTTGATAAAGTTTGAGGTTTTGCTGAACTTTTGCACTGTATTTTTTGAAGCAATCAAGTCCGGACCTTTCTGCGCTTAGCTCTACAAACCTCCAATTACTTATCATGAAAAGGTAGCTTTTTGCAGGATTCCATCTTTTGGTCTCTGCCATCAATTTTCTCTCGAAATGCTTCATTATTCGATCAATATATACACAAAATGAAGATGTTCTCGCTACATTATGCTCCGAGGTCTGTTGGAGCAAACAAGTAGAAACGAGATACATCATGACATTAATGGTCGTTACACTAACCCAGCAACGATTGGCCATTGACCTGGCGTTTGGGTTTAGGAAAATCATAATATTTCTCACTTTCATAAAATTGGCCATGCTTGCTTTTCCTAATTCGTCGTGGAACATTGCCATTGCCTTCTTTATCAGTGACTCTGAGAACAATGATTGAAACGAAGGAATTATGTCACCCCATGCCTGAAGCATGTTAATGATTTCGAACAAACGCCAGTTCGAATGGATTCCACTCGCAGTCACAACGGCAATGTTCAGCAATTGAATGGTAGCTCCCCGAAAAACATCAGTGAAACAAAGATCAGCAACAGAAGGGAACCCGCAGAAGACACTATCACAAAGTCGTCGCTCACTGGGAACAAGTACCGTAAGAGCGAACTGCACAGCCTCAAACCGTCTTCTAATAACGTAATCTTTAAATTCCACGCCTTCACCGTGCTCCTCGGTGTTGATCTCTGGGAACCCTAATAATTTTTTTAAGCACTCCTTTAAGCTTTCCCTCCGCCAATTACAGTACACCTCATAGCACTCCTTAGTCAGCCCAACACCCATCATCAGCTCTATAGTTTTGCGAAGGTCGTTGATTTTTCCCAATTGTAGCGCATCGATCACAAAATTATGGTCGATTACTGGTAGTCTAGAACCATCTTCAACGCATTCCTTTACATACTTGAAAAGCGTGTTGGCTAGATTGGAATTGTCCTTCCCAAGGGTCTTAGCACAATCCACGAGATGTTGCATCATACTAGCATGATTGATATCAATAACTACAGGATGCTCATCTTGGACTCCAAGATTCTGGTATGATGTTGTATCTAACGATGAACGAAGAATAATAAGGCCATAGCTGAAACCTACTCCAACAATAGCTAAGGCAAATTTAATCTTCATGAGTAGTAGGATTAGAAATCCGAGGAAAAAATTTAAAAGATCAACTTCAAAACCGCACTGAGTTTGCCTTGAGAGGCTGAATGACATAACAGCAAAGGCAACACAGGAAATCAAGCTATAAACATCTGGTTTCCCATTCCCAGCTTTATCAGCGAAATAGGAATACACTGATGTGATGGTCAAGAGCAACAGTGCTGAATGAGCTTTGAATCGGATACTCGTTGAGCGTGGACATACTTTTGCATGTAGACTCCAAAAACAGACAAAGACACTAAAAGCAGTGTAGAGAAAGATCTTGAACAGGCTCCACTCTCCGAATAGTATGGTGAAGGAGGAGCTGCGAGCATAACAAACAAGTCCAACAACGGTTGAGAAAAAACCTAGAAATCTCCATACTGCTACCTGCCTCAACCATAGTTGGATGTCCAAAGTAGTAATCATGTTTTATCTGAAGTGAGTATCTAAGAATACTTTGCCAACAGTTATATTATAGGGTACATTTATAACTGGTATGAAAGCTCACACTCCCTTTCTTGCAGACGAGATTTCGAGGAAAACACAGAGTGATACTAGGAAAATAATGGACAGACGTCTAACTAACACTAATTCAAAGTAAGGTCTAACTAACACTAATTCAAAGTATTTTTAAAATAATATAACTGCAGCTCCTTTTGACCGACGCCACTAAACTTCAAAAAAAATATATTTAAGAAAATATAATGTCGGCAGTAATTTATAATTTATTTTCATTGTGTGCTTCTATTTGTCTCCGTAGCTTATGCCGCCAGAAATCATATTATAAAATCAAATTTTCTAGCTATTCCAAATATATTATGGTTGGGCACCTGTACAATTATAATTGTTAATCTATGTATTTTTTTGGGTGAATTTGTTGTAATAAAGAATAAAAAAAAATTGAAATTGATAATTAAAAGGGTAAAAACAGATCATGAAAACATAAAAGTTCAAAAAGTATACAATTCACGAGCAACACCTAATTAAAAACAAACATTACAATTTAATAAAATTGGTATCAAACAATTTGAAGTAAGCATGACTTATATGTTAATTACAACATCGAAAGGAAAAAGCCTTCTATTCAAGAGCCACACATGATTGAAATGAGAGATCAGAAGCCATGGACACTTGAGTAATTGGAATACTGCCTATCAAACCAATGCAAAGAATCAAAATTTATATTTACCCAAATAATATTTCCAATATTTTATAAACCAAAATGAAGTCATGTTTTATCTGAAACAAGTCTAACGATAGTTGAAACAAAACCTACAAATCTCCATACTGATAACTGCCTCACCCATCTCGTGACTTGGATGTTCAACGAAGTCGTGTTTTCTCTGAAGTGAGTATTTAAGAATTGCTTTTTCAAACAGACGTAAAATGCAACCAGTTTTCCTCGTAAAAAAAAATGTAACCAATTTGTGTCTAGGATGAATGTTCCCATCACACCCCTTTTTGGCAGACGAAATTTCGAGGAAAAGCCAAAAGTCTAGTCTCCTATAATAAGTTATATTTCCCCTTGACGCGGAATAAGTATGATCAATTAATTTCGAGGAAAATATTGGATTGGACAAACAATCACTTTCTTTGATCTGCGTTTAGTCCAATTCCATATATTTTGTTTACTTTTCACAATAATACATATATATATATATATATATATATATACACACACACATGTATACACACACTTTTTTTTATTAATTTATATTTTATTGTTATGGGAAAATGAAAAAAATATTAGAAAGATAAAACTTTTGTATTGAGTCAATATCTCCAAGAAGATAAAGTCTAAAAGTTTTCGACATCTAATGAAGATCGAATGAAGGTCTAATTGTAGAAAAAATTTCGACATTTACTTCAATAAAAAATTATAAAGTGATAATAATATAAACAACAAAAATGAGTAAGAGATAATATATCCTTTGTTGGATATTTTATTACGTAGGTTTCAATTAAGTTATTATTAATATGATAAAAAGCAGATAATAATTTTCTTTTGAAAATTTATTACAATTCGATTTTATTGGAGATAAAATAGAAAAAGGAATAAGTAATTGATACACGATAATACTTGAGTTATTATAAGTGATTTATTTAAATATCATTAATAGATTATCAAATAATTTATATAATAAGTTATGAGTGAATATTTATGAGATACTAGAGAATGAGTATGTAAACAAGTTCCCTAAGTTCAAAATCTAAATAACTTTAAAATTTTGAAGTAGATAGATAATTAATTGATTTCGTTTCTTTATGATGAATAAGTTTTTTTTTTAGCTTTAGTATATAAAGTACAATTTTTAGTATTTTTTTTTACCAAAAGTACAATGTTTAGTATCTTTTTAGAATTTTTAGGACTCATTATAAATATTGAAATACAATATTCAGTACTTATTTTACAAAAATCAAAACACAACTTTTGGTCAATGTTTATAAAAAGTGAAACATAATGTTTAGTGTTTGTTCATAAATATTGAAACATGGTGGTTAGTACTCAATTTTGGCTATTATTATAAAGATTGATGGACAATGTTTAGTACTTTATGGAATTTAATGTACAACAGCTAATGCATATATTAGCGCTGGATCATGAAGAAATTGGTGTAAATTGTTTATTCCAAGTTGATTAGATGTTGCACATTATTAGGTGGTAAATATACAAATTATTTATTATATGTTGATTGGAATACATTATTTTGTGCTAAATCATAATGATGCAAATTGTTTGTTAGTATATCGCGATAATGTACAAATTCAAAACATTCATTTGATGATGCAACAATCTTTCATGCTTTGGAATATAAAAATTGTCTAAGGCACAAAATTGAAATGGAAATTATCATGATACGAGATAAAATTAGAGACCCTTAATTATAAAGACAACCTAGTAACACTTCTTGTGGAGTCAATTAAAGATGTTGAAGACATAAAGTTAGATTAAAGATGTTCAATGCATGAATTAAGATAAACATAATTTAGTACTTATTAATAAAAAATTACTGAAGATGTGAGATCGAGCTAAGTATGCTTAAAGCTTTGGAGTTGATATAATAATTACACTAACAAATTCAATTGATGTAAAAGAAAAAATGATAACAAATTTGTAATTTTTTACAAGTTTTTAACATCCACACTTATATAAGTAATGATGAAGTGTATTTAAATTTTATAACATTTCCCTTCGGTTTTAGGAGACAAGGTAGTTGTTGCTCTCCCTTCCCACAGTTTCCTTCGATTGGCGTCGGTTTGCGTGACTTCATCAGTTTAATTTAACCTTACAAACCGGTTTGTAAAGTGAGGTTTGTACTTATTTATAAATTATTGAAAGATTTTATCTATAGTGGAGGGATCTCCAACATTCATCATAATTTGTTTCTCACTACTGTCATTTAATTAGTTATTGTTGTTAGTCTTATTATCATTCTTGATCTCTCTTGTTGGTTGATTGATTATTACTTGATAATTATATATTTGATTATAATTTGTGTTAATAATTTAGTTATGTTTATCTTGAGACGAGGCTTGTTAAAAAATTTAGTATAATTTGATCATGTGTTTAAGATATGATTATATACTTAAGGATGTTTAATATTGGACACAAAATTTTAGTATAATTTTAGTGGCTTTAATATGTCTATTTTCATATTATGTACTTAAAAATGAATGTGAAATATTGCTAAGATTTTATAAAAATAAAAATGTGGACTTTTTTATGAGTACTATCAATTACAAAACGATACAACGAAAGGTATAATTGAATAAAAAGTTCTAAAATGTAGCTATTGATAAAATGAAATATTTACAGAAAAAAATTGTGAAAAATGCAAAGATTACAAGAGCTTAATAGTTTTGGCTTTTCCACAAAGGAAAAATGAAACTTTTTCCATAAATATAATATAAAACAAAATAACTATTGAAAGTTATTTATAAATAGGGATTTGGTATAACTTTTTTAATATGACAAAAAAAATGTACTAAAATTCTAATAGGTTAAATCCGACAAAAAGACTAATAAACAAATATCCTTGTTCAACACTTTATTGTTATTTATTTTCTTCGTATGGTTTACATATACAACTTTTTAATTTTCTTTATTTTCCTTTTCCGTCCACTAAATTTTAACAATCACGAGTACTATTCTCTTTTATATTCAAGTTATTTTTAAAAATAAATACATTCATTAACATTTTCTATGAATCATATTTTATTATGATCTATCCATTTTCAAGTATTTATTTATATAAAATAAACAATATATTTAAATTTTATCTTTATATTTGGTTCTAAAAATCAAATTTGTATTAAGATGAGTATAAGAATCGATTTTCGATAATCTATTTATTTTATCGAAATTGTTTAGGAATCAAAGTTATTTATGTAATACTTTTCTTTCTTTTAAATTAAAAGTAATTAAAACTACTAATTAAGCTAAAAGATATCCACAATTTATACTTACTTTTTTATAAATAAAATATGATATCAAATTTCCACCGGAAAAAATACCAGGAGGGAATCATATTACAAACGATCATTCTTTGGTGTCTGTACCAAACATAAAAGATGCCCTCTTTTGCAAAGAGGATGTCACATTTACAGCAAAGCCGCATAATCCAGTTCTTTTTCTACAATATTTTTGCATATTATGTTTACTCTTAAATTAATATTTAGTATTATCATACATGGAAAAAGATCTCTTCTATTTAGGTTACGAGAATTTTCTTATATTAATTAGATGAAGATAATATCGATGATGTTATTAAGGAGTGTACAAATTTTTGACATATGGAGGTATTTTTCGTGATAGCAGAAATTAATATATATATATATATATATATATATATATATATATATATATATATATAGTTTATTATTATTTTTATATATAAAAAATTTTATATATTTGAGATTTTGAGAATTATTTTAACTATTGAGTTTGTTTGGAACAAAGATTTTATTTAGCTTGAGTGTGACTATTTTTTACTTTGTCAAATTCATTTAGTCTCATTTCTCGATAGAAATGGAAAAAGTATAAAAATATATAAAAAAATTGAGTTCAAAGTTTCTCATATATGTTGCGAGGAAAACTATTGTGATGATTTTCCTACTGATATTAAATTAGACTCTTTTTTTTTTATAATAAGTAGCAACTCTCTTTGTTTGGTTTGTTTTTGTTTAGCTTATCTCAGAAGTATTTATCTTCTTTTCTCGTCATGGATTTGACCAAGTCTTTCATGATTTTGTATTTTTTTTATTTTAATAATATATTTCATATCATCACATATGATTGTTGATTTTTAAAATATCAGTTTAATTGAGATGTCAACATTTATAAACCAGCCTAACATAAATTTAAATAAATAAAAATTAATATTTTAATATATTGTGATAAATTAAATTTAGGTAAGATATTTGTCTCTAGCCTATTAACACAATTATTTTGCACTTGAAAAATCTCAAGTTTTTAAAAAAATTATAGCTTAAAGAATAATAAATATCTCAAAATAATTGCTAAGTAGATGTTTAATTTGATATTTCCTTTCACTTAATTGGTAAATAAATCTGCGAACTTAGGTTCAGTCATGACTTTGGCGATTTCAGAAGCTTAGAATTTAACAATAAAAGTATTTGTAGATAAAGTATTAAAAAATGTTGGTAAAAGATTAAACATAAAAAAAAAAAATGCTTGATTGAGTAAATACATCTTATTCTAAGCACTCCTCAAAAAGAGTTGATGAAAGCAATGAACAATAAGAACAACCTCAAACGGTGCCACAGAAACGTTTCAAATGCTCTTCCACATTGATGCTAAGCAGAATAACATAAGTAGTATTTATAGTACAAGACTAAATTCTGTGATAATTAAAAACATTGTATTTTAATTTTAATTAATTAATTACACTACAAAAAACACTGGCAGTTTCACCTTTACTTCCGGTTACCACTTGATCCCTGAAACAATTCGTTGAGTCTAGCTTGAATGTCCTCTGGTTCATACTTGATATGCTTATCAGCATGCTTGCCAATCTCTGGAACATTCTCGAACCTCGCTACGAAGTTTCCATATGCAGGCAACAAGATTTTCTCAAGAGAAATTCTTATTTCTTCCCTGAGCTGTTCATCATAAACAAACCAGGAACACTGTTCCCTGCAAATATCCTCAAACATGGTGTTAAAAGACTTGAGCTTCTCCTTCATTGACTTTGCTAAGGCATTAGGGGGCAGTGAGACAGTACTATCCAGCTTCAGAGTCCCCAATACCCTACTCCACGAGCTTCTTTGATAGTGCACATGGAATTGTCGAACTTTTGCAGCGTGCTTTCTGATCCAATCATCTCCCAAGAGGGTTTCCAGTTCACTATCTTTGACCTTTTGAACAATGTAACTACCATTATTCATCATGAAAACGTAGCACAAAGCAGGGTCCTTGTAAATCTTCGATTTCGCTTCCAAATTGCTCTCTAACAGCTCCATAATCGAATTCATTTGCACTGATAGGGAAGAAGACGAGGGAACTCTATCATCAAGCTTCGGGTACTCTTTCAATCCGTCGTCTTCAAAAACCTGCTCCAAGCTCTGCCGTGACTGGGACGCGAGAAGCAGGTAGTTCATCACGTAACGTGTAATCGAGTGAAGACCGCCACCGGGAACCGCCGTCTTCGCCGGATCCCGGCGAATCAAATTCTCCAGCTCCATAAAAATGCCCCTAATCGATTCCCCCAGCTTCTTCCAAATCGTAATCGCTTCGTTCTTAAGCGAGACGCTGAACTGATCAGAAAACAGAGTCTCAAATTCGGGAATTACGTCACGCACCGTCTCGAACACGTCGAGGATTCTGAACAGCCGTTCCGGCGACCGGCTCCCGATCGCGACGGCGTCGGCGAAATTCAGCAACTGAATCGCAAATCCGCAGCAAACCTCGATGAAGGAAAAATCCGCGGAGGAAGCGAATCCGAAGAAGATGCGGTCACAGAGACGCCGCTCGCTGGGGAACAGGATCTTGAGAGTGACGTTGGAGGCTGTAATCCATTTCTTAATCTCATCTTGAAGGTCCTGCCACGTCATCTTGTGAACATCCTCGCTGCTGAGCTTCCGTAACCCTAACCTCGACACGCTCTCCTCCAGGAACTCCCTCCGGCAACTGCTGTACACGTTCTAGCACTCCTTACCGAACCCGCCTGCCACCATTCGCTTCACGATCTCGTGGAGGTCGTTGATCGTCCCAGACGGCAGCGCGTCGATGAAGATGTCAAAGTCGGGGACCGGCAGCGCCACCGGAATCTGCTCCTCGTCTCCTTCGTTTCTCGCTTCGCATTCCTTTACATACTTGAAAAGCATGTTAGCTAGATTGGAATTTTCCTTCCCAAGGGCCTTAGCACAATCCACGAGATGTTGCATCATACTAGCATGATTGATATCAATTACTACAGGATGCTCATCTTGGATTCCGTGATTCTCGTATGATGCTGTATCTAATGATGAACGAAGAATAATAAGGGCATAGCTGAAACCTACTCCAACAATAGCCAATGCGAATTTAATCTTCATGAGCAGCAGTATTAGAAATGCCAGGAAAAAATTTAAAAGGTCAACTTCAAAACCGCACTGAGTTTGCCTTGAGAGGCTGAATGACATGATAGCAAAGGCAGCACAGGAAATCACGCTATATACATCTGGTCTCCCATTCCCAGCTTTATCAACGAAATAGGAATACACTGATGTGATGGTCAAGAGTAATAGTGCTGAATGAGCTTTGAATCGGATACTCGTTGAGCTTGGACATAATTTTGCATGTAGACTCCAAAAACAGACGAAGACACTAAAAACAGTGTAGAGAATGATCTTCAACAAGCTCCACTCTCCGAATAGATTGGTGAAGGAGGAGCTGCGAGCATAACAAATAAGTCCAACAACGGTTGAAAAAAAACCTAGAAATCTCCATACTGCTACCTGCCCCAGCCATAGTTGGATCTCCAAAGTAGTCGTCATGTTTTATCTGAAGTGAGTATCTGAGAATTGCTTTGCCGACAGTTAATAATGCCTGGTAAGAAAGCTTACACTCCCTTTTTCGCAGACGAGATTTCGAGGAAAGCAGAGTGTGGTCCTAGATTAATATAATCTATCTTTCCATGTTTTTCCTCTATTTCGTTTACTTTTCATATTAAACCAACCCTAATGATGTGGGATTAATATAATTGTTAAAACTTAACGAAAGTGTAACTAATACTAATTAAAAGTATTTTCAAATAATATTTTAAAATAATATAAGTGTAGCGTCACTGCGCGGGGATATACAAATCATATGTGTCGAGAAGTTTTCTCCAGGTAAATATTGTTTAATTAATCATAGTTTGTCTTCAAAAAGTTCCATCTCACTCATCTTATAAGGTTCGATACAGTTCGGGTAAGAACATTTAAATTCTACCGTGGAATTCTGGTAAAACTTTTCCTGCCATACTGTAAAAGTAAAATGACAGACAATCATAGATCTAGCAACTCTGGAGACATTGAAGAATCAGATGGAAGCGGTCGTTCAAAAAAGCAAGATGAATGTCCAGAACACTGTCTAGGTCACGCTCGGATACACCGTCGCACCCTTTCGTACAATATGAACCTTATGTTGGATGCCCAACGCCAAGCCTAAGAGAATGAGTTGAAGATCTTGCATGCTCAGGTGAATTCCCTACATCAAGGGTGTTGTCCTTGGAAAATCCGTCGAGTCCTCGACAGGGCTCCTCGTCTAGAGATCATACAACTAAGTCCTCTCGCTACTACTCTCAGTAGAATTTGACTTGGAACTGGCCAACCCCAAGTGGGAGTAAGCCCACACCCACAGATCGTCAGGTCCACCACAGCTTAAATAGGCCTTATTCGGACTGACAGAAGTACAATGGACCAAGGCGGTATCACCAGCGGACATCCTTCACGGAGGTATGCCTTAATCCGTTGAGACTAGAGATAGAAGAGTAGTTGGACGGTTATCACCCGTTCACACCAAAGGTCATTCAACTCCGTTACTAAGTAAGTGAAAGTGGTCGAAAGTCAAATTGTATAATGGCACGACTGATCCAGATGCCCACTTGAAATCCTATCTTACGCAAATAACCTATTTTCAGTAGACCTGTGTGTTCACTGTCCTTTATTTGCTGACATGGAAGAAGTAGCTTTCGAATGGTATTATTCCCTGCCACCCAATTCTATAGATTCATTCAAAACTGTGCTCTCGGTTTACAACCCACTTTGCCAACAACAAGCCAGTGGTGGCCTATTCGACCACCTTGCACCATATCTTCCAGGGCGACAATGAATCCTTGTGGCAGTATCTAGAGAAGTTTTTCAACACCCAATTTCGTGCCGGTGATATAAGAAAAAATAATAGAAAATAAAAAATAAAAGATAAATTTTTGCTACTCACACCCCACTTTCTAATGTGCACCCTTGCTTTATTTTGGGCTATTAGGTTAGTTTTTGTTATTTTTACCCCTCTTCATACCCCACTATCTTAAGCCTTAGCCCAAATTTTCTATTTTACCCTTAATTCCTTTTCACCATCTCTTCATACGGGTGCTGTTTTTTTAGCAGAATTTTTTAAATTTATGTAATCTAAATTAACCAAATGCATCTAAATTAATTGCACTATTTATGTTGCACTATTCATAGTTGCACGGTTAAGTTATTTACAAAATAAAAATTGCAAGGTTCAATTATTTGACAAAAATAGAAGTTACAAGGTTTAATTATTTGAAAAAAACAAAAGTTGCAAGGTTCAGTTATTTGACAAAAATAGAAGATGAAAGGTTCAATTATTTGACAAAAACATAATGAGCATTATTCAGTTAACGAAAAATGGAATTGCACTCATGGCAAGCAACAAAAAGGCTTTCAATCATTGAATCTGAGTTCAATGTAATGAATCATCCTAGTATACAAAGACAACAAAAAGCAAGCGCCAATATACTTCATAGGAAGAACTCTCCAGCCTGCCGAGGAGGGATGCCAGTTCATTAAGAAGTTGTCGTTAGCCCTTGTCTTCTTGGCTTAGAGACTTTGGCACTACTTCAGGAACTTCAAAATAGTGGTACACATAGATTACCCCATAAAGCAGGTACTTCAAAAACTTGATCTTGCGGGAAGAATGATAGCTTGGACTGTTAAGTTGTCAGAATTTAAATTGAGGTATGAGAGTAAAAGACAGATGAAGGCGCAATTTCTAGCAAATTTTTTTATCAAGCTTCCACCTCATGGGGAAAGTCGGGACTGGTGGATGCTTGGTGTGGACAAGTTCTCTAACAAGAAAGAAAGTGGAGCAAGACATTTGTTTCAATTTTCTAACGTCTAACAATCAGGCCGAGTATGAAACACTAATACCAAGGTTTTATTTGGCCCAGGAGTTGGGGTTTAATCGCCTCAAATGCCAAAGTGACTCACAACTAGTCACTAGTCAGGTCACGAGGGAGTATCAATCTAAGAAACCTTTCCTCCAAAAGTACTACCACATCGTCGAGAACTTGACGACCTACTTTAATAAGTTTGTCATCGCCCATGTCCTTAGGGCGACCAATGATCTATACATCTTATCTAAACTGGCCAACACGAAGAAGGCTAGACAACACAAAACCTTAATCAAGGAGACGCTCTCGACCCCCAGTTGGGATTATGAGGATGTACTGCAAATCAACTTTCCTAAGGTTACTTGGATAACTCTCATTATAAGGTATTTAGTGGATGTTGTACTTCCATTAGAGCCTGGGGAGGCCAGGAAATTGTGTCGGCAAGCATCTTTCTACACAATGTGCAATGAAGAACTATTCCGTTGAGGATTCTCTTCCCTACTTCTGAAGTGTTTGCATGAGGACCAAGCAGCGTACATGTTAGCCGAACTCCACAAAAGGATATGCGAGGTACATTCGGGAGCTCGATATATGGCTGCCCGAGTACTTCGACCAGGGTATTTCTGGCCAAGCATTAGGAAGGATGCTCTCTCCTTTATGGAGAAGTGTAATGAGTGCCAGAAATTTGGCCCCATCCACTCACTACCACCTAAAGAGCTACACCAGATTGTTTGACCTTGGGCATTCCACACTTGGAGAGTGGATATTCTTAGACATTTTTCCCTAGCTAAAGGTCAAGTGAAGTTCTTGAGCTATCATTGATTATTTCACAAAGTGGATTGAAGCAGAACCTCTTGTTACTATCAGCGTCAGGCAAGTATAGAAGTTTTTATGGAAAATGTAATATGTAGACATGACCTTACTACTTGGTGATTAACAAAAGAAGGCAGTTTATTGATAAAGAATTGAAGCAATTCTTTACTCAACTCGGCATCCGACATCGGACCTCTTCGGTGGAGCATCCCCAAACAAATGGTCAAGTTGAGGCAACCAATAGAGTAATCTTAAATGAACTGAGGAAGAAGTTGGACCAAGCCAAAGGGTTTATGGGCCAAGGAGATTCCCAAAATTTTGTGGGGCTACCATTGCACTCCACAGTCAACAACTAGGAAAACACTATTCCAACTACGTATGAGTCCAATGCCATGATACCAGTAAAGCTCGGTGAGGCCTCATGGAGGAGACAACACTTTGATAAACCAAGCAATGATATAAAGTTCAGGGAGGATCTTGACTTAATATACGAGATCAGAGAAGATGTTCAGGTTAGAGAAGAGGAAGCAAAGCAAAGAGTAGCTCTTTGTTACAATACTCGAGTGCGTGAACGAGCTTTCCAAAAGGGCGACATGGTGTGACGGAAAACAAGAGAGGCGATAAGAGACCCGAAAGAAGGTAAACTTGTACCTAACTGGAAAGGTCCATTCAGAATTGCAGATTCATTCCAAAATGGGGCCTATAAGTTTGAAGAGCTCAGTGATAAGTTTTTGCCAAGGACCTAGAACATCACTCATTTAAAAATGTATTATAGCTTATATTTGTAAAATAAGAATAATATTTTTTTATTTGGATTTTTTCTTAAAAGAAGGTTTTGCCGAGCAAAATTTTAATGAGACATGTCCTTGAAATAAAATGATTATTTATTATCTTGGTTTCTTATCCTTTAAATTTAATTCTAGATCAAGTTAGTGAAAATGTCCAATTGAATCAAATTTTAAATTTGAGCTCAAATGAGTAAAAATGTTCAATCCCTTTTGATATCAATTACAAAAAGATACAACGAAAGCTATAATTGAATAAAAGGTTCTAAAATGTAGCCATAGATAAAATGAAATATTTACAGAAAAGATTGTTGTGAAAAATGCAAAAAGTTACAAGTGCGTAATAGTTTTGGTCTTTCTACAAAGGACAAATGAAACTTTTTCCATAAATATAATGTACATATAATATAAAAGGAAATAACTATTGAAAGTTATTTATAAATAGTGATTTGGTATAACTTTTTAAATATGACAAAAAAATGTACTTTTCTTTCTTTTAAATTAAAAATAATTAAAATTACTAATTAAGCTAAAAAAGAATCCATAAGTTATATTTATTTTTTTATAAATAAAATCTGATATTAAATTTCCTCCGGAAAAAGATACCCAGTAAAAGTTTTACGAAGGAATCATATTGGAAACGATCATTCTTTGGTGTTTGTACCAAACATAAAAGATGCCCTCTTTCAAGAACTGGGAAGAGGTTGTCAAATTTAAAGCAAAGCCGCAGAATCCAGTTGCTATTCTACAGTTATTTTGGATATTATGTTTACTCTTGAATTAATATTTTAATATATTGTGATAAATTAAATTTAGGTAAGATATTTATCTCTAGCCTATTAACAAAATAATTTTGCACCTGAAAATTCTCAATTTTTAAAAAAATATAGCTTAAACAATAATAAATAACTCGAAATAATTGGTAAGTAGCTGTCTAATTTGATATTTCCTTTCACTTAATGGGTAAATAAATCTACGAACTTAGGTTCAATGCATGACTTTGGCGAATTCAGAGCTTAGAAATGAACAATAGAAGTATTTGTAGATAAAGTATTAAAAAATGTTGGTAAAAGATTAAACATACAAAAATGCTTGATTGAGTAAATACATACTTTTCTAAGCACTCCTCAAAAAGAGTTGATGAAAGCAATTAACAGTAAGAACCATAAGAACCACCTCAAATGGTGCCACAGAAACGTTTCAAATGCTCTTCCACATTGATGCTAAGCAGAATAAAATAAGTAGTATTTATAGTACAAGACTAAATTCTGTGATAATAAAAAAACATTGTATTTTAATTATAATTATAATTATAATTAATTACACTACAAAACACACGAACAGCTCATAGTAGCTTCACCTTCACTTCCGGTTACCACTTGATCCCTGAAACAACTCGTTGAGTCTAGCTTGAATGTCCTCTGGTCCATACTTGATATGCTTATCAGCATGCTTGCCAATCTCTGGAACATTCTCGAACCTCGCTACGAAGTTTCCATATGCAGGCAACAAGATTTTCTCAAGAGAAATTCTTATTTCTTCCCTGAGCTGTTCATCATAAACAAACCAGGAACACTGTTCCCTGCAAATATCCTCAAACATGGTGTTAAAAGACTTGAGCTTCTCCTTCATTGACTTTGCTAAGGCATTAGGGGGCAGTGAGACAGTACTATCCAGCTTCAGAGTCCCCAATACCCTACTCCACGAGCTTCTTTGATAGTGCACATGGAATTGTCGAACTTTTGCAGCGTGCTTTCTGATCCAATCATCTCCCAAGAGGGCTCCCAGTTCACTATCTTTCGCCTTTTGAACAATGTACCTCCCATTATTCATCAAGAAAACATAGCACAAAGCAGGGTCCTTGTAAATCTTCGACTTTGCTTCCAAATTGCTCTCTAACAGCTCCATAATCCAATCCATTTGCACTGATAGAGAAGATGACGAGGGAACTCTATCATCAAGCTTCGGGTACTCTTTCAAACCGTAGTCTTCAAAAACCTGCTCCAAGCTCTGCCGTGATCGGCACGCGGCACGGAGGTAGTTCATCACGTAGCGAGTAATTGGGTGAAGCCCGCCACCGGGAACCGCCGTCTTCGCCGGATCCCGGCGAATCAAATTCTCCAGCTCCATAAAAATGCCCCTAATCGATTCCCCCAGCCTCTTCCAAATCGTAATCGCTTCGTTCCTAAGCGAGACGCTGAACTGATCAGAAAACAGAGCCTCAAATTCGGGAATTAGGTCACGCAGCGTCTCGAACACGTCGAGGATTCTGAACAGCCGTTCCGGCGACCGGCTCCCGATCGCGACGGCGTCGGCGAAATTCAGCAACTGAATCGCGAATCCGCGGCAGACCTCCATGAAGGAAAAATCCGCGGCGGAGGCGAATCCGAAGAAGACGCGGTCACAGAGACGCCGCTCGCTGGGGAAGAGGATCTTGAGAGCTACGTTGGAGGCTTTAATCCATTTCTCAATCTCATCTTCAAGGTCCTGCCACGTCATCTTGTGAACGTCCTCGATGCTGAGCTTCTGTAACCCTAACCTCGACACGCTCTCCTCCAGGAACTCCCTCCGACAACTGCTGTACACGTGCGAGCACTCCTTACCGAACCCGCCGGCCACCATTCGCTTCGCGATCTCATGGAGGTCGTTGATCGTCCCCGACGGCAGCGCGTCGATGACGATGTCAAAGTCGGTGACCGGCAGCGCCACCGGAATCTGCTCCTCGTCTCCTCCGTTTCTCGCTTCGTCTTCCTCCTCGTCGTCTTCCTCCGACTCGAACGGCATGTTCTCCGTCGAAGTGAGGCCGAACGACTCGCCCCCGCGCTCCATGAGCGTGCGGAACTCGTCCTCGAGGCGGAACATGGCGTGCTGGAGCATATCCTCGGCGCGCACGAGGCACGCGGCGACAGCCTTGTCGGAGGCGAGGTGGTTCCACTCGGCAACTGCAGCAACGAGCTCGTCCACGGCGTCAAGAAAGGCAGCTGCGTGGGCGGCGTCGGCCCAGATTGGACGGTCGGAGGAGACGTGGTGAGAGATCCGGTGGTCTAGGGATTTGAGGGAATGATCGAGTGCGGCGCAAGCTCTTGAATCCGCATCTGCACCCTTTTCTGAAAGATTCTCTCTTGAGAACCTTCCATCGAAGTTGGACAATATTTGGAAAATGTCATCAGACATAGTGTTATTGTGGCCCAGCGTCTTCGCTATGTGCCGCGCCACAGCGAGTAACTTCTCTTCCCCGTTTTCAGACATCTTCTCTTCCAAACCTAGTTCATCACTTCCACTGAGAAGGGAACAAGAACCAAGAAGAGGAGCAGAGAAGTCTTAAATGACCTTTATGCCCCCTTCGGAGACGCGCTTTGTTGAATAAGTGAGGACAAAAGTGGAAAATGGAAACAACGCGGATAGGTAGCAGAGACCAGAGAAGATGATAAAGTCTAGAGTGAACGTGGGTACCGGTTTCTTTCTTTGATTGATAGTTCTTGCAGGTAACTTTGCTTTTTTTTTTTTTTTTTTTTTTTTTTTTTTTGTTTCTTCATTCACAACTCCATTGATCCATTTTCCAACGTTGCTTACTCAGTCTTTTGACCTTTGACTTCACTTTTAATTGCAAAATTAGAAAAATTACGAACGACTGTCAAAACAGATGTTGTCACTCATAATTTTCTTTTTCTTTTCCTCAGAATTTTTGTTTTAATTATTTGTCTTCTCATGAATCTTTTGAATCATATATTGTCGTTAACGTTTGTTCCCTTCGTTTTAATATGTATATCACACTTTTCAGGACGTCGTTCAGTCGTTTTCACTGCGAAATGTCGAGGCTGTTTCTGAGATGGAAATCAGTAAGAGTATTGTTTGACCGAGATGAGAATAAGATTTTAAACCGTTTCATAAGTGGACAAATCAGGTATTAAAATAATTTGTTTCTTTTAATTTTGATTGATAACATCAAATATGTGAAATAAAGTATTGTGAATAAGGTGTATTTGAAAAAGATAATTATAATCTTTCTTCGTTGTTTAAATCTTAGTGACTTGTAGTTTACTCTAGGTGTATCTTTTTATTGTTGTTGAAAACTATACCAATATCTTATATTGCTAAGGATTCCTTAAGCATTTCTTAGGGTTTGACATTAAATTAACTAGATATCATACCCTACATATTAGAACAAAACTTGTAATTGTTTACACAGAAGACAATTTCAGTCATTAAATGTATATTAGTACCATATTCCATGTTTAGTTTAGATTTTGGGATATCAATTCATTTACCTGGTCCAAACTCATGAACCGTGTTTTAGCTCTCTTTTCACGCTAAACAAGGCATGACGTGACTTTTGCATATGCCCAGAAATGAACTATGAAATTAAAACTACTGTTGTGTTAGTTTTCATGTAAGTACACGGAGAGTACAACCTCTGTTCATTGATTTGTGATGATTTCTCTCTAATTGAGATGAAAGGAGAGAAAATACAGCATATTTGAGTAATATTACTCAATTACCTTTTTTCTAGTGTTCCCAAAAAAAATGTATTAAGTATGTTTAAAGGCTTAAGTCATAATTCATCACTTAGATAATTGATTATGTAGCATGATCAATTATATTAATGTTTTGAGGCCAAGTCTTCCACACAAATTATAAGAGACTTTAATAATTTCATCTAAATTGTAGATATCGTTTATGTATATATTGTGATGTTTATAATGTAAGCATTGTGGTTGTATTTCTTCCATAAGGACACCCCACAACTTATTTTAGTAAAAAATTTGAAAGATAGTTACATCAACTATTCTACCTATGATAAAAACAAATTATGCTCTTATTATAACCTTAAAAAATTAGCAAACATTATCTTTTATTAAAGGAGTTTGTGGTCCATATATCCCTTCAATATTTAAGAAGCAAGATAATAAGAGATGGATAAAACACAGTGAACAATTATCCTATGTGTTTTAATAGAAGTAAGGAAAAATAAATATTATGGCTAGTGCTCTTTTAAGAAGATACATTTTGCTTAATATCCTTGAAAAAACATTTTTTTCTTTGATCACATAAGAAAGTTGTATAAAAAAGATTATGACTTCCTAAAATATTTATGAAGCAAGATGAATTCCATTTTCCTGAGGGGTATATGAGAAGCTCATGAAAGAGAGTTAATAATAGACATTTTTGGGCTTTGAAAACATTAGCTATATTGCATAAACATTTTCGTTTTGCCACACATGAGAAAACATACTCAAATTTTTTGTGAAAAATGCTTTACGTGACCAAGTCTAAGGTTCAACCATGAACTTCCCCTCTTTCTAGAATATCTTCTTTAAGGAAGTAGTTAGGATGGATGAAATTCCTTAGAGTATAGATTATATTATAAATTCAAAGTTCTTAAGTCATTTCTAAATAATTTTACGAAGAAAACTTAGAACTAAACTCTTATTTTCTATAACTTGTCATTCATAGAAAGATTGTCATACAAAAGTAGTTAATAGAACTTTATCTTAATTATAGAGATATTTAATTTTCGAATATCTAAGATAATGGAAATAGCTTTTACCTCAAATAGAGTTTCAACATAATAGAGTGGTGGTGTGGCCAACTCTTTTGATTCTTTTATCCAGATTTTTGATGCATTCACTCCAATGATACCTCTTAACCTTATATCTCTTTCAAATATTGAATTTATGACGTCTAAGGATGGTTTTTGAAAAATCACAATTAAAGACTTGCGCAAAAGCCAAAAGGCACATATCTTTAAACCTAGAGATTAAGTTTGACTTTATTAAAAAAATATAGATTTCCTTTTTCAAAGGAAGTTTAAATTACAACCTAGAGGTGATACACCTTTTCAAGTCCTAAGAAAATAAATAATAATGTACCAATTATATTTACAACACTTATTTTTTAATTTAATGTGAATGATCTTACTCCTTTAATTAATCGACGAAGATAAAAAAAAAAAATAAGAGCAGAAATTTTAAGAAAGAAACACCACAAGACAAGATGTGTTTATTGTTTAAAAAAAATACTCTTTTATTTTCCTTATTTTTATATTTCTCGCAAAGAGGATATATTTTTCTTTTATGGTGTAAATAGTAAAGGCTTAATTGGGTTTTCTTAAGCCCAAATATAACTATAAGAGGACGAATTCTTCCTCCACCCCGATCCTGTACCTTCATAAAAAAAAATTAATTATCAAAATATTCATATTAAAATAATCAAAATGATCTTGAGTGTCATCCGGTTGTCATTTTGTTTTGCAAATGACAACCGGATAGCACCCCATCCGGTTCACATTTTGAAAAAAAAATATAAACCGGATGGGGTGTCATCCGATTGTCATTTTGTTTTGCAAATGACAACCGAATGGCACCCCCATCCGGTTTACAAGTTTTTTCAAAATGACAACCGAATGACATCTCATCTGGTTGTCAAACTCTCAAATCGCAAAAGTCGTCGTTCGCTGTCGACAGTCTCTCAATCACCAAATTAACTAATCTAATCAACAATATCACTCACAAATTACTAATAAACATTAATAATTGCTTACTTAGAACTTGTTTGAAGTTTTAATTTTAGATTTGGACGGCGCTGGTGACATGGTAGACGACAGATGAGAGTTATGGAGATGAAAGGAATAGAGAATAATATTAACCTTTTTAATTTTAAGATAAAAATATATGTGTAATTTCGTATTCACTATGGAGGTAGAGGAAGACAGTATGGGGGTGGAGGAAGAATTCGTCCTGAAAGAGGTGTATACAAAGAGGGCAAGAAGAAAAGAAGAGAGACACCAATTAAAGTCGATGATTGGAGCTCAATTCAAGCTTACAAATCTCAACAAATGGTGTTAGAAAAAAACACGCAAAACATGCTCTCAAGGTGGCAAGGAAAATATGAAAGAAGCATGGGTGATATTCGATCAATAGAGAATCTTCCTTTATTTTATTTTTTAAATTTAAAATCTTTGCCGTCATCTCTTTTTTAATTTTCGGTCATGTATAAGATGATTTTATATATCTCATTTACATATCATTAAAAGCACATTTGGTTGTCATTTTAGTTTAGGAAATTCAGACATCTGGAGATACACATCACACTCTCACTAATATTCTTGGCAGGTCATTGGACTACCTACAAGAATTTGTGGTCGATATAGTTCAATTCCGATCTCAATAATATTCCTTATAGGCCATTGGTGAACCTTTAAGGATAAGATAAACTGTTAACCCTACTTAATAGATGAATCCATATAATATTGCAAAGATATTTAAATCATTTTAATACAAATAATGAAATTATAGAAGGGTATATGTGACTAAATGTAATAAATAGAGGATAACAATAATGCATCATATGAATCAGGAAGAGAAATTAAATGAACAATCATTTAACTTAAGAGGAGTAGTGTTCAAAGAAAGAAATACATTGAATATTTTATTAATTAATCTTATTGATGTTATCTTAATAAACTTTGGTCTACGGAACATTGAGACAATCTTTGGAATGAAAGTAGAACTCTGAGTTTCATAATAAACATTACCTTTGATATAATTATCAACTCTAATGATATTATTTAATATCTATTACTATAACGTCCAATTAATGTGGAACTACATGATAATGAATATAGTTTGGAACTACATGATAATAAAATTTTTGTATTCCAAATCAACTCAAACTCTTGGGTGTCTTTTACTTTTGTTTCAGAAATGGATTCCTATTCTCCCTTGCGACAAAGAGATTGCGGACTCGATCTTGGACGTCAAACATTCCATACTTAATATAGTAATAACTGTGCTTACCAAGAAAATTCTGCAACTTTCCAATGAAGTTTCCATATGCTGGCAACAAGATGTTTTCTATGGATTTTATTATAATTTTTCTTAACTCTTCATCAAAGACAAACCAAGTAGAGTGAACATTGCATATCTCATCAAAGTGTTCGTTGAAGGAATTTAGCCTGTCTTTCAGTAACCCAACTGCAACACTAGTCTCTGATTCACTGATATCCACCTTCAGAAAGTCCACAATCTTATTCCACGAGCTTCTCAGATAGAGTTCAAGGTTTTGCTGGAATTTTGTTTTATTTTTCCGCAGCCAATCATGACCAAAAATAGGAACCAATTCATACAATTTTGCTTCGTGTTCTATGAAACTCAGATTGTTCATGACGAAAACATATCCCAGAGAAGGGTTATGGTAATTTTTGGACTCCACTTCCAAAATTCTCTCTAACAGAGCTGTTACTATTACCCTGGCTACATTCACACACGGTGAAAGCTTTCCTTCCTTATCAAGCATGGTGTATTTTTCTAACCTTTGCCAAGATCTATTATTCCCATTTGCGCAAACAAAACGAATTTTGTGCATCAATTCAGAGATATTAGGATGAAGCTCTCCACCCTCATAGTATGTAAATTTTTCACACTCCAGAAAAGTTGCTAAGTGATTGGCAATGCGAAGCAGACAAATATTCAATTCACTACAAACCACAGTGAAAACAAAATCCCCAGAGGAAGAGGCCCCTTTGAAGACGCGATCACAGAGTGTCCTTTCATTGGGAAGGAGTACACTATCAACAACATCCAAAGCCTTTGTTAACCAACTCTGAATCTTCTCCATCTTATCAATGTCCTCCATGCTTAGATCTTGCATTTGCAACCCAAATGTCCATAGACACTCTTTCAGAAACTCCCTTCGGCAATAATAGTATGCTCTGCAACAATCCTCCTCAAACCCTTCTGCCAACATCAGCCACGCGGTTTCATGAAGGTCGTTGATGATTCCTACCGGCAATGCATCCACCACTAAGTTCTTTTGGACTTCCACCACTGAAATCTTGTTGACCATATCAGCTTTAAGGTATCCATCTACATGCTTCGAAATTGTGTCGATAAGGGTCTCATTCTCCTTCTTAAGCACCTCTATACATTCCATGAATCGTGCCGTGATACTTTTGCTACTGTCATTTTTGCCTCGGGTGAATCTGAATCCTGAATCCTCATCTCCTTGAGGGACACCAACCTCTCGGGGCATGATGAGGGAATTACCAACACCACTGGTAACAGTTTGAGGTGAATCAACCTGTGAAAAATTACGGCTAGTTCCTTGAGAGTGTGAACCAATTTCAATGACTACGTGGTCATGGACATGGAGTCCAACATACCCAATTCTTGCTGAGGCATCCAAGATCGAACGAAGAATGAGGAGGGAATAACTGAAACTCCCTCCAACAACTACTAACCATAATTTTATTTTCATGAGTTGTACTGTGAGAAATCCACAGAAAAAGTATAGGAGATCAACCTCAAATCCAAAGTGACTCAGTCTTGACAAGCCTAGTGACATCATAGCAAACGCTGCACTAGAAACCAGACTATATGCATCTGCTTTCTCTGTCACTTCTTTATCGAAGAAAAAGGAGTATACGGAAGTTATCAGCAAAATCAAGAAGGCTGTGTGAGCTTCCAAACAGCGAGAGTTGGAGCACTCCCATGCCTTTGCAAACAAGGTGGAAAGGGAGACGAAAATGCTAAAACCAATATACAGAAAGATCTTCCACCAGTTCCAATCTCCACATAAATGATTGAACGAAGAGCTCAAAGCATAACAGACAAGTCCAACAATAGATGAAACAAAACACACATATCTCCATACCTTTGGCTGCAGCAGCCTACTCTGAATTTTGATGACCATTATCACTGAAGCAAGGTTTGCTTTCATGAACAAAGAAGATGTGGCATAAATTAATAACATTTCAATTATTGAAGGACTTAACTGGTATTTCTTATGCATAAAAAATCAGCATCGTTGACTTGGGTAAACCCTTTATTTTGTTATAGAAGTTTCAAGGTAAGATAATGAGTTTAATTAGAAAATGTTTTTGTACAATTGGCTGAAAACTAAAATTCTATTTAGAAGATGAAACATAACTGGACATTAAAAGTTAATTGGTAGTAAGTACTTGAAAGATCTTTCAGCTAGTTTCTTAAATTAGAAATGAGTTTGTGTTAATTTTTTTTTTCTGAGAAAAACACTTGTTAATATTTTTTTAAGCTTAAAAAATCAAAACAATTTGATAAGTTACTCAGACAAACTTACTGTTAATTTTTTATGATTTTTTGATACCAAACTTACCCATCGGTTTCTCATCTCAATGTAATGTACTTCACAATTTCTCATATATTAGTCTTTTGCGTACACTTCACTTCTGTGTAACACTCCTTTATTGTTTGTTTGGTTGAGGTCGTAGACTGTGAACAAAGATGGCAAGACGGGCATTTTTGTTTGGTTGGGGTGATCGATGCTGATTTGGAAGCGTGGAAAGACGGGATGATGAGATTCAACTCAATTCTTATTGTTTTCTTTTGCTTCATAAGCTCAAAATTACCTGAACACATGCCTTGGCATCAACATCCACAATGATTTCCCATATGAATATAACAACAATCACCAGTGAGAATTAAGTTCTTTACATAGAAGGTTTGTATAAATAAAACATGAGCATTTTATTTTCGTTTTAAATCCTCGTTAGTGTTTTTAGGCATTTTGTGATTGCTTTTCCTTAACTGATTATTCAGATTAGACAAAATGTCAAGATGCAAATCCTTGCAACTTGTTAGTTTGACAGATAATTTAGATTGTTCAATTGTACTTTAGGTTAATAATGTAGTTGACACAGATGTTATAGTCCAATACGACATGGATATGGATACGGATACGTAAAAGATGCAATTTTTTCTTGATATAGATATTGAATATATTAAGTTAAGCCAAGTACCACATTTCCTTCTCGTTTTATCTTGGTCTGTACTATATAGGAGTTAAACTGTGTGAACGTCTCTAAATATCAGCATTGTTTGGGAGCTGTTACATGGAAAAAAGTCAGCAGTAGAGAATGATGAAAATTGATACATGATAAAGCATGCTAACTGCGATCTTCTCAATTACGGTGACAAACATTTTTCTCTTTCTGCAAAATGAATTTTAAATTGTCATCGGTATTTAAAGGAGCTTGGAATACTCTTGGAATATTGTGGTTGTTCATTTTCTTTTTGTCTTCACAGTGATTGTAGTAACTTGGTTTCCCAAAGTAAGATCAACGCTTCCTGAAAGGACTTGCAATATATGCACCATGTATTTCAAGACCTTGAATTTGGCAGACCATAGAATTTGATGAATATCATTTTCATGTGTACCAAAAAACTTGAAACAGTGTAGGTAAGTATTTGAAAAAGAAACTCATTGCACAACAGAGCAGACCAATGACAGTTGACTTATAAATCCAGTAAGTATCCAAAAATAGCTTAAGTCTGTATACTAAATCTCACAAAGTTAGGTTTTATAACCAGAATTATGAAAATCTATCCAAACTTCAGTTTGAACCAAACCATCTAAAACACGGAAACTAAATAAAAAGAAAACACATTTTTGATTGTGTTGAAACATACAGTGGTATACAGGGCACAAATCCTTCGGAACTATGAGATAATAAATTTTTTTGTTCTCTAAATGTAATCTCAATTAACCTTTTCCTTTTCTTACAGAAACAGATTCATCTACTCCCTTACAAGAAACAATTTGTTGAGTTGATCTTGAACCTCAAACATTCCATACTTAATGTACTTGTAAGCATGCTTCCCAAGAAATTCCTCAAATCTCCCAAGGAAACTTCCATATGCTGGCAACAGGATGTTTTCTATGGATTTTATTATTTGCTCCCTTAGCTCCTCATCACAGACAGACCATGCAGACTGAATGTTGCATGTGTCATCAAAGTGTTCGTAGAATCTACAAAGGTTATCTTTCATCAACTCGACTGCAACACTAGGCTCTAGTTGATTGATGTCTAGCTTCAAAAGGTTCACAATCTTATTCCATGAGCTTCTTAGATAGAGTTTAAGGTTTTGTTTGAATATTGTTGTGTTTTTGTGGAGCCAGTCATCTCCAAAAATAGGTCCCAGTCGATTCAGTTTTGCCTGTACTCCTATGAATCTCCGGTTGTTGATGATGAAAACATAACCCAAGGTAGGGTTTTTGTAATTTTTGGAGTTGGCTTCCAAACTGCTCTCCAAAAGCTCTATCATCCTGTACATGTTAAACATTTCATCTTCTAAACCGTGTCTAAGTTGCTTTTCCCTACTTAGGTATAGAGTTTCAATGTAGTGACTCACTTCAAGCTGATTACCATTTTTTGGACTTAGCTTCCAAACTACTATCTAACAGAATGCTCACTCTGGTAGTGTACACAGAGGGTGGAATCTTTCTCTCCTCTAAATCTTGTCTAAGTTTACTAATTTTCCTATATTTGTGAACAGAATAAATATAGTACATCACTTCAAGGGTAATAGGATGAATCCCGCCATCGGGAACGAGTGATACATCTTCCAAAGCCTCATAAATGTACAATGTCTGCCTTATCAGGAGCACTAGAATATTTCCGAATGTTGTACATGATTCAAACTCTTGTATCAACTCCTGCAATGTGTTGCGCATGCAATGGCTCCAAGTTGCCAAAACAAGGGAAGAGTTTAGCAGACTAGTAGCCCATTCCGTGCAAATTTCCCTGAAATGAAAGTCACAAGAAGAAGGGGGGCCGCTAAAGACACGATTGAAGAGTCTCTTCTCATTGGGAAAGAGTATCCTCGCAGCTATGTTCATAGCTTTTATGACGCTCTCAATCTTCTCCTTCTTGTTAACGTCCTCCATGTTGAGCTCTTGATCTGGCAACCCTAATGTCCGTAGACTCTCTTTCAGAAACTCCCTCCGCCAATTACTGTACACGTGCAAGCATTCCTTCTCAAATCCTTCTGACACCATCTTCTTTACACTTTCACGAAGCTTGCTGATCATTCCTGACGGCAATGAATCCACCAACATGTTGTCATCTCCATGCAATTCCGGCACTGAAATCTGGTCCTCACTGAGAACATTAGCTTTAAGGTATTTGTCTACGTGCATGGAAATTGTACTGATAACGCTCCCATTCTCCTTCTTAAGAGCCTCTATACAACCCATGAAGGATGCCTTGGTACCATCAAGTTTTTCTCGAGGGGCACCACCAGCACCACCCTCTTGAGGTGAAACTATTTGAGAAGCACAACGTGTTGTTCCTCTTCTTGAAGGCCAAACCATATCAATGACTGGGTGTGGTGGTTGTGAACAAGCATTATCGGAACCAGTGACAATTGTTTGGGGTGAATCCACTTGAGTAACGCTATGACTGGTCCCTTGTGGTTGTGAATGCGAACCAATTTCAACCACTACATGATCTTGGTGTTGAAGTCCACGATACACACTTCTTTGTTGAGGATCCAAATTGGAACGAAGAAGGATGAGGGAATAACTGAAAGCTCCTCCAACAATGACTAACCATAGTTTTATTTTCATGAGTTGTACAGTGAGAAGTCCAGTGAAAAAATAGAGGAGATCAACCTCAAATCCTAAGTGACTCAACCTTGACAGGCCTAGAGACATGATAGCAAATGCAACACACGAAATCAGACTATATGCATCTGATTTCCCTTTCACATCTTTATCAAGGAAAAAGGAGTATACAGAAGTTATCATCAAAATGGAAAATGCTGTGTGAGCTTTCAAACAGCGAGAGTTGGAGTACTCCCATGTCTTTGCAAACAAGGTGGAAAGGGAGATTAAGAAACTGAAAACAATATAGAGAAAGATCTTCCACCAGGTCCAATATCCAAGTAAATGGTTGAAAGAGGAGCTGAAAGCATAACAGACAAGTCCAACAATAGATGAAGCAAAACACACAAATCTCCATACCTTTGGCTGATGCAGCCAAGTCTGAATTTTGATGAGCTTGAGTACAGTGTTGTTTCTGAAGCACAGATGTCAACCACCGTGTTGTGGGGGTTTATCTTTTGTAGAAATTTGAAAGGAAGGTACTGGGAAAAAACCATAAGTCTTCCAGTTGTTGACTTAAAACAAGGATTTTTTTTGGTCCCTTTATTTCTTTCAGAGTCCCAAATACACCCAACCAAATAATTGGAATGCTAGTTGAAATAATGACCGTCATGCAATCAGAAAAACAATTGAATCCCGAAAATGAATCAAACACAAATTCAATTAATTCAAAACATCAATACTCACCAAAGACTATAATTTATTTTATATTTTTATTGTGAATTCTATATTTTTCATATATCACTGTATCACACAAATTTTATAACAAACTTTATAATAAACTTAAATATAAATATTTATATTTTGAAATATACTTTTCTATTGTAGATTAAATAGAAATATCTTTGTATATTTACAAAATATAAAAAACTAATAAAATAAAGTTTATCTAACAATTTATTGAAAAGTCATCTATTCAGGGTAATACTCTATCATTACATACTTTAAAAGTACAACAACAAAGATTATGCCAGAGATCTTTTAAAATATATAATCATAAATTAAATTTATATTTAATCAAACTACAATACATTATATTTTTATAATTCATCTCATACATTACATATTATTATTAACACATCATATAATTCATCTGTAATAAAATAATAAATAATTATTATATGATAATGATTCTGGTAATAAATAATTATAATGAGATAATCATTAAAGAGTGTTATTAATAAATAATAGAGAAAGTAGAGCAAAAGTCATGTTATTGCATGATATGTTATCCGAGATGACAGTATAATATATATATATATATATATATATATGACCGGTATAATAATCAGAAAATTAGAATTTGTCAAAACCTAAGAAAGAAAAAACCAAGGACACACAATCTACATTTTGGATAGTCTATCCTAAAACACATAAAGATTAAGTATAGACAATCATGCTGGACGGTATATCCTAAAATACAAACTAGACGGTTATTTTAGACAAAATCGTCTATCCCACAACAAATACTACATGATTTAACAGTAACACTAAACCTCTAACAAACATTATACCTGTCTAAGACGGTCTAGTAAAATTTTAAGATGCATGTTGAGCTCTTGCATTTGCAATCCAAATTTCCACAGACATTCTTTCAGAAACTCCCTTCGGCAACAATCCTCCTCAAACCCTTCGGCCAACATCAGCCACGCGGTTTTATGAAGGTCGTTGATGATTCCTACCGGCAATGCATCCAACACTAAGTTCTTTTGGACTTCCACCACTGGAATCTTGTTGACCACATCAGCTCTAAGGTATCCATCTACATGCTTCGAAATTGTGTCGATAAGAGTCTCATTCTCCTTCTTAAGCACCTCTATACATTCCATGAATCGTGCCATGATACTTTTGCTACTGTCATTTTTGCCTCGGGTGAATCTGAATCCTGAATCCTCATCTCCTTGAGGAACACCAACCTCTTGTAGCATCATGAGGGAATCACCAACACCACTGGTAACAGTTTGAGGTGAATCAACCTGTGAAAAATTACGGCTAGTTCCTTGAGAGTTTGAACCAATTTCAATGACTACGTGGTCATGGACATGGAGTCCAACATACCCAATTCTTGCTGAAGCATCCAAGATCGAACGAAGAATGAGGAGGGAATAACTGAAACTCCCTCCAACAACTACTAACCATAATTTTATTTTCATGAGTTGTACTGTGAGAAATCCACAGAAAAGGTATAGGAGATCAACCTCAAATCCAAAGTGACTCAGTCTTGACAAGCCTAGTGACATCATAGCAAACGCTGCACAAGAAACCAGACTATATGCATCTGCTTTCTCTGTCATTTCTGTATCGAAGAAAAAGGAGTATACAGAAGTTATCAGCATTGGCTTTTTTTCCTGTTGGTGTAGTTTTCAAATTTTAATTTCTAAAATGGAAAGAAAAAAATTTATTTATTAAAATGGACAAACTAAAAGTGACATGTTGACGATTTCAATTAATGATATTAATTAAAATTATTTCTTCTTCTACAATCATTTTTTAATTATTTGATATTATGATCCTTAAATTTAACAATTAATAAAAAAATAATAATCATTATATAATAATAATTAACAAATAATTTTTTAATTATTTAGCACTATATTTATTACTTTAACAATTAATAAAAAAATTAATAATAATAATTAACAAAACTGTAATAAAAAAAATTAAGACATACAAATTTATTTTAAATTAAAACAAAATAACATAATCATAATAATTCATAATAATAATAATTATTATTTTTAAATTAAAATAAAATAACATAATAATAATAATAATAATAATTATTAATAATAAGTGAATTCAATAATAATAATAATTATTTTTTAAATTAAATTTGTATGAAATTATTTTTATTATTATTATTATTTAAATTAAATTCATATAAATTTAATTAAAATTATTTTTATTATTATTATTATCATTATATTATTTTATTTTAATTTAAAATAAATTTGTATTTCTTAATATTTATATTATAGTTTTGTTAATTATTATTATATAATTATTATTATTATTTATTTTATTAATTGTTAAACTTAAGGATCACAGTATCAAATAATTAAAGAATGATTGAATAGAGAGAGAAAATTGAAATTATCATTAATATTTATCTAGCTGGCACAATTTATCTATTTTAGTAAATAAATTTTTTTCTATCCATTTTTGTGAATTAAAATTAAAAACTATATCAAAATAAAAAAAAAAAAAAGCCGCAAAATCAAGAAGGCTGTGTGAGCTTCCAAACAGCGAGAGTTGGAGCACTCCCATGCCTTTGCAAACAAGGTGGAAAGGGAGATGAAAATGCTGAAACCAATATACAAAAAGATCTTCCACCAGGTCCAATCTCAATGAAGAGCTCAAAGCATAACAGACAAGTCCAACAATAGATGAAACGAAACACACAAATCTCGATACCTTTGACTGCAGCAGCCTTATCTCAATTTTGATTACCATTATCACTGTATAACAAGGTTTGCTTTCAGGAACAAAGAAGATGTTGATCAATAAATTATAACATTTCAATTATTCAAGGACTTAACTGGTATTTCTTATGCATAAAATAACCACCATCGTTGACTTGGCTGTACCCTTTATTTGTTATAGAAGTTTCAAGAGAGGATAATGAGTTTCATTAGAATATGTTTTGGTAAAATTAGCTGAAAACTAAAAGTCTAGTTAGAAGATGAAAAATAGCTGGAATTTATAAGTTAATTGGTAGTAAATACTTGAAAGTTCTTCGGCTAGTTTCTTAAATTACGAATGAGTTTGTGTTGATTTTTTTTTTTTTGTGAAAAAGCATTTATTTTGATTAGAAAAACACTTATTGTTAATTTTTATTTGTTTTTTAAGCTTAAAAAATCAAAACAACTTATTTTGATAAGTTACTCAAAGTATTGTTAATTTTTTGAGTTTTCATACCAAAATTACCCTTCCTTTTACTAGTACTTTTCATATATTAGTCTTTCGCGTAGTGCACTACTTCTCTTCAAGTGTAACACCCCTTTACACATCATGTTTCTTCACTCTCAATTAAACACTCATTTTGTTGTACTTTCAACTTGAGCCGATTTGGTTCGGGCTCTAGGTGTATTTTTATTCTTTTACAATCATAACTATTTTGTTTTCATTCTTTTATGACCCTCCTTATATTTTAACTCTCATTGAGGGTTAATCTTGAATGAAATCCCTTATTTGTTTGATATGGTAACTTAGAGTTGTTGGTTCTTTTGAATTTTTAATACAATTTTGTTAAGTTGTTATCATTTAATTTAATTTTTTCTTGTGTATCTAAAATTTTGTTTTTGGACACTTAGTCTTACTGATCATAATAAGATTCGTGCTTATTTTTTAATAAATATATTTTTATTTGAACAAATGAAATCAATTAAATTGGAGTAATTATTTTAATATCAAATATCATGTTCTTAATATTGGTACAATAATGATATGTTGAGATATTTTGTTATTTTTTCTTATTATCATAATTTTTTATCATATTCTTCTTGATAGTTGGGATATAGAAATTAAGTTGTTCAAAATATATGATATTTACTTATATTTTTAATTATAATTTGAATGTCTTTTTCTTCTATATATGAAAAATTCGTCTTTTTCAAGTTTTCATTGTCATTAAAGTGACAACGTCAGGGTTATTTTTTTAAGTTGTACTTCACTTATTTCTTTTTTAATTTTGATATATTGATAAGTGCCAAATTTTGGTATTCTTAAACATGAGAAGACCGGAATTTGTGAGTGTTTAAGTATTTTTAAGGAAATATTTAACCCCAAATATAGAGTTTTTGGAATCGCATGTAAAAACTAATTCATGAGTAGAAAGAATCCAATTAACTGCAGTTGTTGTGGCTTTCAGGAAGAAGAATATGAAGACAAATAAAGATTGGAAGATTGGTGAAGAAAAGAGCTGAAAAGACAAAGCAACACTCGCCCATATTCACCCATAGCTCACCCTAGGCGAATACAAGCCAGAATGACAGGAAGGTGCAGAGATCCTCGCCCTCAGTTCGCTCCAGGCGAGGAGGTTTTCGCCCGGGCGAGGATATTTCGCCCCGGGCGAAATTACTCTAGTGAGCTCCATGAATTTTCGCCCGGGCGAGGATATTTCGCCCCGGGCGAAATTACTCCAGTGAGCTCCATGAATTTTCGCTCCAGGCGAGGAACTGTGGCTCAGGCGAAAAGCCACTCGAGTTGAACCTAGAATGCGTATATAGGGTGAAAGAGGGAGAAAAAAGGGGAGCTGGAACTTGGAGAAGCAAGAAGAAAAGCATAGAAGTGACGGAATCCGAGCGGGAGCTTACGGTTTCTCAAGCGATCTTCCGTTGTTGACTTGTAATGGCTGCCATGGGTAGCTAAGTCTTCATATCTTGGGATTGAATGTAATCCTTTTTAAACTCATTTGTACCTTGGATCTTGATTTATAATATTCAGTTTCTATTCAGATTTGGTATTTCCCTCTTGTACTTCATGCTTGATTGTGTATTTTATGGAATCTTGTCTTTAATTCTTGAAAACTATTGGAAAGTGATTTTGAGTTTATGACCTAGAGGAAATACGCGATAAATTGGGATTCTAGGAATAGGGTTCCGACTTATTGTATGCAAAACATCGTCTTTTAATGCTGGATAACCGATTAGATAGCTGAGGAATCCGCATCTTTGAAGTTTTCTTTTGAATCTCAGATTTGAGGAATCAATCTGGGTGATTTTTGCATGTGCGTCAAAACTGAATAGTTACCGGTATTATGTTTCATTATTCGATTAAGTTACAAATGAGTAAGATTAGATGAGTTCAATCCC
>Ga0209489_102705_pt1 | contig 35636 bp, 19 predicted proteins | sample SiratrowhiteBW_FD_187527 | JGI IMG/M metagenome (GOLD analysis project Ga0209489, IMG submission 187527) | Root nodule microbial communities of legume samples collected from California, USA - Siratro white BW (SPAdes) (version 2) | ecosystem: Host-associated > Plants > Roots > Nodule | place... | reverse complement strand
CAAAGAAAGTGTTTTCTTTCTAGTTTTTATTTTTTCTTTCTAGAAAAAAAAAGTAAGAGAGAAAAAAAAACAAATGAAAGAAGTTCTTTTTTTCTTTCTTCGTATTTGTTTTTTTCTTTTTTTTTTCTCTGCTTCTTTTTTACTTTCTTTTTTTATTGCTTTCTTATTTTCTTATTTATTTTTCTTTCTTATTTTATTATTTTTTTTATTTTCTTGGTTGTTTGAATTTTTTCTTTCTTGGTTGTTTAATTTTTTTCTTTATTGCTTGTCTTCTCCCTTTTTTTCTTTTTTACTTTCTTGTTTTCTTTCTTACTTGTTTTCTTTCTTTTTTACTTGTTTTCTTTCTTACTTTTTTTTATTGTTTTTTATTTTACTTTCCTTACTTTTTTTTCTTTCTTGTTTTATCTTCCTTCTATATTGATTTTTTTTTCTTGCTTTTATTTTCTTTTTCTTTCTAGAAAAAATTTAGAAAATAAGAAATAAACAAAGATCCAAGAAAGAAGAAAAGAAAGACACTAATAAAGAAAGTCAAAAAAGAGAAAACAAGTAAGAAAAAAAAAAGAAAAAAAGAAAAGAAAAAAAAAAGAAAGCAAGTAAGCAAGAAAGAAAAACAGATTAGAGAATTCAATTATACACGAGTTATGTGTTCCACTGACAGTGTTATTTTTACACAGACTATGAGAAAGCATGAATTCAAATTTTAAAGGGTTAACCAAAGACTGGGAAAAAGAAAACACATAAATAAATCAGTCAAATATGTAAACCAGTCTTCCAAAATAGGCACAAGCACAACACACAAAGAAGCATAATTTTCTGAAAGAAAGAAAAAACATTTTATCAATTGAAATGAGTATCAAGAGTGTACATGACAGATGATTATTGAGACGAGTTTCAGTGTCCCTCTGAAATGAAGAGAAGGAAGCATGTTTAGCTTTCAAGAATTTGTTGGGGGCTTATCTTGTTTTGAAGACTAGTATTTTAAAGAATAAAAAGAAAATAAGAGGTAGATAAATTTAATATCTTTGATAAAAAAAAGCTTTTCTAATTTATTAATAAATATTTTATTAAAATTTATGTTTTTTAAATAATTTATTGATACTAATTTAAATAAAATAGTCATGTACATATAAGAAGAATCGAAAAAAAAAATTACAGTATAGTATATGTGACACTCAAGAAATTGAGAAGAGAGAGAATAATCAAGATATAGATAGATACTGAAAAGAGAGGAGTGAAGTTTCATTTTTTTTTCACAAATGTATATATAAATAAGACATCATATATATTTTTATTTTAAAGGCTATTGCTAAAAGTTCTTAATTATTGCTATTGTGGTTTGATTAAACTACACATTTAGTTAAGAAAAATATTTAGAAGGAGAAGTCAAATTCTTATATACGACATTTTAGAACAATTCAACTTAAATTCTTCAACGAACTGAACTATATTTTTTTAATAATTTAATCAAATTGATAACGCGTGACAAATAAAAAAAATATATAATATTAAACAAGTATTTGTCATGTAAATAAAGAGAGGGGAAGAGAGAGGAAGAGCAAAATATTTGGTGTGTTGAGCTTGATGAATATTATATAGCCAAAGATAGTTTTTTTCCTTTCGAATTGTCTAATCTGAAAAACTTTCAATTCATGTTGTTTCCAAATTGTTCAAGATGGAACTTTATCTAGGGTTTGAAAGTTTATTCTAAAAGAGATCTCATATCTTCTTCTAAAAAGCTTGTTCGAAAATATTTAAAAAACTTTTTTTGAAAAGTATGTCATGTTTTGAAAAGTATTTTTGAAAAATATCGCATATATTCTGGAAATCTTTTTTTATAAATCTTGTTTTGAAAATAAGTTTTAAAAAAAATCCAAAATCACCATTGAAATTTTGTGTGAAATATAAAATCTTTAAAAATATATGTGTGTATTTTATCTTAGTGTTGCATTGAGGCTAATCCACTGTGCTATTATATATATGAACATAAAATATATTATTTCTAACTCTTCAAATCTTAACAATTTAATAACTAACGGTAAAGAGTGATCATAAATATTTAAATTTATTATATTAACTTTTTTTAATATAAATACGTAGGTACCTTTATATATTAATATATGCACTAGATCAATGACAATGATTTTTATAATAAATAAATAATCTTTTTATTATATATTCTAATTAATATATACCAACTTTTTATATAATTGTGAAATTTATGTTCTTTTTATATATTAAAAAGTTGTTTAGATATATGTATAATTATATATCATCTTATATTTTATATATAGTGCTTATTAATTAAAAATATATATTATGCATTTAAATTATAAATAAAAGATTATTTAATATTTTACATTATAATAACTATATGTAAATATACAATCATATGCACAAATTTATATCAAATATTTAATTATTAAAAATGTACTGGATAAAAAACATAATTATATATATATATATATATATATATATATATGTGTGTGTGTTTTTTCTGATAGGAATATGAGTTTACTAATCAAAACTAAAAACTTTAAATTTTTTTTATTGTAGAATCAACAAAAATATATTTTTATACTCAGTTAGAGATATCTGTAAGAAAATATTTCAACAATCCATAAATATTCAACTAAAAAGGGTAGAGATAATAATCTTATCTATCGCTATATTCTTAACTTTATAGAAATCATACTAAACTTTCAAGATATTAAACCAAGATATTGTTATCAACACACATACTTATCAATATTTCTTAGATAATTAGTGTGAATTACCTTGATTTAATAAATGGGATATGATAATTTGAGACCACCACCTCATATGTTAATCACTTGACAATTTGACCTAACGATTATGTTACGATGAGTAAGCAAGAATAATATTATTTAATTAAAATACAGTTAGAAAAGAAATTTGAAAATTAAAACAGATTTTGGAGAAAATTTGAATTGTCAATCTTTCTGTATCATTTAATCTATGTAATTTTTAAGTACCGTTTGTCGTGAAAGTCTCTATATAGTTCACCTTCTCCATTCATTCGTCGTAAAAGTTTTTATACAGTTCACATTCTCCATTGATTCGTTTTCGTTATCGTTTGTGATGAGGATAAAAATCTTAAACTACCTTACCTACCTTATGAATAATCTCTTTAATTCTCCTTTTACTATTTCAAAATCTTATTCCTTTGACAATAGTGTTTTGATTTCAATTTTTTCTATTTCTCCTAATAATGGTGAGTTTTACCTAATAGCTTATTCCATAAATTTTTCTCTGCCTGCTTGAAGGTCACTCTCTTCTTTCAAGATTAATTTGAAAGACAATATGATAATACAATTTTCCTTTCTTTTTTTTCTCACCTAAGCAAGGACTACCGATCAAGAATTGTTAGAAAATAGTATTATTTAAGCAGCATTCTTGGTCAAAACTCATAAAACCAACTTCACATAAAAGGTTTAATTTGACACAAGGTGCAATATATATATATATATATATATATATATATATATATATATATATATATATATATGATGAAACCGTCTTATTTCATTTCATGTGTAGACTATATAAGAAAAATATTTATTAAAAAGTACAACTTCACTCATTTAAAATATATTACAATCTATCAACTCAACAAATTCATTTTTATAAAAAATAAAATAATAATGTAACAAAATCAATATCTCATCATGCTCAGGTAAATATTTTCATAAATATTCCATGTTTAAAGGAATAAATAACAAATAGTTTAATTTTGTTTAATTTAAAAAGGAAATAACTAGTTTTGAAATTAAGTTAATTTTGCATATTTAAGTTAAAACGAAAGTTATAAGATATGAAAAACACATTTTTGTAATGATTTTGGTCATCCGGTCTAACCTTGAGCAAAAGTTGATAAATCATATCCCAAATGAGCTATTAGACTCTTCACGGATCATGACGACCCCACCAAAACCAAAAGGATAAAGTAGCCAATCAAAATGCATTGAAATTCTATATTTGGGAGCAAAAATGTCAACAAAAATTAACAAAAGCTTTATCACTTGCCTGTATACTTCCTGGCCCTTTTTAAGGTAAAAATGAAATCCACATACCATTTGCTCCCCCCATATTTTAACAAAAAGAGGATGCATGAAAGCAATAGAACTTTCTTTCAGACTGGGGAAAATCTCATCCCCTTCTCTGCCTCATCGATGAGATTACAAAATCTTTACATCCTATACAAAATTTAACAGAATCAGTAACTGACACTAGAAGATGAGAACTCCAACTTCTCTTTGTGGAGTCTGGACAATGAATGCCATTACTTCTTTGAGAAAGTGAGATAAGGGTCTTGAGCAATGGTTAACACATCTGGTCTCTCAGACTGGTTATATGTTAGACACCGTCTGATAAAATCCTGACAAAAAAATAGTAGATACGTACGGCAGAGACTATTGTCAGGTTTGATAGTATTAGACAGCAGGTACATAATACTATATTCTTTCTATAGTAAACCGGATATGAGAAAATGTATATACATTGAGGCAGCCTTCTAGTTCCTATACTTGCATGAGGAATCATGTTGAATGTTTTATTTGTCAAAATGAACATAAAATACGTACAACCTTAGAAGCATAGTTGTGTCCATAACTGAATAATAGAACAAAATAAAGGCAACTGCACAAGCTAAGAAGTTAAAAGATAAAAGTTTTATTAAGAAATACAATAATGCAGTTCTAATATGATTTTTAATGCACCTCAGCGCTGATTCCTCAATCAGTGCATGACATTCATTTGCAAAATACCCTTTAATAAAAAAATAATGCAGGGCATAAAAAGATCAACTATGGGCAGAAATTATCAGTAAAAGGGTGAAACTCACCTTTGCCTCGTTAGAAATGGTAGGTTTAGAAGGAAAGTCAACCTTGCGAGCCTTAATGATTGTGTCCTCACGAAGTATTCTCTCTTGGGTTTGGTGATGCCCAAAAGGACGTCGGCCAAAGAGCATTTGATAATACAAAATACCAGCAGACCAGACATCAACCTGTCTTCCACAAAACATGTCAGAAAATGTATGAGCCAAATGATAAAAATCTTTATCGTGATGATCAAAGAGTTGGTTGTTTGCATAATCCCAGTCATCATGACACTTGTGTCAAAGTAAAATATCCTTTGCCCAAAGTAATGGAGTGAGAATAACAACAATAAAAGAATATAGAAAATAAAATAAAAATAATCTGTGCATTTACAACTTAGAAAAATGATTGACCTTTGATGATATAAGAGGTGTCTTGCTGAGCTCAAAGCATTCAGGAGGCAAATACCTGCAAATTGAAATAGAAAAAGAAAAAAGAGCGGATAAAGAGGTTTTACCAAAGTAAATACTGGAATCTCAAGGAAACATACAAAGATTGGACAACTTCAAATTTAGGATTCCAACAGAGATTGTCACCGCTTACCAATATGTTCCAGCTCCCTGGGATGTAAGTTCCATACCTTGGGATCCCACATCATCCTCCACTATCTTACTAAGACCAAAATCAGTCACTTTGGCAACACCAAGCTCATCAAACAGAACATTTCCAGGCTTCAAATCATAATGGATAATCTTCTGTGTTCTTTTATTCATGTAAATAAGGCCTTGAAAAATCTGAACTATGATAACCTTAGCCTCCCTCTCAGATAATATAGGTGTTGCTTTAAGAACAGCATCAAGATCCTTTCCTAAAAGAATAAAGAAAAGTCAAGAGCAAAGGGGTAGATTAAACAAGAAATCATACAAAGACAATGAAGTTATTCAGGTTCAAACTCCAAAGAAATATTTGGAGTAAAATAAAAATAATGAACTTCATAAAATAATAAAAAGTGTATACCACTACAATACTCTAGAACGGTGCAGAATGTGTTTTGATCAATCTCAAAGATATCCCACAAACGAACAATGTGGCGATGTACAAGAGTCTTGTGAATATTATACTCCCGAATTGCATGTCGTATGTAACTCTGCTTCTTCTCTTCGCTCCATTGAGCATTTAAACCATGAAGTTTGCAAGCAACATATCTATGTTCCACCAAATCGAAAGCCTGCTGGAAATTTCTCACTTCAAATCACTGCAAAAAGGTATTTATTTACAATTGCCCACGTAGGCCATGTAATTGTCTAGACACTGGTTTTGGTTTTTTCAAAACCTTGTATAATATTTGCTAAAAGAGTAGACCAGCAAAAACACTTTATATGAGTTAAAATTTATTGAAAAGTACAAAATCATTAGTATAAGTGTTAAATGTTGATACAGAATTTGTGATATCTAATTATTTCGTCAATCATAAATATTTTGTAGAAATGTGTTTAGAGGTGTGTTCCTAGCCTTTTTCCCGCAAAAACAATATCAATATGATTAAATGATTATTATTTCTGATCTGACCTTGTACACCTCACTGAATCCTCCCTTCCCAAGAAGGTTAAGAAGGGCATAACGATGATTTAGAATCTGAAAGTTGTTAAACCGTGAACCATCTTCATCTCGTATGCGTTTCATCTCACGAATTAACCTCCCCTTCTCTATTTCATATCGATCCCTCTCTCGCAAAACGTTTTCCTCTTCCTGAACATTTCCATGCCATTAGAAACATAAAGAAGAAAGAAAACAGCTGGACCAACAGAAATAGCAACTTACCCTTTTAAGGCTAGCTAATCTACATTTGTAAATTTCATCGTGAATTAGAATATCTTCTGGCAATGCAGCCTCTGCATCTGTCCCATCACCCTTATCTTCAACAAAAGAAAAGACAAACAAATATTAACACAGGGAGTAGAGTATACAAGATATAGTCCAGTGATTTGTGACTGTGTGAAACAAATATTTTTTATTTCAAATTATCCATTTGAACATCTGATAAGTACCCTAATGGTGGTGAAAACCAATCACTTAAATATTCTACCCAGTATTGCATTCTACTTCATGTGAGACTTAGGCACTCCATAATACCCAAGTTCCTACTATAGCATTGCCCCTAAGACACAGGCAACCAGTTTTATACCAATCACTTCGGGAACCCACCCTCAAAGGCCAAAGGGGGAAACAAAACACTTAAATACTTCACCAGACATCCCATACTACTCAATGAGGGACTTAGGCACCCATAATACCCAAGTTCCTATCAACATCCTTAAGAAGCATATGGTTTATCATGATTTGTATAATATCTAGTCAAGTTATTGAAATTCAATACATACAAAGTACCTAATGTAGAGATTTAACAACACGCATGGAATGTTCAATGGATGGTATAAACTAGGGGGAATGAGGAAGTCATAATGACGGTCTTAAATTTGATCCCATCAACCTCTCTTCCCCAATATTAGAAGGATAAGTGCTGAAAGAAAAAAGGAAACAGAATTTACCAGATTGCTTTTTCTTAAATAATTTGCGCTGCCGCTCTATTGCCTCCTTTGTTTCTACTAGTTGTTTCTGGGGAAAAAACAAAGAATGAAAAGGAAAAGGAATTCTTGGCATCACTAATGCAAACTATCAACATAGGCAAGGTTTAAATTGCAAAAAACTAACAAACAGAAGTTATGGTGAAATTGACATTATATACCCAGTGCTAAAAACAATATCCTATAATTTTATTCACTCAAGCGAAGCAAAAGAGTTCACATTTGTTAGTATTTATAATCTAAGGATAGTGAAAACTTTGTAATTTCACTGCACAATTGAACATGAAAGTATCTTCAGATAATGACAATTTAATTGAATACGAAATGTTCAATCATAAACAATCAATTTGAATGATATTGATCACCGAAAAATAGGAAAGAATCAGAATCCTAAAAAATCTGTTATAATAATTCCTAAATCAGAAAATCTCACAACTACTAGTTGAATCTGATAAACCAATCACGATCAGTAATAATCTCCAGTACAAAAATTAAAAGTAAAAGTCATGAAGAAGGAGAAAGGAAATGGGACATACAAGCTGGGCATTCAGATCCTTTAAAGCTTGACCATCTTCCCATGTCTCAGATATTACAGTTCCAGCTCTACAATTCATTATTTTAACTAATAAGAAACTTAGCAAAACAATGTAATACGAAATATAATTTCTCACTTTCATTTCAGTATTTCGGTTGTCAGAATGAGTGTCTCTAGTTTTGGGTAAATATATGTATATGTGTAAATTATTAACTTGAAATTTTAAAATTTCACAATAGCAACTATCCCACTGTAAGTAGTTTTGGTGTCAGCTGCTCCACACTGCTATCCGGGATTGATAATTATGTAATTTCTTAAAATGCTCCATGCATACCTGATTACACCGACATTTCCAAGTCTCAACGAGTCTTGTCGTACTTTCAGCCTTGCTTCTTGTCTTTCAGCCTTTGAAACGGATATCAGCAAGTCAGATATTATTTTCATTCTCTGCAAAATAGAAAGATCAAATGTGAATATTTTCCTAATCAATGCGTGATACAAAGAATGCTAATTAACTATTTCGTTGGGGGGAGATAATGGGGATTTAACTCCTTCGAAGTGAGTAAAAGTTAAGAAAGTAATCTTACTCGTTGAGAAAGTAATTGTTTAATATTCCAACACATGCATGATTTACTATACATGTGCACTTCATATCAACTGTTGGATTTTCTCATAAAACATTGATAGTACTTAATGCTTACTATACTCTCTAAAGTAAATAGCTTTTAGAGGAGCCAGATCCTGGCACCGTCCCATTTATTGTATATCTATCAACTAGGAGCTTTCTAAGATTTCTAGTTCACTTGTCTGTATTCAGTTTCATGCACCGTAATGACAACCAGTGATCATTATTTAGATAAAAGTACATAATCAGTGATGAAGTGTTTTGATAGACTCAAGAAGAAAGCTTTCATTGCAATCAAAAGCTGAAAATATCACACCTTAGGCTTCATTTGTTGTTCATGATCAGTCATCTCCTTGAGTTCCTGCATGTGCCAAAATCAAGCAATAACACTTTAAGAACAGAAAATCAACACATCAATTTCAATAATTCTCAATTCTATAAAATTTAAAATATAATTTTCAATTCAGTATATATTCCTTGTTATTTCGTCCCCAAAATTGGGAGTACTTGTTCATTAGTCAATGTTATCAAAATCAAGTAATTTGCAAATAGAATCACACGATTTGGTCCTTTTCACTAGCATCTAGTATTTTTTAAGGCCACAACAGCCCTGGTTTAGATCTGTGTGGCCAAAATGGTAAAAGATATGAAAATTTTAAACTTTGTACCTTCTTCAAAAACCTGAAAATAAAAAAATAAAAAAAAATAAAAAAACTATATCTGAGCAGAACTATATCAGATAACATCCTTCTGATTGTGACATGAATATGTCATTCATATACCTTCTCTAACTGTTGAGTAAGATTCTGATAATCAACTGCTTCTTGCTTTGATTTACGTAATTCCTCCTCCAAAGCAACAACTTTAGCTTGTAACGATGCAACTTCATCCTAATTTAAGATAGAGATGAAATAAAATGAGAAAAAACTTGAAATTACAAGCTTCTGATACCTCAATAAACAACAATGAAGAGTTAAAGTATCATCAATGTCCTTGGATATGGTGGAAGGAGGTATAACTGAAAGAAGTCGTACCAAAATTTTACTTATTTTCATGTGAAGCCACACATTTTACAAGTGGAATTTGGCAAAAGCCATACCTCTAATGAAACACAATTATCACTATGAAACTGATCACTGGGTTTGCCACCTTCCAAATAAATACAAGCTCTATAGGGTACAATCGAGGAGTACAAAATAAATTAACAAGTAAAATTAATTGCTTAAGCAATATGACATTCCTAACTTATGAATCTTCCATTCGTAGGAATCAGAAAACATTCCAATTTGCATAACAAGAGGTAAAAAGACGCAACCAGACAACAATATTAAATAAGCATTGCAGATTAGAGAAAACAGAGAGTGATTTATAAGACATTACACTGATATTTAGTAACCATCTTAAAAAACAAGCAACAAAGAAAAAGGGAACCCAAAACCAATGCAATCAAATTTCCTTTCCGCTACAGACTATAGATGATATAATCAATCCTTACTGCTACTGCTGTAATCATTTAAGCCAAGAAGTTAAACATCAGAACTCCATTAATATCAGTTAAAGAAGACACAGGTGTGCAACTATGCTTCCAATCATGTATAGACAACAGATAGGATCACAGTTAATGAGACCAGTTTAGAAAAAACCAATAGGGACAATTGAAAAAATACAATTACAGAAACAAATATTTCATGGGAATGAGCATACTTTTTGGTATACATTGTCGATCTGACCATTTGAAGCCAGAACAGTTGGAGGAGAAGTTAGTATTTTGGTCTGATCATTAACTCTGGAACCCCGGCCTCTACCCGAACCAGAACTCCCTCTTCCACGACCATGTTTCTTTCTGTTCATTTCAACATGCATTTTTGTATCCGCAGAATCCAAACTAGTTTGCCTTCCATCAGTAACAACCTAATATGCAAATTATTTTCAGTTGGATTAGAAATCACTAGATGACCAGTTTATAAGACAAAATGTACACATCTTACATGTAGTTGTTAAAGTCATCAAAATACTAGATACAGAAGATCATGAGAACAATACATGTATAAAGGATGCAACTTATCCAGTAAGTAGCTGCATTTCAACAAGAGATGAAAACCAACCTCAACACGCTCAAAAACACTGGCGTTGCCATCTTCTTGAAGTTTTTGGCGCTTCTGTGTGTTGGCTTGTATCAAGAATGCTCCACCATTCTGGAACAGAAATACGAAGATACCAACAATCTAATCAGTCAAGTTATCATAGAAACATGTTTTCTTACATCTACCGGTTTTCCAGATCATTAAGTCATCAAGATAGAAACAGCAATGAACATAAAACATACCACCTACATTTATTATATCCTAAACCATAGATAAATATACTCATGCAATAAACCTCAAAATAAACAAAATAAGCTACAAAAATTAACATTGAAAATCCCTGGCATCACAAGAACAAAGCCAAAACCTAAAAACAAAAGTTCTCCCAAATGAAGTCAAATTACCAAACACATGCACTGAATAAGGATAAAACTTACGTCATCATCAGAATCACTTGAAGTTGACGACGGTTCAGCCGAATTTTCAGCAGCCCGACCAAATTTCCCAGCCGAAGGGACAGACGCAGAGGACCAACCTGGTTGCTGAGCAGAGGTTGAGGAGCCCTTACCAACCATACGAGCTTCCAACTTCGCAATTTTTGTAGGCAGAGAATGATCAGATTGGTTTGAAGAGTTGGACGAGAAATGAATGAGCATGTCATCTGACATTGTTGCTGTAACTGCAAACTATTTGGCAACCAAGAAAAAAAAAACGTCTCAATTTAAGATAAACCAACAATCTAGAAAATTCAACCGATTTAGGGGGAAAATGGCTTTTAAACGTGGAAAAGGAAAATGGTGAATAGAACTAGGCCATACACATTCGTGATTAAAGATGCCAATTTTCCACAGACCCACGTGAAAGAATTGGGGTTTATGAAAAGGGAAGACGTCAGAAACAGTTGAAGAAATCAGGTAATCAGAGAACTGAGACGGCGATGTGATTGACAGAAAAAAAAAAATGAAACTTTGGGAAATTTTGAGTATCTTTTGCCTTTTGGTTGAAGAGCTCAGAGAATTAAGCGAAATAGAGAATCTAGGGTTTTGGTGTTTGGTAAAGGGGTGAAAGAATCAGAAGATTGGGAGGGAAGAATGAACACTGGGGAAGTGAAAGAAAAAGGCATGACTGCAAATAACAGGCGACAGTAGGGAGTAAATTCAGTGACTTTAACCCAGGAACTTGCATCATGCAATTGACATTACGAGCCATTTGATTTAATAAATGCTTCAGATTTTGCCATGTGTCCTTGGATATTGCTTTAATCACCGTTACTTTCGTTGTTTCAGCTCCATGTCACTCTCTGATCTTCTCTGAGAAATTCAACTTTTTTTCCATTTGAGAAATGAAAAAGTTTAATTGCTCTGTTTACATCAAATACAAATGTACTGTTATCTTAGTCATTGTTTTGTCGGTACGAAGATGTCCAGGGAGGACAGAAGTGCATTGACCGTTACATACATGTGGCAAAATCTGAAGCATGTATAAAATCAAACGGTTAACAGTGTCTCAACTGCACGCTACAGTTATTGGGTTAGGGCACTGAATCACTCCCTCCTAGGGAACAAATAATGTTTTTTTTTGTTTGAGGGAATGTGGTTTGTTTGAATTTGTTGTGGTCTGTTTTTATTCAAAGAAGTTGCTGTGGGTGTAAATGGAGCACATGATAATAGTGGCAGAGAATTTAAGGTGGACGAGACTAGAAAATGTTGCACATGTGCATGTAGAGTGTGTTTGTATTGGTGCTTCTTGAATCCAGTATTATTGTGAAGAAAGATGGTAGTTTTTTCTTACCTATTTTCTTGCTATATGATAACAATATTTTTAATTCAAATTTTTGTGAGGATCCTATGTATTTATAGGGAATAAATAGGTACAGTTGATTAAGTAAGAAGATTTACTACTTAGATCGGAGGAAGTTCAAGATTTTTGTTTGGATAAGATGTCTTTGACATCAAAATTTGTGAAAATGACTTTTATTGCTTGTGAAAATAACTTTTATAGATAAATTGAAAGATTAAAATTTGCTCAATCACAAATTTATGATGCATGAAAGTAAGGTTCGCGAAAGAATAGTTAATAGAAGTGCTCTTTTATTGAATTTCTAGTAGAGTTACATGCTTAAATGTTAATAATTGTAAATATGTTATTTTAAAATTTTATATTGATATTAAGGGTAATATTTTGGATAGGAAAGATAATTACACGATAAAGAACTTGTTCTTATTTTATTTATATCAATTACTATTATATATATATATATATATATATATACACTAAGGGGATTGCGTCTTTTTTGTTGATATATCGTTAATGAGGATTTTAAGATTGAATTGATCCACAATTCTATACAAATAAGTATTATGATTGTCTGTTTATTTAACTAAAATCAAATATAATAATATCATGTGCACGTGGACTTTTTAAGAAGAACCTTGTGTCTATATAATATAGTCTTAAATCATGAATAAAATAAAATGAGAAAGAAATTTATGTGAGAGATATATTTATACATAATCAATTCTAAACTTATGTTTAGTTGTAATTCATTGTTTGTTTACAAAGAGTGTATTAAGAAAATGATTGTGATAAAATACATATATTTATTTAGTGGTATTTGTTGTTTAAAATAACAATCAATTATATATCTTTTGAAAATAGATTTATCTTAGTAGTGTTAAGATTTATCTTAGTAGTGTTAATAACATTTAGACACAAGTCAAATTTATTTAAACAATAGAATTATAAATCATATTTTTTATATTGTTTAACTTTTTCATTTTATATAATATAGGACTTAGATTTATATTTAGATTCTCAAAAACCTCTTACTAATGTGTAAGTCAGTTTTACATATACACTTTTTTTTTTAAATCATTTATAACTATAAGTATTTCTGTTAGACTTTTTTAAGGAGATTATCTTCAACTTAAAACCTTAAAACAAATGATTTTTGGATTTTATTTCTTATACACTGTTTAACTTGATCGTTTTCCTATAATGTATGACTTATATATAAGAATATTTAAAATAAATATTATAAACTGTGGTCCAAGTAATTGATAGGACTTATTCTAACAAAGAATAATCAATGTGATAGTTGATACTCTTAAAAAGTTAATAAAGTCATTGAAGATTTTATTTTATTATAATATAAAATAATTTTTCTTTCATTTCCCTTTAAATATATAAATAAAAGATAAAGTTGAAAAGCGTAAGTTAGTAGTTTTTATTTGTGTGTGCAATAACTTTTCTGTCCATCAAGAATGAAGATAGAAGGAAAAGATGAAAGAGAGAAAAAAATCAAAAGATAAAAAGAAATCATCAAAAAATATGAATCTGAATATTTTTTTTTTCTCTGTTTGCGTGATAATTATAGATTCTAAAATTCCGTGAAATTCTCAGAAATAAAAAAAGATTTTAGTAATCCTTACCTATGTTGTTATTCATCGTAACGAAACACGTCTACCTAAAAGTTATGAGAAAAAAATTCTATAATAAGACTCTCATTGATTCTAATATTATTGTTGAGTCTTTTGAGAAAAAAATTTTCACCAAAAAAGATTCAACAATAATAAAACATAAGTTAAGCTAACAATAAAATATTGACATCACCTTTAAAAAAAACCCTTTAAGATAATAAATTTATAAGTTTTTATTTTTATATATAAATCTATAATCTCTTTTTTATATATATAATATAAAACTTAAATTATTAGTTTCATATTTATTAGATTTTCAAAATATTTAGTGATTATATATGTAATTGTTTTCTAAAATTTCATAGTTTCACATCATTATTCACCTAAAAAAGTAAAAGATAATATAAATTTATAATATTGTTAAGATCCCTTACGTGAATTCAAGTTATATGCATAACCAATTTGTGTTTAACTTGATTTTATTTTTAAAACGGTTGAACCAAACATATCAATATTTTACTATTATAATTAACTTAAATAATAAGCATAACCAAAATTTTGTTCAACTTGATTTACGTTGGTCAGTTGTCCTGAACATATCAATATTTTAGTACTATACAGATTGAAATAATGTTAGTATTTTAGTTTGTGTTATACAAAAGTGTTTATTTTATAACATTTACATTAAATATCTATTTTGAGTATTATGACTAAAATATTAATATAAATTATATTATACATTCAAGATAACTATTTTACAGTAAGATAACAACTACACTGATGATAATAATCAGAAAGGATTTATTATTTTTATATTATAGACATGAATATTTATTAATTTTACTGAACACTAAATTTTACACGAGATTATAGATACTCACTTGAATTTTCCAAAAGTTCAAACTTGATAATTTTTAAATAATATAAAATCAAAATTTTCTGAGATCAACAATATATTAATATAATGTCTTGAAAGAAATGAAATTTAAAACTAAATCACCAATATATCTTATTAGATAAATGGCGTGTTTTAATAATAAAAGAAATCATAACTATTATTAATTCCTATAACTATTTTTTACTCTCAAAATAATAATAGAAAATAATTATTTTCTATCTTCTTATATATCTATGCTCAATACGTGTTACAAGCGAGTCAGGAACTAAAGGTTAATTATTGCACATCAAGACTATATAAATAAAGAGAAAACATTATTTTCTCAGAAAGAGAAATTTCACTAAATGGAAATTATTCTACTTTTTTTTTCTTTCAAAAATTGATCAATTTTCCTTTAGTGATTTTGTTGAACTAAAATAACATGTTGAGCAAAATCTGCATTTCCACTAAGTGAGATTATTTCATAAAGTGAAATTATTTTGTTGAGCTTGTTATCGTATATAAGCAAACTTAAATTTATCAAAGATCAACAATACCTTTATTATATGTTATATATTCCAATCCTAAACTCAGATCAAGCATATAATATTATTTTATAAATGACTAAATGAAATACAATTCACACCAACTCAAAAGTCAATTCCTCTTATCATGATTCAAATAATGCAATAGCTATCAAATAAAGTTTAATAGTACCATAACTCAAGTTAAATGTGTCTCTAGTGTCCAAACTATTTATTTTGATAACTTCGAGCATTCAATCAAGTAAATGGTTTTACTCATGAATCAACAATGCAAAAAAGAACAAATTCATTCAAATTTTTTATAAGGTTTTATATTTTAACTTAAGTGCATGTAACTACAATAATTTTTTTGAAAACCAATTATTACTAAGCTATACATTTTTATTTAAAATGTTATAAACATGCAAGTATATCCAATCAAAATACATTATAACATGAACTCTAATCTAACTTGAAAATTATAACCAAACTAGCTCCTTTTACCTTAAATTTTTCTTATATTAATACCTGTTCAATATTATATTTTGTATTTATCACATGTTATATTTGATTATTAGAAAAATATAGTTCCGATTCTTGCCAAATGCGCGTGAATTGTTCTAAATTATGTAATAAAATAATTTGATTTTTTTTCTTTTTTAACTAAATTAGAGGCCGATCTAACATAAACAGTTAAAAGGTACGAAAAGTTATCGTTTTCAAATTAATAACCAAATTGAGAAAGTTAAATAAAAAACTAAAATTGCATTTTAATCACTTCACACTAATAATTAAGAACTTTTAGCAGTAGCCATCCATAAAAATGAAAAATAAAACGTCTTCTTTATATTGGAATTAGAGAAACTAATGAAACTAACCGAGAGGATATGCGTTTAATTAATTTTTATTTGAATCAATTTACAATTAAACATTTCATAATCACACATGCATAAGAAAAACTTCTACCCGGATTTATTTATAGTTTCAAAATAGGTATTTTTAGGAGAGGTTCTTCATTTTTTAGTGCTTGTTATGAGTGAAGAGAAAAACAAATTTTCACGTGTATCTAGATTACTTACATGTTGCTTGTATATGGATACCCTAAATGCCTATGCTACCCTATTTCATTTTCATATGATTTGATGAACGGATTATTCATAATGCTAAAACTTCTATTTTAGAGCCAAATTACACAAAGTGATATAAGTGTTTAGGGTTGAAATTGAGTGGATTTATGAACCCTATAAGCTAATTTTCAAATGGACTCAAATTGGAGATTAGTTTTAATACATTATAGGTTTTATCACCTTCATCCCGCTAAATCATTTTCTTAGAGACATTAGTTCTCTCATTACATAGAATAGAAAGATGAAAACACTGTTAATTCGATCTGGTTACTTGAGCACCATAATCATATATCATGTTTTAAATTCTCATTATTTTCTAATGGATTAACCTAGTTTAAAAAAAATAAATCCGTGTCAATTATATGTAAATAGAAAAGTGTAAAAATTCTGATTTCAAATATTGCCAAATGCATTTTAAAAACGCTTATTTAATTTTCTTCACGTGTTTAAAGTTTATTTAATTTCGAAAACGGTCTTTAACATAAGGTATCAAATAAATTAAAAGTTTTCTTGAATGCATCCCTTATTATAGATACAAGTGAGTATGATAATCAATGTAATTTTTTGAACTTATGCCTAATTCTGTCAAATTACTTGAAAAAATATTTAATTTTAAAAGAGTAATCATTAACTCAATCTTATGAAGAAATTACATTCAAAAGTATAAGTCAAAAAGTTAAGAATTCCAAGTCAAAAAGATTTGTTTATTTCAATACATAGACTCTTTGTAAGGAAATAAAATCATAAATTAATGACATTTGGATCGAAGTAAGAGAAATCCATGTACTTGAGGTGAAAGAAAGAAGACTAGTTGGGGTTTCTTACCCCTCTGATGAAAGTGTGTTCAAATACACATTTATCATCTTATTGTAATAAATTTATGCTTACGTTGATATCTTTGAAATAACTTTGATATCGTGAAGAAAATATTGAACTCAAATTACAAATTAATTAGATGCAAAATTACAAATTAATTGTATCTCAAATGAAGCCATCTATTTTCTTAAAATTATACTTCCATTTTTCATTTCTCATAAATTTTAACTATTTTCCTTAGAAGAATTACAAATTTTAATTAAAAATTTACGAAGAAAAAACTTAAATACACTAAAAATGTCTTGAGTTATTTAGTAAATTAGAAAAAAGTATTCTTTAAAACTTTTTTTTTTGTTTGGAATTAGAATTTATCCCAATTTCAACTCTAAAAAAAACAATCATCACCTATAAAATAATTTTCTATTCATAAATTTTGATTTATGATTTATTCTTAGTTTATGAAATTTATATAATATAATAATATATAAATATAATTAATACATGAAAACTATTATTTGAAAAAAAAAATGTGTTAATTAGAAGAATTTTATATAATTACATTGATTGAAAATTAATTGTAGTATTTACATAATCAATTATACCTTATAAAATAATTAATTATGTCTTCGGCTATAATCCTCGTTCCCCTTCTTTCTCATCCTAACATTATTAATAAATGCACTTAATGGATGCCATGTTTATGAATTTAAAAAATATTAATACTATTAATAAATATATATAATGGATACAACAGTTATGAATTTAAAAACGTTTTAAAACAGTTTATATATTTACTTTGAAATAAAAATATATATAAAAAATAAGATGAAAATTAAATATGATAAAAGTTATGTCACACATAAAAATATTCTTTTGCAAATAATTGTAATAATATATATGTGTGTGTGTGTATTAAAATAGATAATGTTTTTGTTCACTCCTATTTTAAACAAATATTAATTTTCTTTTATTTCAAAGTGAAACAAATAATCGAATATTAATTTGATATTAGCGATTCAGATTTTATTTGTAAAATAATGTTAACAAGATAAATTCAATTCATATAAAAGTATAAATTTATATTGAAATTTTAACTATTTTTAAAATCAATGTAATTTTATGAAATTTTATTAGTAAAATAAATTTAAATATTATTTTCAATTTTATAAATTAATTACTTAATGATTAATCTTTTTTAGATTTAATTCATAATCATTTTTTAAGTTAAATTAAGATTGTAATTTATTATATTACCTAATTAACTTAAAAAAATTATATCATATCAATCTATCACGAAATTTTCATTCATTTCTATCTAATTTATATCAATCGAAACATTTTCACTTTCCATTCACTTTTTCCTCTTTTCCTTTTTTTCCATTCTCAGCCAATGACCATATTAAATATAAACCTTTCCAAAACAAAATTAACTACAATAAAATTTAAGCTTTTGAGTTGGCACTTAATCCTACAAAATTAATTAAATATAGGGATGGTTTTCCTTATTCACCAAACAAAAACAAGACTTAACAAGACAAATGGATGATTATATAACCATTCTTACTTATAACACTAATATTTTATTTGCTAATTCTTGTATTAAACTCAAAGTATCCTTTCTAGCAGAGCATATCATACCATTTGTTATCTGACATTAAAACGTTGTTGTTTTGATCTATATATTTTTAATTAAATAATAATAACAAGTTATTCTAAGTTAAGGTATATTTTAGTAATAATCATAATTTATTGAAATAACTTTGGAGAAAATTTCAATAAATATTGTAATTTTTTCTTATAAAAAACATGTTGACTGAATATGATACTTATAACTTTCTATATAAGCAAGAAAGACAATGGGGTTTAAGGTTATTGATTGCGAAAATCAATTAGTTAAGCTATGCATGGTTACAACATTATAATAAACTAATAAATGAACTTGACTCAAAAGTTATTAATAACTTTTCTATCTATATTCATCTATAAAAAAAATGTGACAATTTATTATCGTTTAACTCTACATTATAATTCCAGTTCATTTGTAAAACTTTACTAAAGACATTAAACACGTTACTTTCATGCAACGATTTAACATTAACACACGATATCTATCATAGATTATTTATGTTTAATATGTTAATGGTAAAAAAAATCTAACATAATTATCACCTTTTATAATTTTAAATTTTTAACAAGAATAAAACATATATTTAATATTATATAGAATAGAGACCATGTGGTTATTGTAAAAGATTTCTAAAAACTTGTTGCTTCACAAGTAATCAATCATTTGAATAATTAAATGCCGCTTAAGTGATAAAAATGTTAAGAATTCAAGATAAAAGTCCCACATCATATAAGGAAAAAATCACAAATTTTAATGAATTGTGATAATTGAAAGTTATTTTAAAGAAGGTTTTAATAAATTGTGTCTTGCTCACATAAAAGAAGTTATAAGTAATGATCAACACTAAGCTACTCATAATTAAGAAACATTTTCACTTTATGAGATATACCAATGTAGAAAAAAACTCACACTTTAAATAAAAATTCTTATAAATTCAAATGTAAATTGAAAGATATATATCAAGTAAAAATGAACACAATGAACAATATAGGAAAAAAAAATAACCACAAACTCATTACCATTAGTTTTGGTTAAAGACCGTGTATTGGTCTTTTGTATGAATTTACTATAACCCATTGATATTAAATTTTCTTACCTATAAAGAACCCAACAAAGAAATATATACGAGAGGTAATTTATGTGGTATATCTCATATTTTATTCACAAACTATAGCTTTGAAAAAAAACAATTATTTGTGTACTTGTTAATATGTTTCAAAATTAAAGCAAAAAGATAAATAAGAGAGTTAGAGAAAGAAAAAAAAAAAAAAAAAAAAAAAAAAAAAAAAAAAAAAAAAAAAAAAAAAAAAAGAAAAAGAAGAAAAAAAAAACATGAGAAAGAAAGATATAATAATTGTTACACGTGTTTAATAAATAAAAGTTTAAAGTTAACATGTAATTGAAACCTTCTATTTCTTTTTATTATGTAAAACTAAAATTTCTAATTATGTTAATTGCATATTAATGTTAATTTTTTTCTTTCATCAACACATGTGAAAATTATCAAACACCAAATACATATTCAATAATATCAATCATTAATAACGTTTAATCAAAACTATAACATAATTTAAATTGTTATACTAAACTATAATATTTTTTAATATTGTAAAAAAAATATGTCCGTACTAATTATATTGAACCAATTGTTTTTCCAAACTTATAAGATAATTATTATTTTGGTCTTGTTAAATATATGGAGTTACTTTAGTTAATAGTTTATTTGTTTTTCCTATTTTTTTATATCTTGCCTTTTTTTCATATATATTTTTACTCATTTTAAATTTTAAGAAGGCTATTCCTTTTTTTTCTCATTTGTAGTACTTGTTGAATTAAGTACTTTAAATTGAAAAAAATAACATTACAAATTAAGATAATTAATATTTTATGACATCGATGTAAAAAAAGCACATAATGTAAATTGTAAAAACAATTCAATGTAATAATAATTTAAATTGAGAACTATTTTTCAAAACAACTAAAAATTGAATTTAATCAATATTATTGATATCATATTAATGAAAAGTAAAATTATTTTTCAAATTTAAAAATATATATAAATTTTGAAAAACAAATTAAAGCATTGTTTTTTAATAAAAAATATTTTAAAAATACAAATTTATAACTACATAATAACACATATAATCTAAAGAATTTAAATTTTATTCATATAATGTAACACGAAAAAAGTATACAAAAAAAGATAATACTCAATAGAAATTTTATATAACAAATTAAGTCATATACACTGAAATACTTGTCACAACAAAAGAAATAAAATAGGAGGTCTGTCAAGGATCATACGTACCTACACATTTTATAGTACCACTTGATGCAATTTCAAATACTGCATATGAGTTTGTTTGTATACGATATATTTATAATGGGTCAGATATAAGTAATAAACATAAGAGTAATTTTTCAAAAATAAATATAAAGATACTAGAATTTGATATTATTCCATCTATTACAAAATTCACAATATATATGCAGACATATATGTATTCACACGTCACACATCACATATCGAGTGTATTCTCAAACATATATCTATAAGATGCTTTCTCGTATAAGCATCTCACACTTTGACTCTATGGATACTAATTAAGGCATCCAGAATTCAAGTACAATAAATTCTCATTCAATTTGTCACCACTTAATGACATAGTTTATGTGGTTTAGACAATTAGTGATTTATTTACAAGTATATATATATATATATATATATATATATATATATATATATATATATATATATATATATTAATATATCAAGAAAAAAATTAGAAAGCTTATTAAAGTATGAACACCAAACAATACTTGCTTAAGTAAAGACAACTCATTTATGCAAGGACATCAGCTTAAACACTCATTGGAGTGATTTAGATGATACCTTTGTTTCAGTATGTTTATTTTCGCTAAGTAATGATATCGAATGAAATATTTATTGTAATGACTCAGACAATACTTCTTTCCCTTAAGTACATTGGCTTTCGGTGAGCAAAGGTATCAAATGAAATACTTATTTAAGTGAATCGGATGATACTCTCACTTTGTCTCAAATAAAGCCTCTTGCGCCAACACTTAGATTGATGAATAAATTTTTATTCACACTTGAAGTATTTAACCATAACTTTCTATAATTGAGAATAAATTAATTGTTTTAAATAAGATTTATCTAATGAGGATTAATTGGACCTTAATTGAGATTTTGGATTTTAAGCATGTTCTTTTGCTTTTCTTGTTCATAATTATTTGCAAATATTTTATGGGCTCAGAATCTAATCAAATGTTTTGCCAATATATTATTCAGATTTTCTATAAAGATGATCATTTGTAATTCTTACTTGATTTATAGCAAATTTCCTTCAAATATTTTGCAATATCTTTTGCAACAAATTCAATTATTACGAGCTGGTATCTGAAATATAATTGAAAACAAAATATCTGAAAGAAACTTTGGAGATGAAAAATCTACAACTTTATTGGGAAGAATATATTTACAAAGTTAACTTTAACACATAAGGAAACATCTGATAATTGCAATGAGAATATTTTAGAATTAAATATGAGTTAATTTATTGAAGAAAGGAGATTACAAGTAGAGGTCGGAGAAAAATGAAGGTTACACACTATTCAATAGTAAAAACTCTAGTTTTATTTTCTTTTATAATTCTTGTACTTTCGTCATGAAGGCTAAACTCCATTGGGTTGATTATTGTGATTTCAACATGAATTTTGAGGTTTTTGTGTAATAAAGTTTTGTTTTTTAGATTCTTGATAACATTTGTTTTATATTATTTGTCTTTTTGAATTCTATATTTTTTGGAAAAGTAATTGTTTTTAACCCTTGTTGAGAATTCAATTATTCTTTCTTAATTACATTTCTTGGTTAATTTGCTTATTTTTAATCAATTTAGTCAATAGATAAAAGATACATATCTCGTTGAGTAGACGCTTGATAAAAGATATACATCTCGTTGAGTAGACGCTTGGAGACAAGGTGAAATAGTAAATATAAGATTCTATTCAATATTTGTTTAGTTGAGTTCCACTATTTAAAAAAAAAAATATAAAGAATAATAATCTTAAGAAAACCAATAAATGATTTGTTGTGAAAGAACTTAAGAGTCAATATATTATCTTCATTATTTTTTAATCATCTTTTTAATTTCCTATATAATAATCCTCAAACCCTCATACTTTCTTTATTGTTATTACTAACTTTCCCTGTTGTAGATAAGTAGTGAACATTGATTTACTGAATTTATTATTGGATTTGATGACTTAAGGTTAATTTTACCTTATCTATCCTATCATCTATTTGGGGTGTTAGACGATCTAACAATATGTTAGGCAATCAACACTTAAATTCTTTTAATTTGCTTGTTAAACGACAACTATCATATATACTTACAAAAACGAAACTATCTCTTTTAGAATTTGAGCAACATTCTCACCTCATTTTCATAAGATTTTTCCTCCCAACATACAATAGTGAATTATCCTACTTTTAAGACTTAATAGAAAAGAAAACTTCACTTAGACTCAACATGTCCCGAAAAAAACATCAGATACACATGCCACTAATAAATCCAGAATCTATGTAAAAGATCCCTACATTTTTACCTAACCCATAAGCTTCAAATTTGACGTGCAATTGCATAACATCACATGCACATGCATTATAATTATAAGTTTTTCAAATTTTAAGTAACTTGAGAAATTTAGATGCACATACAACTGATAAATATTATACCATAATTGAAGAACATCAAACTATAATAAATAAACTTTAAAACTATAATAAATAAACTTTAAACTCAATTGAAGAGTTTTAGAACTCTAAGTAAAAAAAATAAACTTTATTCCAATTTCATTAACTATGATTATTTATAAGATACCTGAAATTTAAACTTCAAATAACTACTAGTTTAAATGAGAAAAATGTTTAACACTTAAAATTCTTAAGATGATCTTATTTAATTAAGAGCATGTTTCAAGTTTTTAAATTAGTGTGGACTTTGTTTGGATTTTAAAATCCAAAGTAATGAAAAAAAAAAAGTTAGAGCAAAATTTGTAAAGAAAGAAAAAGAAAAAGAAGAAGAAGATAAAACATATCTTTGGCTAGAGAATGAAATGGATAAGAACAACTCTTAAATACAAAAAAACCTGTATAAATATATATATTTTTTATATAATTTATAGACTAACTTATGAGTTTCTTTCAACAAATACTTCTAAATAAATACGTTACTTATTTACAAACCGTTATGTTATGAGTTTCTTTAAACAAATACTTATAAATAAATACGTTACTTAACTACAAACGGTTAACAACTATCTTATGGATTATTTAATTATTATCTTGTGTAGTTATGTAGTTATTTTAAAAAAATTCAAACTGAGAATTTTAAAATAAAATATAGATTTAATTTTACATATCAATAATATATTTTGTTTGATTGGTAAAAATTGAAGACATGTAACTCACTCTACTTTATTAAGTGATATATGTTCCTTGATTAGCCAATAATTTAATAACATCCAGATGGATGACTTTAAGGAAATAAAACATTAAAATTAAATAAATGATCAATAAATTTTTTAAATGAATTGCATGTATTAATAATTAATGAAAATAATAACTATTAATAAATGATAAATAAATGTTACTGTTATTTTAAAATATTTTTTCTTTATATCTGACTTTTCTGGGAGTGAAGAGCATGCAAGCATAACAGTCATTATTACTAAATCAATTATATAATTATAATTATGTTTATCTTTTTAAATATATATATATATATATATATATATATATATATAAATGAAAGAATCTCACACATGTACCTGCATTATAAGTTCTTCAAATTCTATATAAGTAACTTGAGCACATGCAACTGATAAATACCATACCATAATTAAAAAGCGTCAAAGTATATAATAAATGAATTTTAGACTCAATTGAAGAATTTTAAAACTCTAAACAACAATCGATTATGCTGTTAAGATCTTCATATAAAAAATAAACTCTATTTCAACTTTATTAACTATAACTATTAATAAGATAATTTTCTTGATCTAAAATTTAGACTCGAGACAAGTACTAGTTTAAATAAAAAAATATTAAATACTTAAAAATTCTTAAGACGAATTTATTTAATTAAGTACACGTCTAAAGTTTTAAAATTAGTGTGAACTATGTTTGAAATTTAAAATTCAAAGAAATGAAAAATAAAGAAAAAGTAGAGCAAATTTTTGAAAGAAAAAAAGATAAAAATGTCTTTGACAAGATAATGAAAATGATAAGAATAGCTCTTAAATATAATGATTCCTTTATAATTATATATATTTTTTATATAAATTATAAACTAAGTTATGAGTTTCTTTCAACAAATACTTTTAAATAAATACGTTACTTATTTACAAACCGTTACCTTTATCTGTTAAATAAATACGTTACTTATCTACAAGCCTTTAACAACTATCTTATGGATTATTTAACTATTATCTTGTGTAGTTATAAATTCAAACTGAGAATTTTAAAATAAAATATAGATTTAATTTTACATATCAACAATATATTTTGTTTGATTAGTAAAAATCGAAGACATGTAACTCACTCTACTTTATTAAGTGATATATGTTCCTTGATTAGCCAATAATTTAATAACATCCAGATGGATGACTTGAAGGAAATAAAACATTAAAAATAAATAAATGATCAATAAATGTTTTAATGAATTGCATGTATTAATAATTAATGAAAATAATAACTATTAATAAATGATAAACAAATGTTACTATTATTTTTAAATATTTAATCTTGATATCTGACTTTTCTAGAAGTGAAGAGCATGCAACCATAACAATCATTATTACAAAATCAATTATATAATTATAATTATGTTTATTTTTTAAATATATACATATATATATATATATATATATATATATATATATATATATATATACACACACACACTTTTTTTTATCAAATTTAATTCATCTAATTAATAATTATTATTTCACACTATTATCTAAAATTCATATTCGGGAGCTAATAAATAATTTATATTTAAAATTTGATTCATGTAGATAAATGAGAGATATTGGATGTATTATGACCTACATGAGGTTTTCTTTGTTTTTCTGCTGACAGAGTGAATTTTTTGGATCAATATTTTTTTCTGAGATTAAGGATGTACTACTTTCTATATGTATATTTCTGCTGACAGGGTGAATTTTTTGAATCAATATTTTTTTGAGATTAAGGGTGTATTACTTCCTGTATGTGTGCATTTCGTAAGTATATGCCTTTTTATAAATAAGCTTGGATAACTTTATTATCTTTATTTATGATTCTGATCACAGATTAAAAACAATTTAGATAAATGATAGACACATTATATGAATAATATTTTTTAATAATTACTTTTTAAAAAAGCAATTTTGTTAATTTAACAATGCAATAACACACGTGTGAATAAAAATAATTTCAATTAATTTACTTAAGTATTTAAAATAATGTACTAAATACTGTCAGCTTCCTTTATCAAAAAGATAAAAAAGAATTTTAACAATCTTCAAGAATCCCCAGGTTTTTTTTCAAAACTAGGGGTAAGAAATAATTATACCAACATATTTTAGTTTTCTTTTTATATATTGTTTTAATGAAATAATAAAAAGAAAAACAGAAAATTAATTTAGTTTGATTGGCTTGTCTGAATGAGAATTAGAGTAAATGTAGATGATGAGACAGAACATGTCTTAAGAAAAGTGTAAGAAATTCCATATATTATTTTGCAGACACATTGAAGAGAGAAGAAGATACAAAATTGTCCAAGAAAGTGAGGGGTGAAATACCGAAAGTGGGTAAACCCCCCAAATAAAAACCAAAGACATTTCTCCCTCTCTCTCTTGTCTCGAGCAATAGGAACACAGCAATAGCTTCTTCTGGTGATCTCGTTTTCTCACAGTGCTCTTCCCCCTTTTCTCTCCTCTTTCTCTTTCTCTTTCTCTCTCTTCCATTGCTTCCGCCAGGTCAATTCCGTAATCGCCATGACTGTCATGACTCCTGCTCCCATTGACGTACGTTTCTTACCCTCACTCTGCAACTTCCTCCCGTGCTCCTTCATTCACTCGCGCCTTTTCAATTTCGCTTATCGTTTCGCGTTTTCTCTTATTTGCTTCCCTGATTTTCTTCCTTTTGCTGTTCTGCCGAATGGTGTCAATTTGATTGTCGTTTTGGTGGGAGGGTTGGGTTGGCGGGGAGTGATGGGGTTTCGTGCAGGGGTTGTGGTTTTGATCTGCGTGACTGGAATTTGCTTCAATTGCGATGCATTTAGTGCTCGGATTTTGGGGATTTAATTGCTTTTGTTTCTTTGGTGGATCCGAAGTACGATGATAGTGATTATTTTTTTTGTTGGGTGTTTGGTTCTTGCAGCAGCAGGAGGATGAGGAGATGCTTGTCCCGCACACTGATTTGCCGGAGAATAATCACCAACCTATGGAAGGTACTTGTTGCTTTCTCACTCTTTTGATCCGTTGAGAAACCCCCGCTGTTTTTGTTACTCTATTTATTGGCTGTTGTGTGATCGATTGGTATTCCTCTTAGAGTACGGGGAGCCACTTCATGCATTTTTTGATTGCCAGAGAGACAGAGAGAGAAGGACTAAGTGACTAATTGGTCCAAGAGTTTTAGGTTTTCTAGAAAAAAAAAAAAGTGGTTTCTTGTTAGTTTGCATTTTGGGGATTTTGTCTGTTTTCAATGTCTTTATTGATGGTGTCGTTGTTTCTTACTCTTCGTTTTGCTCTTTTTTTTTTTTTTTTTTTTTTTTTTTTTTTTTTTTTTTTTGAACAAGTAGATGGTCTAGTTCATTTTTTGTTTCTTCCTCTGGTTTTCTGCTGATTTCAAGCAGATACTTAGTTGGTCTTTTTCATTGATTTTGTTGATCGTTAGTTGTGACACAATCTGATGCTGCCAACACTGTGGAGAGCCAGCCTGTCGAGGATCCTTCATCGACAAGATTCACATGGAAAATTGACAACTTTTCTAGAATGAATTCGAAGAAGCTCTATTCAGAAATATTTGTTGTTGGTGGATATAAATGGTATTGACAACCGTGTTTTCACATTGGCTTAGTTGATTAATGATGTGCTTATCTTTAATCATCTCTTCTGAATCTTGTCATCTTGTCTTTACTGAGCAGGCGTGTACTTATTTTCCCAAAAGGGAACAATGTGGACTATTTGTCCATGTATTTGGATGTTGCAGATTCATCTACTTTGCCCTATGGCTGGAGTAGATACGCACAGTTTAGCTTGGCTGTTATTAATCAAATCCATAATAAATATTCTGTGAGAAAAGGTAATCTCTTTTGTTCCTTGCAATTGTTTCAAGATGATGTACCATGTATGTATGTAGAATAGACCAGTGCTTGAACTGAAGTTATATATATATATGTGTGTGTGTGTTTATTTCCTTGTAGAATTGTATTTAAATCTAGATATATTATGTTACTCATCTCGAATGAAATGTTATTGCCAACATGCTAAATAAAACAAGACTCCTGCTAATGAATGCTCTAACGGTACTGCTTATTGGTTAAGAAATAAATGGTTAGTATTTATTATTTAGTGCATGTAATGTGTTGAGAAGTTAAAGTGTTTTACCTTTTATTCAATACTTTTGTTTTTTTTTTTTTTTTAATTTACCGTGGAATAAATGTAATAAGGGAAGAAAGTGAAAATGCTCATAGTTTTTGGGTATACTGATGTCGGATGTCCTGTTCTAACTTTGTTTTACATGATTTAGACACACAGCATCAATTCAATGCGCGAGAAAGTGATTGGGGTTTCACGTCCTTTATGCCGCTTGGTGAATTGTATGATCCTACCAGAGGGTATCTTGTGAATGACAGTCTTGTAGTTGAAGCTGAGGTTCTTGTTCGTAGAATTGTTGATTACTGGTCGTATGATTCAAAGAAGGAGACTGGCTATGTTGGACTTAAGAACCAGGGTGCTACATGTTATATGAATTCTCTACTCCAAACTTTATATCACATTCCTTATTTTCGAAAGGTTTGGCCCTAATTTTCCTTTTTTTTTCTCTCTCTCATAAGTTTAGTTGTTTGACTTGATAGTGATGAAGAAGTTGGGACTTGGGTCCTGGTGGTCATATTTCAGGCTGTGTACCACATGCCAACAACAGAGAATGACATGCCCTCTGCAAGCATCCCTTTGGCATTGCAAAGCTTATTCTACAAGCTCCAGTATAGTGACACCAGTGTTGCAACAAAGGAGCTCACTAAATCTTTTGGATGGGATACATATGATTCTTTCATGCAGCACGATGTTCAAGAACTGAACAGAGTCCTTTCTGAAAAACTTGAAGACAAAATGAAGGTAATGGATGGCCTTTGGATGTTTTGTGCACAGATTTTTGTGGAATATTCTCTCAAATTCATGATGATTATGTTTATTTTGTTATTAGGGAACTGTTGTTGAGGGAACTATACAGAAGTTATTTGAAGGACATCATATGAACTATATTGAATGCATTAATGTGGACTATAAATCAACTAGAAAGGAGTCGTTTTATGGTACTTCCATGTGCATTTTGAAGTTAATTATTTGTTTAATTGTACTATGCCACTTGATTCTAATTTAGTTTTATATATGCTTGCAGATCTTCAGCTTGATGTGAAAGGCTGTCCTGATGTATATGCTTCCTTTGACAAATATGTTGAAGTTGAACGTCTTGAAGGGGACAACAAATATCATGCGGAACAATATGGTTTGCAGGTTGGGTGCAATTGTTAATTTCTGAGTCTGGTTGTAATAAATCGTTTTAGAAGTTCTAAATCTTTAGTTCTTATATTTTGACTCAACGAAAATAATTTTGTTTTCAAATTTAAGTTCTGAACTGAATCCTTTTAGTTTTTTGTAGTTACTATCTGAATGCACTCAAATATACAATTTTTTAATATAGTTTCACACATGAACTAACAATTTTTCATTTTTTTCAGGATGCTAAGAAGGGTGTCCTATTCATTGATTTCCCTCCTGTTCTTCAGCTTCAGCTGAAAAGATTTGAATATGACTTTATGCGGGATACCATGGTAAAGGTTGGTAGTCAAACAGACTCTGGGCTATAGGATATTTTCTTCTCTAGGTATATTTGCTGCCATATGATTAAGTTCGCATTCAGTCAGAGTAAGGTTCAAACAATTTCCTGTAGCTCAACTATTAATGCCATTGAAGATTATTTCGATTAAAATTAATTACTTATGCTGGACTATCTACTGTGATATACTTCTTTATTTGTGGTATGTATTCATTTACAATACTGTTACTTCATGCAAGAAAGTGATTCAGCACATGTCTCGTGTTGGACAATAGCCCCGAGATGTTGAAAATGATGAAGAATTTCTGCAAGCATTTTTGTTAATACCTTTTTGAAATGGGAACTGCTTTTTGGCATTTCTTTGCTCAGGGTGGAAAATCTTTTGGTTGGTTCGTCTGTTTGCATGTATTCAAAATTTGTGTACATCATTTGAAACAACCACCTGAAGGAATATTTTCTGCTAGAGCGATCATGGGCATTACTTAGTTTTACATATTTGTCCATGCGCTCTAGTTTGATGGAAATGGTTAAACTCTCTTTTCAATACATGGAAGTTTATTTATTTTTTCTTCTGCCATGTAGATTAATGACCGTTATGAGTTTCCCATGCAACTCGACCTTGATCGTGAGAATGGAAAATATTTATCACCCGAGGCTGATAGGAATGTCCGCAATCTTTACACACTTCATAGGTAATGTTGTGGTAATGGCAGCAGCATTTGTTGCCAGACTACGTGGTTTTTTATTGGGACTGATCTTCTAGTGATTTTTCTGAATCTTTTCATGACTTATTTAGTAGTTGTTCTTGTTTCATGATAGTTGTTTGTGATTGGTGCATGGTGCTTGTTTCATCATAGGTAATGTTGTGGTAATGGCAGCAGTATATATGCTGTCATAATTTTAACCATATACTTGAGTCAAGTACAATGAATGACTTCTACAATCTAAAGAAAGAAAAAGTGATAAAGTAAAATAAGGTGAAAATGATGTGAGGATAGAGAATGGAAGAACAAAAAAATTGATCTTGGGGTTTGCCATCTGAAGCTTTCTGAATTTTCCAAATCAAGTTGGGGATTGAATTTTTAAATCATCCTGGAACAGTAAAACTTTAATTGTTAATATTAAAATTTAGGAGTTACCATTTTAAAATGTTAATAAAGTCCATCAAATTTGTAATTTTTGTTTCTCAATGCTGATGATTTCCATTAGTGTGCAATTACAACTTTTTATCCAATGCATATTTTTTGACAGATTTAAATTCTTTCCACAGTGTTTTGGTTCACAGCGGTGGTGTACATGGTGGACATTATTACGCTTTTATCAGGCCAACTCTCTCTGACCAGTGGTATGTATTTTCTAGAATTACCAGGTCTGAACTGTTCAGTTCAGTCCAGACAAGCTAGGTGCTTTTTTGCATGTGATGATGACTACCAGGGGTTACATTACAACATGCTTAAATGTTGATTTTGCTGCATTAATTGTAACATGGTTCATAAGATCCTACCAAAATGCACAATTACTGATAAAATAGAATATACATGTGATAAACATGACATAGACAAGGAAAATATCTTGTAAAAGATAGCATTTAAGTAAAACCTGAAAGTTCACATTCATAATTTATATGGGTAACTTTTCCATTTAACCTATGTAATCTTTATGTAACATACTTAAGTTAACTTGATAAATACTGATTTTTTAAGTGTTCTATTGATAGTACCCCGTTATTATGAGTTAATATAAATACTGCATAGGATATATGCTAACTATGTTTTTATGGATTGTTGATAAGTATATATTAATTTATGAACATGAATACATGGTTTTAAAATACACAATCTAATTTTGTTAATATTTATCTATAGTATATAATATTTGTCAAATTAGTGTACATAACATGTTCTATAGGATTGTTAGCAAATATTTTACAACTGAAGCTAGTATTTGATAACCAGCTCACATGTGACCTAAGGCCTTATCATCAAAGTTAAAAATCAAAGTTAGAACCACAACAAATCAAAATAAAGAGTTTCTTATAACAGATAAAATAACGAAGTATACATGTGATCGACAACATGTTGTAGATAAGGAAAATATTTTGTAAATGATAGCAGTGAATTAAACTGAAAAATCATATTCATTGATTTATATGTGTAGCTTGTAAATGATACCATTATTAGTTGTGCGAAGAGTTGGTCATATCTTATATTTCCAATGAATATGTGTTGCAAAGGTAAACAGTTGAAATGCTGAATCTTTTTATTTATTTTTTTTGCACTTTTTGTTAGATTGATAGTTCATAATGGCCATCAATGAACTTGGATATAGCATGCAACTTTCTGATAGTTCCTTCACCTTCTTTTTTTGTTATTTTGACTTGCTTTTCTTGCTTATTTACTGAGCACTTCGCTGCATGCTTTAATAGAATGTATATGACTATTAGGTATAAATTTGATGACGAGAGGGTAACTAAAGAAGACACTAAACGGGCATTAGAGGAGCAATACGGTGGTGAGGAAGAGGTAATTGCTTTTTCAATTGGCTGTGGAATTGATCCCCGTATTTGAACATTTACTAATTCATTGTTTAAACCTATTTTAACAGTTGCCACAGACAAATCCTGGGTTTAACAACACTCCTTTTAAATTCACCAAATATTCAAATGCTTATATGCTGGTGTATATACGTGAAGCTGACAAGGACAAAGTAATATGCAATGTGGATGAGAAAGACATTGCTGAACATTTAAGGGTGAGTGATCATTCTTAGTTGCTTTGGGCTCAATATAAATCATGCCAAGTCAAATAGTAACAAGTTTGTCTACTGCATTTAAATTTAACTTGCTAAATAAATGCAGATGGCTAATTTAACAAGTGTGTTCTAGTCAGATATTACAATCTACTTGATGACTGTTCTCAACTGATTTTTTTCCCCTGTTATCTATCTACATATGCGGGATTAATTTACACCAGTGTAAAGTAAGTTACATTTTTACACTATATTTTTGGTGAGTAATTTTATAAAAAACCTATAGCTGGATTAGAAGTTCTTATAAGATAGAATAGAGATCATTTAATAATCCAGACTTATTTGATGCCTCATTCATGTGACGGGTTTGGTTAGTTTGCATGGGATTCTAGGTTCAAACTTCTTTGCTGTCACTGTATACACAAGTAAACATAATATTTACTTTTTAAAGTTTGATTGTGTTATTGTTAAAGTTTTACTGGACTTGAGGTGAATAATGTAGGTAATATTTGTGATTCAATGGTTATATTAGATGAAAACCACATTTTGTACAAAATTAATTTTGGCACGAGAGTAGCTGTAATATGCACTAATATAAGTTGATCCCTCATAAACCAATAATTAAAACTCTGCACAAACCTACAAGTTATTTGTTTTTTTTTTTTTTTTTTTTTTTTTTTAAAATTTTTTTTTTTTTTTTTTTTTTTTTTTTTTGTGAGAAGTTTTTACGAGTATTTCAAGCCAAAATCAAACCAATTGTCATTTAAATTTCTATATTTTGTTGTTTCCAATTTATTGTGGAAGTTTTTCAATGAATTTATTCAATGGATTAATGCAGGAGAGGTTGAAGAAAGAACAAGAAGAAAAGGAGCACAAAAAGAAAGAAAAGGCGGAGGCTCACCTTTACACTATTATAAAGGTTCCTTGTTGCTAATTTCTAACTTGCTATTCAGAATTGAATACTGTTTGTTTCTATACATATATGCTGTGGGCCACCTGATCAAATTGTATTTAGATATAACTTGATAGCATGTGATACTTCTTAGGTGGCACGAGACGAAGACCTTGCAGAGCAGATTGGAAAGGATATATATTTTGATCTTGTAGACCATGATAAAGTGAGGAGTTTCCGTGTCCAAAAACAGACATCTTTTAACCTTTTTAAGGTATAATCTTTAATAGCACTTTCAGCTCTCCTGCTATATGTGTTTTGACTTGGCATAACTTATTAATATCTTGACTGGTTTGATCTGGTCTCTGTAGTAAATCTCTCTTGTCAAGCAGTTGCTTTTTATTTGAAAAAATTGGACTTCAGGACAAACTACTTTTCCTACTGCATGCCTTATTTGTTTATGATTGGTTTATGAGGCGGATATTATAAACTGTCCATTGACAGAAAACTATATTATTATAAATGCTGTTGAATGGAAAAAAAATCAAAATAGGATTGAGAAAGGAGTATTTTTTTCAGTAGAATTATTTTTGTAAGAAAGTGCAACACTACATAATTTTGTTTTTTTTCCCTTGGGAGAGGGATTCAGTGGCATATGGAATTTGTCCCTTCCTTTAACTAAATTATGTTCGCAGTTAATGAGTTGTGTCGATATAAATTGACAGAATATAACCCACGTAGGATTTGGGATGTGGGAATACTGATAATATGTTGTAATTCAAGTAGGATTTGTTAGTATTTAGGTTTTCTTACTAAAAATTTAATACTTCTGATTCGTGGAACTAAAAGTTTAATTTGTGCACTAAAGAAAAATCATTAGTTTTATTGCTTCTTCTGAGATGATAATTATTTTTAGAACACTGTTAAAATATAAAACTTATGATGCTTTAGCTGAATGAAAACATATCCCATATACATCTTTGTGTCCTTTGATTTTCTATTCGAATTTGATGATGATATAAAGAAAAGCCAAAAGTGACGCTGGACACAGATTTGATTGACATGGAAATGGGCATGCAAATTTGAAAAGTCTTAAATGAAAAAAAGAGTCCATGTCTTAAAAATTACCTCTATTTATTGTTTTGACTAAGCAATGTTATCTAATTACTATGGTATTTTAGTTTAATATAGCATAAAAGGTTAAAATTAATAGAAAAAAATATAAAAATGCAACTAAAAGTATATGAAGTATTTATCTGGTGTTCGGCATGGATACTTATCTAACACAGCTATGACATATTACAACTATTAAGAAGTGTCAATGCTTTCCTATATGCTTGCTATAAACATCCTATTTTCGTTAGTTTGATTTTTTTTAATCTGATCACTGGCTGATCCGTCTGATGAACAGGAAGAGGTTGCTAAAGAGTTTAACATACCAGTTCAATTCCAGCGCTTTTGGCTATGGGCAAAGCGGCAAAACCATACATATCGTCCAAATCGACCGTTGACACCCATGGAAGAAGCACAATCTGTAAATTCATGACCTTGATTGAAGCTTTTCTTTATGATGTTGCTTATATACTCACTTTCAAGCTTTATATCCATTGCTTGTTTACCCCACATGTATGTTGAATCTGTTTTATGCTTCATGTCTATATCAACATGCCTAGTTTTGTGATTGTCCTGGCTGATTGCTTATTTTGGATTTTATTTCTTGGGCTGGACCAACAGTTAATTCTTTGTTGGCTTTGCTTTTAATCATATCATTTCTCCCATGGCTGGGCAGTTTTTTTTTTTTTTTTTTTTTT
>Ga0209489_102704_pt1 | contig 35655 bp, 22 predicted proteins | sample SiratrowhiteBW_FD_187527 | JGI IMG/M metagenome (GOLD analysis project Ga0209489, IMG submission 187527) | Root nodule microbial communities of legume samples collected from California, USA - Siratro white BW (SPAdes) (version 2) | ecosystem: Host-associated > Plants > Roots > Nodule | place... | reverse complement strand
TAAATTTATTTTATTGTTTTTTTCTCTCTCTTTCTTGTATGTATCCAAGCGTGCGTATTATTATTATTATGATAATTGAAAAGTATAAAAAAAAAATAATATCAACGGAGCAAGATTGATTTTTTTTTTTTGAATTAGAATTATGTTCGGACTTAATAATATAGATAAAAAGTTAGAACTAAAATAATATATACATGTGGAAAACTTTTATATATAACTAAAAAAATTTATTATAAAAAATAAAATAAATATTAATTGTGATATTACTAAATTAAATTTTAATTATTAAATAACTACAATAAAAATAATGATCAAAATTTAATAATCAATTACAATAATTAATATCAAACATTATTATACTATTATATTGTTATACCATTATATTTTAAATTAGTTTTTAATTTAATTAATATCAATTTAGATTAATCTTTAATTTAATTAAATACTAACTCAATGATATAAATAATTAAAATTTTGATAGTTAATGTTAATACCAAAATTAATTATTAAATTTAATAATTATTATAATTTTATAATTATTTAATAACTAAAATTTAATTTAATAATTAAAATTTGATCTCTTTTTTATAATATATACATCCAACTAAATAATTTTTTTCTTATAATATAAACTAGTTCTATTATCTAAGTAGTTTATATTATCTAGGTTGTTACGTTAAATTCGTTAATCTAAATCTAAACATGTTATCAGTTTTCATGCTATTTATTTAATTACTTAAATATTAATAAACTTGCATACAAACTCATTATATATATATATATATATATATATATATATATATATATATATATATATATAAGCCTTTGCATATATGAGTGAGGCAGTTTTGAGGACCACATAGATTCAGACTAGCGATCTGGTTGAAAGACTACAACAGGGGAAATAGTGATCTAACTTGGGAAACTGCGCTAAAATCTAACCATAACTTCTTTATAAAGAATATTATGATTGAATACCACTAAAGATGTAAATTTATTTTATCAGTATATTATATATATAATGTATTCCTTGTAAAAGAAAAGTTCAATATTATAATCAAAATTGAACTTTATATATATAATGTGTATCCTTAAGGAGTTAAGTGACAGAACACCTCTAAAAATTTGAATTTTGACACCCAAAATATTTATTAAAAATCCGGAATTGGAAGACCCTTTTCCATTAGTTATAAAAGTTATAACATTTGGTTATGCAAAATAATAAAATAAAAAAATGTACACACTACATCAATTATTTATGCTATAATCAATTATTTATGTTATAATTAATGTATACACACTACATCCATTTATACTATGAACACCAGAGTAGTATATGAAATTTAGATTAACAACAGAGTCTCGTTGTTCAAAATTTAGATTATAATTGATGTACTATATAAAATTTTCGATTTTGATATCTATGTTTCTCAATCTAGAAATAAAAGCAATTTAAGCAAACGAAATCAAATATATATTTCTCAACAAAATAAACTAAATATTCATTAAAAATAATAAAAACAGAAACTTATTAACAATTCTATCAAATATTCATAAAAGCTATATCAAAATTAAATTAACCATAACTATTCATGTACACTAAACTAACTTAAACTAAACTACTGTTTAAAAATTAAACTAATTTAATAACTAAGCTAAATATTTGTTTAAAAACTAAAGATTTAAAAGGACACCCAAATATAAAACATTATAAATCCCTAACAAACACTAATTTGTAAAAAATATCACACCATACTATTAAAATGATATAATGAATATCACCAACACATGCAATTTAAGTCTTAATTCTTAGAAAATAGATTGGCTGAGTCAAGTTTTATTCCATAAACAAGATAAAAGCTCAAGAAATTCCAAAGGGAAAAGGGAAAGTGTGAGTAAAGTGATCCTGATTTATGAGGTGGAGCGGTCATGAGTGACTCCCCAGCTGCGAATCCCAAGGAGCAACTCCCCAGAGGCAATCAAGAATTCTATAGCCTGCTGTTTTGACAGCAATCTTACCACACTCCTCAACGTTGTCAGCCGTAGATCATCAGCCTTTTTTATGATGGGCACCAGCTGTAAGATCTTCTCACTAATGTCCACATCAGGATCCCCCACTTCGCTCGCACTGTCCTGCCACTGTGAGAGCTCTTCTGTAATTGCATTCTCCTCTCTCACCTGAAAAATCAATTCAAACCAACCTCATCAAAACATCAAATTTCATTTGCATGTCTCATCCAAGTAAACCACAAATTTTCATTTAATCTTCTGACAATTATTTACTATTTTATTACTAGATCTGTGATGCATGTAATTTCACTGGTGCATCCCAGAAAAAACCATGAGAAAAATTGAAGATACAGTGTGAAAAAGGAGACAAAAGAGAGAGTGAGAGATACAGTTTCACACTGGAGATCGCTGACGCAGCGAAACTGGTAGGGGGTGAGGTCGCCGAGGTCCCCAGTGCGGAGGCCATGGAGGATATCGATGATGTGGGACTCGAAGAGGAGGGAGGACTCAGTGTAGATGAGGTGGAAGATGGTGGTGGGGCGCCACCCTGTGATCCAGTGGAGGGAGCGTTCAAGAGTGGAGGCCCACGGCGAGAGGAAGACGCAGAGAGGGTCCTTCTCCACGGCGGCCCATTTGGCTCTGTAGTAGTCGTCGTGGTGGCTCATGACCTTCTCCATCACCTCGTCACTGTGCTCATCCTTCAGCCGCCGCACCATCCACCGGAGCTCGTCGAACCATGTACTGTAAAAGTCGGTGAAAGGAGGGGTCATTGGGCTGGGTAAGTTTTGGATTTTGTGAGCTTGGGTTTTGGTAATAATGCATAGTTGTTGTTATATGAATGAAGATAGGGTTTGAGGTGGCGTCGCATGCATGCATGTCTTACGTGTTTTGTTCACCGAGTTCAACTTGTCGAACTCCCCTTGACGCAATGCACCACCCAATACCTTTTATTTTGATTTTCCCAATAACACATACCTCCAAGATAAACAACAGATAGAAAAATAAATAACAGAGAGTATCAGAACAATGAAAATGAAAATAAAAATAAATAATAATAATAATAATAATAATAATAATCTCTTTCCCTTTTTCCTTTTCAGTCTTAATTAGAACTTTACATTTTATAATTTTGATCACACATATTCATCTTTAACCTAATGAAATAGGTGAAGCATATATTACATCGGCACACACTTTATTCAAAATGGAGTGGATCACACTTTTTTCTATAATCAATAATTTAATTTTGAAAAATATATTTTAATTATTTAAGAAAAAAGTGAAACAATAAAATTAATTAAAATAACATTATTTTTGAATTTTTGTCTGATATAATGTCATTTTGAAGTTTTATAAATTAAAAAAAATAAAATTTTATAAAATTTTAAAAGTGATTACATACATTGTTATAAATAAATTTATTGATTTTCATAATAGCTATCTTAAAACTATATTGACATTAATTTATAATTAAATAATAATATAAAATTGTTTGTATCAGTCTATATGTATCTATATTTATTTCCTTCACTTTAACTATTGAAATTTTATTCTTTCTTCTCTTGTTATCTATAATTGTGACATTGATATTGAGTATATTAATAATTTTTTATTACGTATAGGCAGGAGGTAGAGATATATGTGAATAGCAACAGGTTATTATGCATAGCTTTAATATATTGTTTTAGCACTTCAAATTATATTTTTTATAATAAATTGAATTTTTAATATTAATAATTATATATATTGTTTATGTTGGTTGGATCAATATTCGTATAAAAATTGTACGGTAATATTTTTTATAATTTAAAACTCGTCGTTGTTTATGTTCGACGAAGGTTCAACATAAAAAGATCATATCTTTAATGGTTACGATTCACTTGATATTTTTACATCATATTTAGAGACTTAATACAAAAGGTCATTTCAATATCTATTGGTTCATTTTTTTTATTGCACTAAGTGTGAGAAACTATTTGGCTTATGGATTGTGTTTGTGACATTTATGGTTGTAATGTGATAATATACACTGTTTGTCTCACCTTGCCCTATTTTGGATGTGAAACTCTTTTTTTATTTTTATTTTTTTAATGAGATTAGGCCACTTTTTTAGCTTTTTTTTATATAAATTACGTCATCCAAATTTGTAATAGTCCAAAAATTCTATAATATTTACCATTTAACTCTTATAAAAAAAACAAAATATAATTTCAAACTATAAAATATTTAATACATAAAAAGATAAATAAAAGAAGGAAAAAAGAAAATAAGAAGAAAAGAATAGAAGAAGAGAAGAAGAGAAGAAAAAAATTCAATTAACTTTTTTTTTTTAATTTTTTTTAGCTTGGGCGAAAATCTCTCTCGACTGAGTGAGAAATTTGTTGCTTGAGCGAAAATAGTTCAGAAAGCACTCTTAATTTTCGCTTGAGCGAAACTACTCTAGCCTAGGCGAAAACGCTCCAGAGACTCAAAATGTTCTTCAATTTCAAATCCTCCAATTACTTCTCCTTCAGCCTCTTCAAAAACTCATTAGTTATAACAAACGCATTACAACTAATGAAGTTTGAAGATATAGAAATCTCCAAATTCAAATTTCTGAAATCTTCAATTAATTCTTGCTCTTTTATCATGATTGATGACATTTGTATTCTCTTACGAGTCAAAGCACTAATAACAACATTTACTTTTCCAGGATGATACATAAGTTGGAAATCATAGTTTTTTAAGAACTCAATCCATCTCCTCTGCGGCATATTAAGCTCTTTTTAATCAAATAAATACCTCAAGCTTTTATATCACTAAATACTTTAAACCTATCTCCATAAAGATAATTCATCCATAGTTTTAAGGCAACAACAACCGAAATCAGTTCCAAGTCGTGAGTTGGGTAATTCCTTTAATGCACCTTCAGTTGTCGAGAAGCATAAGCAACAAATTTCCTATTTTGCATCAACACACAATCCAATCCCTGATAGGAAGCATCACAGAAAACATTGACAGACTAATTTATATTAGGGATTGTCAAAACAGGAGCATTAGTTAACCTCTTCTTCAACTCTTCTCACATTGCTCTGTCCATGTAAAAGGGTGATCCTTTCTGCTTAGTTGAGTTAAAGGAAAAACTATTTTAGAAAAGCTTCTATAAACCTCCTGTAATATCCTGCTAGTCCCACAAAGCTTCTAATTTCTGTAACAGTTTTAGGACGTTCCCATTGAAGTACGACCTCCACTTTAGAAGGGTCTACTGAGATTCCTTGAGCAGAGATAACATGTCATAAAAACTGTATTTCAAACATCCAGAACTCGCATTTTGAAAGTTTAGTATGCAACTGCTTTTCTCTCAAAATGTTCAGAACAGTTCTAAGATGCTCTACATGTTCTTCTATTGATTGAGAATAGATCAGGATATCATCTATGAATACTACCACAAATTTATCAAGAAAAGGACTGAAGATTCGATTCATATAATCCATGAAGATAGCTGGAGCATTGGTCACTCCAAAAGGCATAACCAAGAATTCATAATGGCCATATCTTGATCTGAAAGCAGTCTTTTAAACATTTTCAGCTTTAACTAAGATCTGATGATAACCTGAGCACAAGTCTATCTTTGAAAAGATAATTGCCCCATGTAGTTGGTCCAACAAGTCATTTATTCTTGGAAGAGGATACTTATTCTTGATTGTGAGCTTGTTCAACTGTCTATAATCTATGTATAGACGAGATGAACCATCTTTCTTCTTTACTAACAGTACTAGAGCTCCCCATGGAGAAACACTAGATTGAATGAACTGTTTCTCCAATAAATCTTCCAGTTGTTTCTTCAATTCAGCTAATTCGGTTGGTGCCATTCGGTATGGAGTAATCGACACAGGTCTTGCCCTAGGTATTAGGTCTATTGCAAACTCTATTTCTCTTTTAGGTGGAAGTCCTAGAATCTCATCAGGGAATACATCCATAAACTCCTGAACTATCGCCATATTTTTCTAAGTCTTATCATCACCCACAGAACAAGCAAAGAGTATTAAAATTTTTTCACCCTCATGTAACTCTCTTTCAATTTGTTGTGCTGAGACAACCTGCATGCTTTCTGATTCGGGAAAAATCAACTTCTTCTCACTGTAGTCTATGAGAATATGTTTAGCAGATAACCAATCAATTCCTAATATTACTTCCAAATCCTTCATATGTATGCAGATCATATTGATCTTATACTCACGTCCATTTATAATTACTGGACACTTAGTATATACAGATGAAGTTATAATAATACCTTCTGTTGGTGTGGATACCACCAACTCAACATCTAACTCACAAACTGGCAATTTGAGTTTCTTAACACAATCAACAGAAATAAATGAATGAGTTGCTCTAGAATCAAACAAAACAGACAATTGTGTACCCAGATAAACTGTCAAAATTTACATAGAGAGGAGAGATAAAGGGTGTCGAAAGTTTCAGAACATGGAGAGTTTACATATGAAGATTCTAATATGCACAATTTAGCTGTTATAAGGTTTAAAGTAATAATCTTTTCAACAGTGTGATAGGAGGTACTGGGGATAGGGTACTTACTTATACTTATAAAGCTTATATCTTTGATTAGGTGTGGTAAGTGTTGGTTCATTCTAGAAGGTTATGGGAAAGGTTGTCTTTTTTGTGGTTGCAAATATGGTATGGGGCAAGTAGGTGGACTACAATCAGCAACCAAGTCTTTATACATGAAGTTAATTGGTGCCCACATCATAAGAAGAACTGTTAGTAATGATTTTTATGAGGATTTAAGAGCAAAGTTGTTTAATAAAGACAACAATCCAAAGTGGGAACCTTCAAAGTTAGAATTGGTTAGCAATGAAATGGTGGATCAATGCTTTAGAAATGTCGACAACAAGGATTTTGGGTGTTTGGAACTTTCTGATCATAGATCCAATTCTCAAGCATATTGTAGATTATAGGAATTCTCATTAGTGAATTAACCTAGTAGATTGATTGAAACAAACACTTTGAAGGATGAAATCTACATGTGCAGGGATTAGTAGTAACTCCTGATGCAAACCGTTATCAGGCTATATAACATAGATTTTTTACATTTTTATGTTGTGCAGGTTATACTTCATGAACATAATTGCAAATATTGATGTTTTTCCTTCAGTCAAGAACAAGCCAATACATTATGTAATCTATTAACACTTTTCATCTATCACTGGGGTCGTGCTAGTGGTGTAGGACTTGACTTAGTATAATTATCAAGCTGAAAAACATCAACTCATGAGATTTCTGAAATTATCATATGGCCAATTTAAATAACAGGAATGATCAGACAATATTACAATGATGTTTGCTATATAATCTAATAGCTAGACCAACAATATTGGAGGGATATTATTGAGTTTGAAAAATTTGAGCTTGTACACCTTCTAGTCTTTGATAGAAACCTTTTTGTAGTATAATAGTTTGGGTTACCTGGTCCTCGTGGGTTCGTCATGAAGGTTATGGGTTAGAGGGATTGATGATGAGCTTGTATGGTTGTCTTAGACATTGTGATTACACATACAAATTTATGTCTTTAAGATCCTGTATTTTGAAAATTTTTGTAAATGGGTTAGAGCACTTCTATTGTACTCTCTTTTAATTTATATTTTGTATTGATAAAAAAAATCATATTAAGATAGTGAAGTTTAACTCAACCTCATAAAATTGATTTAGTGAAATGATGTTTACACCTACTTATATACTATAATTTGTCTTTATTTCTAGGTAGTTCTCTAATAGTAGTTCTCTCTTTATTTTTACTCTTTAAAAAATTTTGAAGTTTATAAATTTTGAAAATCCTTAATTATATTTAATCAACATGTTATTATATAGAAAATGAGTGCATAATCATTTTAGTTACTCATTTAGCGAAATCTTTTTCTTTCTACGAGTAATGTTTTTTTTATGTCAGTTGAAGCTCTTTTAACCTTTTCCTCTCCCATATGTTTCATCTTAATTATTTTAACATGATAGTTATAATTATTTACACAATATATACAACAAAAAATTATCAAGATTCTTATGTATGGGTATGCGATCATGATAAGCTCTCCACACTACAAAGGACTTTGAAGGAAAAGTATAAAAAGATCAAATAATTTTGTGTCTAAGCATTGTTACACTTATCCTCGCTACTATAACCCTAATTGGTATGCATCATGGGCAATTCTATTTCAAAATGTCATCTTGTGTATTAGAGACTACATTATCCTCTTTAATGGTGCCTTAATGATGTGTTTGAATGAATTTGAGGAAGTCGATTTAGAATGAAAGTATGTGAGAAGTATGTGTGTTTAAATTAAAGAAAGATGATGATAAATAAAGAAAAAATTTATAAAATTTTGTGACGGATGTAATTGATAAGATACTTTTTTAATGGATGAAATAAAAGTAAGTAGAATTCAAAAAATAAATTAAAGTTAAAAATAAATTATTATTTATATTTTATACATTTATTTTAATTTTATTATTATTATTATTATTTTATATTTTTATTATTATAATAATTATTTTATAATTTTATTATTATTTTTAATTTTGAATATTAATATTATTAGTATTTTATTTAACATAAAACATATATTAACAAAATATTAAATTTATTTTAGTTTAATAATTATCTTAATATTATTATTTATTATAATTTTAATTATTATATATTTTTAAACTTTTATTATTTCAAAATAAAAATAAGTATTTTTATACTTTATTTAATTATAATATATTAAATTAATTATTAATTATTATATACGATATATTTAAACTTCGCATATCAGACGCTTTTTACTTTCAGTCGTAATTAACATACACAGTATAAGAGAAGTTGCTAGAGAGTTTAAGACCAGACATATCTCCAAAAGTTAATTCCCAATCTGTGTTCCAAAACATGCATATACCACACACATAACATAATTTTAGTCAATATATTAAAAATATTTTATTTTAAAATTGATATATATATATATATATATATATATATATATATATTATTGAAATTGATGTTTTAAATATATTTGGCGTATTTTTTATTAAAATTTAATTGTGACAATTGACATTATTTTTTAAGAGGTGGTTGAAAATATAATATATCTGTAATTATATTTCATTAAATTATTTTTCATTTTTATAGACTATATATTGATATTTATTACATTTAATAAAAGGAAAAAGTTAACCCAGTTCTACAATTATTCAATTATGTTTTACACTAAATAATTTCTTCATTTTTTTTCAATGGATGCTTTAATATAAGAAGCAAAAAAATTTGAATATATACTCAAATTAATAAACAATAATTTAAACTATTATTGAATTAGAATGTTGACCTAGTTTCACATTAAAGTTATAACAGTTTATAATAAAGTTGTTTTTTTTTTATAAAATTGGGAATTAATAATAAATTTATTTTAAGAATATTTTGTGTCATTAAACTTATAAGTTTTTTAAAATATAGAAAGGTAGTTATAAAATCTCTTTCTTGAAAGTAATATTTAGTTTCAACAAATATTAGTCCTTAATCATTAAATGTGAAAGGGTTTTTCATTGGAGAGAAACTTTATCATTTTTTAATTCAAAAAAATTATATCACTAATATTAAATGTATTATATATTTTTTTAAGAGTTGAAAGATAGTAATTTTTCTACATTACTGGTTTATAAACTATTAAAATGTATAACTCATTGAAATAAGTATAATAGACTGTCATTAGTCGATATAAATTTTAATATTTTGTATTTGAATTTATTTTATATTTAATTCTGAGTTTATACTTTTTTATTTCGATATTTAGTTGGTAATATTTTTTTTTAAATTTAATACATATTTATAAAATAATATTTATATTTTAAATTAAATAATTTAAAAATTAACATAATTATTAATATAACTACTAATTTATTATTAAAATATTTAAATATCTAGCTTTTTTCTATCATCTCCTAATTTTAAAATATAAATTATTATTTTAGAATTATCAAATTATATAATAAATATGGTATTTCTTATGAAATTCTTGTCAAAGTATTGTTCTTATAAATAATATATTAGTAGCATCTTTTAGAGGACTGAAAAATTATTTTATAAAATACTCTCAAAAAAGAATGATTTGTAAATTTTTTAAAGCAAGGAAATTAAGAAAGTGATTATTTTAAGAAACATTATAAACCAAAGGCCCCTTACTCCTACCAACGTATCGTACTAATGTCATGTCAATATTTTTTTAATGAGGTAATATTTAAGTAGTGTTAATATAAAATTATTTGGAAAAAATATAAACACATTTTTTAGAACATATTAATAGCTGAAAATTATTTAGAAAAGACATATTATTATTATTTAAATACTAGCTCTTAGCATAAAATAAATACTAGCTCATAATGAATTTTTTTTATTGAAAGCATATAATTGGAATTTGAAACTGTAATGCACTAGATAAGGGATTTAAACTTTTCTTTCTCCATGATTCCATTAATTCATGATACAAATATGCAAAGGAAAAAAAATCATGATACAAATATTGAAAGCATGAAAGCATTGTATTTTTTTATTTATTTATTCTATTTTATATGATATTTAAAAAAATTAAATTAGTTATATTTTATAAAAAATATTTTTTGTGCTTGTTTTTAGTCAATGCTCCATAATAATTGATTAAGAGAAAAAAAGGTACATTAAAAATTTATATGATTTTATTTATAATGAATTTAAAATATAATATAAAAATTAAAATATTAATTACATTTTTCATCCTTCTTAAAGAAAACATAAAGATATGGATTGAGCAGTATGCAACCAACTTTACATGGATCTTTGTATTATTTTAGGGTGATTGAGTCATATTGAAGTTTATGGAGAGAGAGGGTCACTTAATTAGCAAAAGCAGTTATGATTATTGAAAATGATTAGAATTGTGCCCATTTTATGTGCAAACTTATAACATAATAATAAAGCATACTAAACTTGCTCCATTTGCAGAAGTTGATATTTTCTTGTGATGTTGACACAAATGGAAAAGTATGGGCAAACAAATTATGGGCTTGGAGTGGGTCACTCTCCTTTTGGATCACCCAACTTTCTCACATTCCCAAGGATAACCATAATAATTGTATTTTTTCATTCCTTCCTTTGAATAATATATGATTTTGGTCTCTCAATTTTTTTTCCACATCAATCAAGTATTTCAGTCTTAAAATAACCACATTTAACCTTCTAATCTTCTTTGTCTTCAACCTTAAACCCTCAAATTGTTATTCCCGTTTAAACATTTGAGAGTTTATGATGGTTTTAGGATATGAAATACTATTTTTATTAATTACATTTTATAAGAAAATTAAAAAAAATGATATAATCTCATATATGCTTGCAAGTTTTGATGATTCAATGATGTTGCTAAAAGAGGGTGGTAACATAAGAAGACACAAAAGGTTTGGTGACACATTGTAGTATTTAGAAAAGAGCTTTTTGAGTCTCCACAATTAAATATAACCGAACCAGCCATTACATTCCCCATTGAATTCCCTTGTCCATTCAGATTTAACTAGTGGAACCAAACAAGGTCCCATAGCACTGAACCATTGTTCTAGGTTTGATGATAAGACTTGAATCAAGGCATGTACACATCAACTTTTGGTGTTAGGAAGTAGCAACTCATGCATGCTTGTTATAAACATGTATTCAACCTGGACTCTTTATGGTTCCTCTTTTTTGCCAAACATAAATATGGTCACTACCATTCATGATCATTGCTTTTGGTATTATTGAATATGCAAAAAAGACAGAGATCCTCCTCCTCTTATAGGTAGTGATATAGGGTAACACCAAATGTGTGTGCCATGCTTTGTGGTGTAGAAATTTAATTGGGAATGAGTGGCAGAGACGGCACCTCCTTGCAGTTGTGGTAAGGCCTGCAATTTCGGCTATGTAACCTAAGAAAATGTGAGTGAAGGCATCTGATTGGGTGTGGGGTTTTGGTGAATCTGGGTTAGATATAGGAGGATCTTTTGATTCACTGTTCAAACTTGCCCACAACAAAATGTGGCATTTCATTCAGTCAGATTCATGCTACCCTAAAGGAATTAAGTTCTATATATATAACTGTATTGTCAACATAGGAACAGATTTTCATTTTAAACACTCAAAGTCACCAACCAAGTCATACTAAATTCTGTTTCCAAATCTCAAGTTTGAACAGATTCTTGAAAAGGGACATATATAGTTAGGAGGAAAGTCTCACCCAAAGATGGTGAATCAGAAAATTAATTATTCTATACTTAAAAATAATAAATAACTGACTTATACTAAAGATAGGTATATCCAATTTAAAATCATAAAACAATGAATTTATAGGTTTTTCTTTTTTGAATATTGCTCATTTCACTTATTTTCATTCAATATTGGCCTTCTAAATTGGTCAAAATCTAGGTGTTCCACCAATATACAGGAGAGTTGAGTAAAATTACTTCCAACAAAAAATTTTAAAGCGATAAAAGTTTGTAGGTGTTTGTCCTTTTATATTGCCAATCTATCACAATATTAATTGTTTTAAAGTTTAAATTTCATATGTAATCTTTTTTTAATTTCAATTAATTAAATATCAAATGTTGAAATTTCAAATATTACAATTATCTTGATATGTGTAGGTTAAATAATTTTTATATAACATAATCAACCATTTTTAGTAATATTTTTTATTTATGAAATATATTTGAATTTTCCTGAAAGAAAATTTGAAGTTAAATCTACTTGAACAATCTACAAATTAGTAAGTGAAAGTATAACGTAAATAATAGTAAAAATTGATAAAATACTAGTATATATTTTATGTTTGATGTATCATAAACTCCATTTTAATATGTTCACTGACTTTGAGCAACTTTGTTGATCAAATGTAAAAGTTCATCACAGATATAAAAGGGCATCAATAACGTACATAAGCTGTAATAATAAATTTATATCTTTTATATTATTGTTTGAGTTGGTGTGAGGGCTTATAAATTTATATCTTTTATATTATTGTTTGAGTTGGTGTGAGGGCTTAGGGTTAATTTTCATAAGAGTGTGGTTGGGGTTGTGGGAGTTTCAAATTTAGATAATCAGATGTATTCTAAGTGTTTAAATTGTCGGCAGATGAGACTACTGTTTAAGTATCTAGAAATGATAATGGGAGATAATTTTAGGAGATAAGAGTTCTGGGACTCAATTGTTCACAAAATTAGATCAAGACTTTCTAGATGGAAAGGAAGAACGTTATCCATGGTGGGTCAGATCTGTCTTATTAAGTCGGTTATAAGTGCTCTGCCACTATTATACTTTTCCTTCTTTAAAGCACCGATAGCCGTGTGTAATCAGATTAGAAGAATCTAGACAAAGTTCCTTCGGATTGGGAATATGAAGAAAGAAAGATTGTCTGGGTGAAGTGGAAGACGATATGTAGCCCAATTGAAGTGGGTGGTTTGGGTATTAAGGATATTGGATATTTTAACGACACTTTACTTGCTAAATGGAACTAGAGGTATATGACGTCTGATGACGGCTTGTGGAGAGACATTTTGGAAGCAAGATATGGGTCATGGAGGAACATAGATGTATCTTTGATCCATAGGAATCAGTCATTGTGGTGGATGGACTTGTGTAGGATTAGTGGCAAGGGAATACAAGGTAATTGGTTTGAAGGTAGATCTCAATGGAGTTTAGTGGACAGAAGCCGTGTAAAATTCTAGGAAGATAGGTGGGCAGATGGGAAAATATTGCAAGAAATATTTCCTAGGTTATATACAATCTCTCAATGCAAGGATAATACAGTCGGTGAACTTGCTGACCTTGGGCACATTAGGAGAGGAGAGTGTCATAGGTGGAATTTAGGTTGACGTAGAGAGGTTTGAATGGAAAAAACTCTTAGAAGGTCAGTTGTTGGATACGATTTCTAAAGTACGATGGACTATGGAAGGCATAGATAGGCTACAATGGGTAGCAAACGATCAACATGAGTACTCAGTTAAGTCTGGATATAGTGTTTTAAGTCTGGGTATACATGAGTACTCTGAGGTATTCTAGTTGTTATGGAGTTTAAATATAGTCCCATCAGCGGCAGTTTGTGCTTCGAGATTATTATTGGATAGACTACCAACTAGGACAAATTTAATTAGAAGGGGAGTGCAAATAGGAAATGCGTTGTGCCCTTTGTGTCAAAAAGGTGTGGAAACTACTCAACATCTTTTTACTACTTGCAAGGTGACACAAAAAGTTTGGGATCAGTGTGAGAGATGGGTTGGGAATGTGAATGTTAGACATGAAGATATCAATATTCATTTCCAATGCTTCCATTTATTGAGTCAAAGACAAAGGGTCAATAGAGCTTGGAAAGTGATGTGGGTGGCTATTATGTCAAAAATTTGGAATCATAGAAATAAGGTGGTCTTTAAAGGCGGGGTAGTGGATCATGAAGAAATATTTTCTCTAGCTTAGTTAAAGGGTTGGTTATGACTTAAGCATAAGAGTTCAACTATTTCTTTCTCATTTTCGAATTGGAACTTTGAACCATTGAAGTGTCTCCAATCTTTGGTTTAGACTTTTTCAGGCGGCCTCATGAGAATGTGATGAGGTTTGGTGGGAGAGTGCCAAGTTTGAGCTACTGAGTTTATCATATTCCACAATGTGAGTTTGTTTGTTTTGTAGGTATATTCAGTTGTGGGAGGGAGGCTTAATTCTGCAAGCTGAGAGTAACTAAGGGTTCAATGGGATTTTGGAGTTCCTTTCTTGCTTGCCATATTTGTAGGTTCTTTGTTGTCTGTGTATTGTTGTTGTGATCCTTTGTGCAACTACTTTGTTTCAGTCTTTTCTGTTTTGTATCTCCTAGAGGGGCCTGGTTGTTAGTTGTCAGGTTCTCATTTTTGTTGTTGTTTGGGTGGTGTCACTAGTATGTCGTTCTCTTCGGATTTAGTCTGGACTTACTTTTTCTGAGTTAGGTGGTTTGACCTTTGTGTGTCTTGTTACCAGACTTGCTTTTTGTATAAGGATTAGAATATCCCTGAAGTGTTCCATTCTATTTTATTTATTTTTGGTTGTTAAAATATATATATAAGTTATCGAATGACACATTATTTTTTGTTGCCACATCAACTAGAGATGAGACCTTTCAATAGTTTATAAGTGGGTCCAAACCTCACCTTACAAGCCGGTTTTGTAAAGTTGAGTTAGGCTTAAAGTCCACTTATGATATGTTATCAGAGCCTATCCTAGCAAGGTTGTTGGGTCTATTGGGCCACCGTTATCAGGCCGCTATCGGACTATCCTTACATGTAAGTTTCACGCTCGAGTTAAGGAGTCTCGGCATGGGGGGGGGGGGGGGGGGGGGGGGGGGGAAGGGTGTTGGAAATCCCACATTGACTAAAGATGAGACTTTTCAATAATATATAAGTGAATGCAAACCTAACCTTACAAGTTGGTTTTGTAAAATTGAATTAGGGTTAAAATCTATTTTTGATAATTTTTATTACAAACCTTTTAGATAGGACTATACTCATAAAACAACCCTGGAAGTTTGTTCAAATTATTAATTTTAGTTAGAAAACCAGTGTTAAGGTTAAGGTGATATTCATTTCCATAATTTAAAACCAGAGATTTGAATTCTTCAATGAAGAACAACAAAATGAGTTTCTTATTAATTGTTATAATGGTTTGTTCTAATAAAAATATGTGATAATTTGCCAGGTTGTAATTAACATTAATAATGAAAAAATATCAAATTTGGAACATACCATGAGTGAAAAATAATTGAGAAATCTCCATACTAGTAGGATTTGATTGAAAGTCACACTCCTTATCACTTATATCCATTAATGTTTTCTTAATTTAACATTTAAATTAAGTGTTAATTAACTTGCTTTATGATATCACTTTTTTTATATCTCTATTTTACATAAAATAGAATTTAAGAGCTTTTCAAAATTATAATTTGTTGTGTAGCATTTTCAGAATCTTTATTATATCATTAATTATACTAAAGCCCATAATATATATAAATTTGCACTTGCACTATTAAGATATTTCTAAAATTGAAATATCACTACACAAATAAATTTTTTAAAATTAAATTTCCTACTACAGCCAGGAAAAGAGCTTTCAATACAGTTCTAAATTTACCCGTAATATTATAGTAAATTAATAAATATATTATTATAAAAAAATTAATGTGTTTAATTTAAAAAGTATTTTAAAAAATATACCCTTGATATAATATACGTAATATACTATTTATAATACATTTACTTATATATTATTTATGCTATTGTAATTATATCCTGTAAAAACTTTTTTAATCATACAAATATCTTAGTTTAAAATATACAATTTTTAAGAATATAAATTGTTCTTCCAACTATTTTACGAAAAAAAAATATACTTAATTTGAGTTAAAAATAATAACAGTAACCAATGTTTTGTATATCTATCTACACCAATATTGTGGTCATTTTAATTAAATGTAATATGATTTAAAAATTTAAATACTTAATTCCTGGTACAACAGTAACAGTTTTTCATCAGTTATATCACTTAATATATAAAATTCTATGATAAAAAAATATTATAATCTCCATGACTTTTTCATAAATTAATCTATCGACATGCCTAATTTAAAATATAAATAAAACAGATTTTATATATTTATTCTCTATATGACATATATTTATTTTCAACCATATTTTTACCTCTTATTTAGAGGTTATAAAAAATAACCTACTTTATTCTTCTTCCTTTTTCATTTATCTAAAAATAATTTTGTTTAAGATATTTTATAATATACGTTCCATATAATCAATAAAGTATTTCTGTTAAACATCAAGTGATGTCAAAGTTTTGGTGAATAAGGACAAAGAAGTTCAATAATATGTGAATTTTTTGTACTGTAACTATATTTATGCATAACAACTACAATATCATTTTTCCTAATTAAGGTTATCATAAAGCCTTAATATTAATAAGGAATTAATAGAAATATATGTATAAATGACTTCCAAAAATAGAACATTTAAACAAATGACTTCAAATTTATTATTAAAGATTGTAATATCCTAACCCATTAGTTCATCAATAGCTCCATAACCTAAAGAGAGACTCTTAATTATCTATCACATTAATCGGGCTAAATTCATTATAAATACAAAAACTATTAATATTTAGCGGTTATAGCATGTAAGTTACTACATCTATACACATGATACTTTTTTTAAACATATACAACTTTTTAGCTTGTATTTACATAATTTTTATTAGTTAGTCATAATAAATCAATTACAACGTACATTCATATTTATTTCTATTATGTAACACAAATTAATCATTACAATTTTATTCCATTATATGTAAATTATTTTCAAAAGATCCCTACATCCCATGTGTTACCATGCTAGTTGTCCCAAATATTAATCAAGTTTGTTGATGAAATAGAGCTATAAGTATTAAAACTTTTAGTTATTGAAGTATTGCATTCAAAGGTTTTGAAATTTGATTTCAATTTTTCTTTTGACATATCCTTGATTTAAATTTTGGCACATATATATATATATATATATATATATATATATATATATATATATATATATATATATATATATAATTTTTGAAGAATTTATTATAATAATGAATGAATGTTAGTTTAAAAAAAGGACAATCAATATCCACTTAATTTCAATTATGATGAAATCATGAATCTATTTCAATATAGAAGGGGTCATGGCAAAGGATATGAATCATTCTAACCAAAAGTAAGAAAGTAAGTATTTGTAAACACTTATGGGTGAATCTTTTTTTATGATAGACTTGCACTTTTGTTTTTTCAACATTAAATAAGCCTTATTAATAATATATACGAAATTTTAAAAAATAATTTTACATATCATTGTTTAATTTGAAAAGCGTGTATGGAAAAATATAAGGAATTAATTAAATTTAACTGAGGCAAGTTATTCTCCGATATACACATAAATTATTTATAAAGAATTTTCCTCGACAACTAAGAAAATTACAATTTAACATATTAAACTTTGATGGTCAAAATCTTGACTATACTCAATTATTAGGGTGATGATTTCATAAACAATCCATTTTAAGTGAGTTTTGTGCACAACTGATTGCTGAAAAGATCATTCCAAAACCAGAACTCTAAACTTTAAGCCATATCCCAAGTCTCAAAACATGTACCCCTACCTGGACTCCATTTGCTGATATAATTAACCTAATCAAGATTTCATAATTTTATCAGAAAATAGACCCTTTCACATTTATACATGTTTAAATATTATATTATAATACTATATAATATACATGAAGAAATGTGTGGTGATGATATGCATTAAATTTTGACATGAGATCATCCTTATTTAAGCTGGATTGACTGAGAAGTCCTGGAGCCTATTTATGACTCAAGGCTCATTAACTCCTCCCTCTTATGTTCTTTTTTTGATACAATTCTTATTTGTTTGGTGCAAAACTCTTACCTATGCTGCTTCTTGTATCTGTGCAGAGAGAGAGAGAGAGAAATGTGAGAGTTAATAAGGTTGGATCTTTACCGAGAACAAAATATGAATATGTCATGTTAACTTGACCAGTGACAGAAATATGGCATAAAGGTGTGTAACCCTGGCAGGCCGAGGTTCCAAATTTAGGAAGTAGTGACCAAACACACAGGACTTTTCAGGGGTACCCTCCAATGGGATTCCCTCTCTTCGGTTTAGAAAATTGATGCTCTTTTTTCTTTCTTCCTATAACCTCTTTCTAGTTTCTACCACACTCTCTCATCTACTCAAATACCCTCCTCCCAACCCTCATCTTCATCATTCTCCACTAGTTCACAACACAACTTTTGAGAGACATATACACACAACCCTTTTGAGCCTTTTAGATCTGTCTTTTTAAGATTTGTTGATATGATTTGAGTAGGACAGTTCAGTTTCCTTTTGAGACATACAGCATTGCAATCTGGCTGAGGAATCATAAAAGGGAGGTAGCTATAGCTAGGCCAATGAAGAGGAACACTTTGATGAAAGACTACACTCACAGTTGTGCCAACAAGAACCCAACAAAAGACTTCACCCATGTTGCCAACTGCTACAACAAGCAGAACCAGATGGCTAAAGAGCTGTGGGAGTGCAGCAGCAACTCTCACAGCAATGCAGATCAGGACTATGTGAATGGCTTCCCATGGCCTCCAAGATCGTACACTTGTAGCTTCTGCAGGAAGGAGTTCAAGTCTGCTCAGGCACTTGGTGGACACATGAATGTTCATAGGAGGGATAGAGCAAGGTTGAGGCAGTCACCCCCAGCTGAAGGTCAAGCCCATATGTTCAACCTTAACCTTGACCCTACCACAACAAACCCTAACAACAACTCAACCTCATCTTGGTCCTTGTTACCATCTTCTTCATCTTCAGCCACTCTCAAACCTGTCACTTGCACATTACCCTTGTTTGTTTCTCCCACTCCTCCTTCACCTTCTTCTGAGTTGAAGAGATGGGTGGTTGTGGATGGCATTCTGCTGAACCCTTTGAGCACAAAGACTCCAGAGCACTCCAAGTCAAAGATTCCAGAATCTTTATCAGCTGGGGTTGGAGAATATGATCATGTTTTTGCAAGAGAAGATGGGTGCAAAGTGTTGAAGAAAGGAGAGATTCTGAGGATGGACTTGGAGATAGGTTTGCCTAGAAGTTATGATTTAGATCTGGAGCTTCGTTTGGGTACTACTTACTCTTAGGTCACACTCACACGGATAGGTATGAAGAAATCAGCATATGTAGTAGTAGTAGTTAACTAGTTATCATATTTCTCTATGTTAATTTACTTGTTAAGGTTGGCATGCAGCGAGAACATTGGATGATTATTAACTTGAAGTAGGGTCATATCAAATGGAAGTGTATCTATGCTCACCATCTTCAACATAATAGCTAGCTAGATTCTATACGTCTATGAAGGCTTTCACTTCCATTACTTAATAGTTACGGGTGAAAAGCTTAATCTTAACCTTGTTTTATGCTAGCTTTTGTGAATTGTCAATCAGAAATGATGATGTTTTGGACGTGCATGAATTAATATCTCTCACATGTTAATGATATCCTAAAGACTCTTGAATTTTGATGTATATAGTTGAATCAAATTAGAAAGTTGTAGCATACCACGTGAACAAAACTTTTAGTCCAACATTTAGTTACTGACGTATAATAATATAATGTTAGTTTTGAGCAGTTCTTCAAGGAAGATAACAGACATTAAACAGGAAATTGAAACTGAGCCTTACAATTTGGCATCATGAGGCACTTTGTAGTAAAGTATTTATGTAAAATATTTAGTCTGACATTGGGGCATGACATTATTGATTCAATTTCCAACACAAGCCTCATTATGTGACTGCACAAACAATGTCCTATTTGGGGCCACTACATTTTAAAGTTAAGCTGTTCCAACTCGCATGGCAATGAATGAGTTTGCATAACATAGTTTTTTCATTTGTTTGACTAGCCTCTTCACCATATTGGGCACTTGGAAAACGATGTGAGAAATTTAGAACAATCACCAAACTTACCAATGATACCATATGTTTGTTATTGCTGATTTAAGCCCCGAACGACACTTTGCACGGTGACATAATACATAATTACTGTTCAGAAGATAGTTGCTTTATTTAATGCTTATCTGGTTTGTTTTTGTGATTGTAAGGCATTGTAAGATGCAAGAACCCGCTAAAGAGAACAAACAACTTTTAGAACAGGAAAAATAAAAGCAATATGCAAAAGAAAGAAATGTTGTATATTGAAAAGGCAGAAGGAAACAAAAAGCTGCAAGTTATGACCAGTAATATCTACCTTCAGAACAATATCTCACAGAGAGCCAAACAGAGATGTCATTTCATTAAAAATGTTGCATGGTTTTGGTACCCCAATTTGATGGCATCCAGTACTCTTTCTATAGCAACACAAACGTGGCCATGTGAGCTTCCAATCTTCACTTCTCATTGGATATTCTCCAAATATTGACGAGGACAATTCCTTTCACAACTTCTACCCTCACACCAATATCACCTATGTATGGATAAACTTTCCCATAAATCAAACATTTACAAGTTAATGTTACCTTCTGTTTATTTGAAAAATACTTCAACAAAACAAATCATATTTATATTCTGTACTATATACAGATATTTCATTTAGACTAATATCTTAACTTATTAAATACTGGCATCTAATATCTTAATTTCAAACATGGTTATATAAATTAAAGAAGCATTATTTCCTTCAACACAAGGTTTAAACTCACTTATATTTCTTTTTCAGTAGAATTAGTGCAATGATTGCAGAATGTTGTAGATAATGTTTAAGGGAAAAGAAGGTATCCTTAACCTTTCACATAGATAGATGTGAAACTGACAAATCATGAACTGAGATACATAAGTGCCCCACTCATGAAAACAGAATTACTTAGGTAATGACAAAATGTCAGATTTCTAATTAATTGTAGATATGTGATGAAATTTTGATTCAAAAATTTGAATAGGTGGTGACAACAAAGGGGTTGTGGGACTGGACTAATCAGGTGATAGGAGTGTTTGTGAAGATGTTAGTGTCCTTGATTGAATCTGATCAATCTGGAAAATGGTGTGGGGGTCTCATAATACTTTGAACTGATCAAGACACAATAAGATTCCATTTAAGGAAACACCATCATACCCATTTGACACCCAGACATTGTCGGGAACATATAAGCCTTAAGATTTGGAAAAAAACACCCTTCTCAAGAACCCACTAGGGCACTTATTTATGGAAAAGAAAATTGAAATGGTAAACCATGTTAATTCACACATGAATTGATTGCTTACGTTCTATCATCTCCATGACTCCATCCCATGTCACCTTTTTATTATTTTTTTCTATTTTGTCCTTTTCCTTTCACTATATATTTAAGTCATATATTCTTGTTTGATAATTATGATTAAGTTAAAATATATTTCTACGTGTCTTTATTAGGGTAAATTGATTTTTATTATCAATTTATTATCCCAAAGTGTTTATTTTTATAGGCTGATATAAGAAATGTTAAATGATGTGACATTCTTATAATTTGTCATGTATGTTTTATCAAGTTATCAAGTTAAGATATATATGTTTTAAAAACCTAAATAAAACTTTTTAAATAAAGAATTAAACTGAAAAATAAGGTGCACATTGAAAATGTATCTTAACTTTATGAATAATAGAGGTGGTGGGAGGGATCAATCTTCTGTCATATTCGTTATCTGTGTATGTGGAGGTCTTTAGATATTATCCTTGGGTTAGGGGGAAGACAAAACTTGAAAAATGTGCTAAATTAACACAACATGGTAACCATATATACATAATGAAAAGCTGAAAGAATCAATTCTCTGTGGGAAGAAGCTTGATGGCAGCAAAAATATAGGCCAATGCAGATGCATCAATCAAGCATGATGCCTCTTACATGCAGGGCCCAGCTTCTTTTAACAACAGTCCACTAAGCTGTAGGTAAGTACTGTGAGTAGAGGTTATATTTGCGAGATAATAATAAGAGAAAAAAGAAATTATTTTTTATAAGATAAAATAAATTTGGAAGCTAATTTGTGAACCTTACATTAATTTTTCTAAATCTGATTTTATTTTTTATAGATAAATTCTTGAAATATGAACTGAAGTTTGGTTGAGCAAGATCCCATACATGGATTAAATAAAAATGTGTAGCTTAGAATTTTAATAACTTAATTAATGTAAAATCTTGTTAAAAACTTGAGTCAAAAGATGTTATGATAAGTGGATAATAAATCTTTAAATAACCATTCAATTTGGTTCTTAAAGGTGAAGAGTGGTAGGTATCTGAATAAATTTCAAATGAATCCTAGAAATTGTTTGCTATGCAAGTAAGTCCTTAGGAGATTCTTAATATAAGTTCACATCAATAATTAACAAAAGTGTTAAAATAAGCTCAAATCCATAAGTTAATCTGATTCACTGTAGATTTGAATCAGTTAATTTGAAAAAAAAACATGATATTTTTTTAAATGAGGGTTAAATTGAACCTAACCCACTTAATTTGTAATTAAATAAGTACTAATTATGTTGAGATAAGTTGGCTTGTAATTCATTTACAATAATTTTTTGTTTTTATTTTTTACCCTTTTTTTCATTATAATTTTTTATTATTTTAAATTGTGTAGGTTAATAATTTAATCCCTTTTAATACTGTAATTTTGTTCAATAGTTTTTAAAAGATTTGGATTTAATTTATTTATTCAATTACATAAGTTAACATTTTAATTTTCAAATATTATCTTTATAATATCACTTTCTAATTGTGATTAGCCCTTAGTGAAGATAAGTGATCATATAGATAGACTTAATCTAATTTGATTATAATGTAATAAATATAGAGAACAAAATATATTTAAATGTCCACCCTCCAATCTTCGGTAGATCAAGTTGGGTTATAAAATTTCTGGTTCATTAAAAAGTTAATTAGATTGAATTGACTCATTTTTAATTTAAAAATGTAATGATTTAGTCTGTGAAAATAAAGTTAACTTACTTTGACATCTTTAATAGTTCAAATGTTACACATCTCACTCTTATGTAATTCCTAGTTATAAGATATAGTAGAATGAGACTTACATACATCCAAATGAGACATGGTTAATAAATTCTTATTTTATATGTAAGTAAATTTAGATGTAAGTAATTATGTTACTATTGAAATCTTTTCAAATAAATCTAAAGTTCTTATGAGTGTTTGTGATATCCCATCATCATACAAACATGTAAATCTTACTAAGAATTAAGATGGAGATTTATATTAGAAATAAGCTAGAATAAAATTTGTCCCAACATTGAAAACATCAAATTGGAGACTTAAAAATAATTTAATCCAAAACTTTTAAGTTAAAAACTAAATCAGAAAATAAAATTGTAACACAATTATGATGTCCATCTTTTACGTTTCAAACGATTAAGATCCCAAAATTTTTGTAATTGTTTTCTCACTAAACATAGATCATTGGTAGATCAAATAAATATCAAGGCCAATGTTCTTCAATTGCATGCTGCAGCACATATTTTGTTTCAAGTTTCTTACATCTAAAAAGCTTCTCTATATCTTTCACTTTTTCAAACTAAACAACCCTAGAAGATGAAAGTAAAAAAAAAAAAAAAAAAAAAAAAAAAAAAAAAAAAAAAAAAAAAAAAAAAAAAAAAAAAAAAAAAAAAAAAAAAAAAAACCCAAAAAAAAAAAAAAAAAAAAAAAAAAAAAAAGACTAGTAAGAAGTATTATACAAATAGAAAAGGCTTTCTATCCGAAACCACCAACAAATAAGAAAAACAAATAACATGAAAAATAGAGAAACACAGTTCATGTTCTTGAACTCAAATAAAAGGAATGAATAAAGAAGGTTAAATGCATTTACATACCTTTTCCCTCATTTAAATATGAAATTATAAAGCACAAACTTGGTTCACGAGACATTGGAATTTATAGAGAAAAAATGAGTATAAAACAAGAAATGAAATCACGGAGAGACGGAAAACTTGTGATGGTTTTGGATTTATGTTATTCTTTGAAAATATTTAAAAAGTAGCAAAATGACTAAATATAAAACAATGAATTATTCAAGGACCTATTCAAACACATTAAAATCTCATTTCATTATGCCACACACTTAGGAGTCATTTAAGAATGAGAGATAGGTCACCATGACATTGCAAACACCTCAATTCTTTCGGTGTCAAATTAAGTATTTACTCTTAAATCTATTCCTAAAATATTTCTTTTACACATAAAAAGGTAGAACTTGTATTTTACAATTTGACATTTTGTTATAAAGAAGTTGGGTATTTTTAAGTATGAATTATGATGTTTTAATATATAATAATATCTTAAAATTATTATAAAAAAATTCACACACACATACACATATATAATAAAGTAAAACGTATATTTTTCAAGAAAATTGTTCTTAGAAAACAAATGCTTTTTTAATACATAAAAATATATGTATAATATACTTATATGTAGTTGTAATGAAATAATTTGAATAAAACAATCATACAAAAAGGAAAATTAACTAAAATAAACCATGATTTATAGTATAAAGATATAAAATTATATATAAATTAATGTTAAAAAACAACTCATTCGTATCATTATTAACAACAATCTATTCTCATAATTACACAACACATTCCTTATCTCAATAAAAGATTATTAAGGAACTATCTCACATTTCATTTTTTACTTTAATAAAAGACAAAAGGAATTATGATATCTTCCAAAAGACATATATTGAATAAGTCTTATAAAAGAATAACATCTTACTCTACAAGATCTTATGTAAGAGTTTCTAACAGTTTTTCACCGTGTTATATTTTAATATACAAGCTTTAGACTATTAATAAAAGTTAGATATCATATTCTAGTAATAAGTTTCAATTATATTTGTACTTATGATTTTTTTAGCAATGATTTGTGTAGACTGTGAAGTTATTTGTCCATCTGATTTCGTACGAGAAGCCTTCCACGTCTCATAGTGCAGAGGTTAAAATACAAGGTCATTATACTCAAGCCTTACTATCTCTGATCTAGATTTCATGAGGTGTTGCTCCAACAATGTGTACCCCCACCCCACGACAATAGATGGGGGGAATCATTCAGATCTTGCGTTCTTGGGTGGCTAGTCTTTTTTCCCACAATGTAAATAAAAATGTGAGACAACAAAAATTATAAGTACAAATTTGTGTAAGTATAAGAATTGTCAAAAACTAACCTATCAAGAGGTATCCAACCAACTGACATGAGATTGCATTAAGTCCTCCTGGTATGTACTTTATACGGGGACTATCATCTTTATGCTTTTATGAACACATACTCCTATGTTAAGAAAGTCTTGAAGTCCCTCCACCTAGTGGTAATATTTGATGAGACCTTCTTCTTGACCAACTTAGTGTTGAGAATGTCAAAATTTTGATGTAAAAAGATATAGAACGTTGATCAATTGAGAATGTAAGTTATAACAGAATTAACTAATAAGGTGTTCAAATAAGATGGTGTAATATTTGAATATCCTGCCACATGAGGTTCTTTTTTGTCTCTTTAACCTTAGCCCATGGAATGACAATAGAAACATGTTGAGCTATCAATCCCAAATAGTTTGATGTGAACCTTTGAAGATTTTTAGGATTTAGACCAGCCCAAAAGGAGATGAAGATTGTATTTTCCAATAGAGAACATAAATTGGTGCAACTAAGGAAGCCATGGAAAGCATGATACTTATGACAAAGTAGAAACAAGGCATGAACAAATATTAGAAACAAGAAAATTTCAAAGAAACAAAACATAAAATAGATTAAGGAAGAAGATGATAAGAACATGCCACCTTTAAGGTTGCAAGCCTTCAAAGATGAGTGAAGGATGATCTGACATTTGAGAAAACTTATCAAGATAAGAATAAAAAAAAAAAAAAACACAACTCAGACTCTCACAAAATGTCAAAAAGGAGTTTCTATTTCATTCAACTTTGTGATTTTACAAAGGAGAGCATTCCTATTTATACTTATAGAATTTGGCCAAGCAAGGAGTCTTAAAAGACAAAAAGAATTAACTATACTAATTAAAGTTAACTACACTTAACTATGTTTAAGCTAAAATAATCCTTTGAAATTAGGAAGATACACTTGGTAGTTTCTAAGATACATAAATTTAATGATTACTCTAAGATGACTAGGATGAATGTACATGAAAGAATGCACTAGGAAGATACAATGCATGAATGTAATGATGATAGGGGGAGGTCATACTAAAGGTAGATTCAATGGAAGAGTCTTGAAACTTGAAGACTCAAAGATGACTTTAAGTAAGTTCTAATTCAACACCAATTGAAAACCAACTTAAGCCTTCCAAAAGACACTTTTAATTCAAGACCAATTCTCTAAAGTTCCTACTCTCAAGTTCTTTCTATTTTTTTATAATTTACGAACATTTATTCTTCTAATTTCTTCCTCCAAAAGCTTTAAGGCTCTTTCTCTTTTTATTTCTTCATTTATATCTTCATTTGTCATACTTATTTTATTTAATCTTCATGTTTTCTCTTCTCTTTCTTTAAGAAGTTCTTCCTCATTCTCATATGTATCATAGTTGCTAAACTTAGTAGCATTTGAGCCTAATGGCATACCCAAACGAGGATCCACATTAATCTGCAACCTCTTCTTAACAATCTGTCCTGTAGTGATATAAGCCAATGAGTCACAAATCTACCTTGTTTGCTCTTTTCACTGCAAGATATAGACTCCCATAATTATGAAACATAACAATCTCAATAAGTTATCTTACAAAAATAATTGAAAACACTACAAAAATAAATGTTTAATGTCAATGAGTACTACATTAAGAAAAAAAGTTGCGACAAATATTAATATGAAAAATGGTTTTGAACCAATAATAAAAGTATGTAAATTAGTAATAGACGCATATGGAAATATTTAATGTACAACATAAACTTACAATGTCACCCAAACATATTACAATACATCTAACTTGTATGATCAATCTAAACTATAATTTTCCTAAGATATATTGTATAACCTATAATTTAATGCCTAAAATATAAACACACTAATGACTTAATAATCAAGTTATTCCTAAGGTTTATGGTTTAGGATTTCTACCTTTGATTTTCTACATTTAATCTCTATTACATTAATACAAATTCATAATTCAGCCTTTTAATTCTTCGATCATGCATTGTTCACCATTAAGCGATATCTGATACATTCTTAAGTCGTCCATTAGACAATTGTTTAATATACAGTTTAATAGTGTAGGAACAGCTGGCTCCAGAAGGGGGGTTGAATGGAGTCTGAACTCAATTCGCTATAAATAGAAACCACCAACCAAGACAAAAATATATAAGCACAGATAAAGCAGTTTTATACTGGTTCACCCTAATCTCTTGGGCTACGTCCAGTTCTCCCTTGAACAAACCGTTCAAGAGGTTTCACTATTCAGCAAATAGTTACAACGAGTACACAAACCTCTCCAGGTTATAACGAGTACACAAACCTCTCCAGGTTATCACGAGGACACAAACCTCTCCAGGTTATACCAGTCTCAATCTCCCCCTGAGATCAAGACCACTCAAGATTGAAATAAACACTCTCAAAAGAGAGAACAATGAAAGCTCACAAGGGTTTACTTCACACAACCCAAAACTCTAGATGCTCTCTATAGCAGATTGACAATAAACACTCAGTATATTTTCTTCAATGTATTATATGATGTATTTCTATTCCTGCTTCTTGTTGTATATTTTCTTCAACTTGAACTTGCTCCTCTATATGTAGCTTTTTAGAAACTAGCCGTTGGGATGATTTAACAGAGCAATCTTGACTTTCTGATGTATGGAGCTCAAACTGGAAGTATTTCTCTAATATTTTAAACTGCATTAAACTTGATTAATTCTATATCAGAAATAATTAATTTAAAATAACATAGAGAAATTGTATTTGAAATACTCATCAATAATTTCCATTATGAGCAGATTTGAACGTTAATGCACATTATGATATAAAATCAATTAATCACAATTAAATGCTTCATAATAATTTGAATATTTTCCGTTATGAACAAATTTGAATGTTAGAGCACAATATGATATAAAATCAATTTAAATCAAATCAATAACACATAAAAGTAAATAGTAAGAAAACTTATCTTTTTATAAACCATGTGTCTCCTGCTTTAATAATAATAATAATAATAATAATAATGTTAACTGCGCAATGTATATAAGTCATCAAATATAAATATATACTTCAGTTTTGTTATCATCAAAACTTTATCAAATGATTTGATTCTCTAAAGGGACTTTGGATCGTCTAATGTTCAACAAATAGTTATTTTGGAGTTTCTTTTAGGAATACTTTAGTTGTTGTGCACTTTCACTTTACTTTCTCATTGTTTTTTTTTTCATTCATAGCATTCGTCTGTTGTTGTTCAAAGTCTAATAGGAAACACTTTTCTGTTATTCATAAAATAGTCATTCCTTTTGTCATCCCCATTTTAATTTGTTACATCAATCAATGGGGTTAGTAAGCATGAGTCTTTGGATTCGACCTAGGTTAGCCCTATATTGCATTTTCAAGGGAGACGTAGTTTTATTTGAAAACATGACATGACAAAATGTTTATCAAACAACCACAAGAAATAGTATTAAGAAGATCCCAAAGAAAAAAAGAAACCTAGTATTTTGAATTATTATGTGGTTTATCTAAAATTGTCAGAAGAATGCAAGAGAGTTGGGTGTAAATGAATCTTTAAGACTAAGCGTGACTCTCATAACATTATCCAGTGCCAAAAAGCTCGATTTGTTTCCAAAGATTTTACTACAAAAGTTGGCATTGACTATAAGGAAACATATTTGCCTAGTTTTAAAAATATTCTTTCAGAATTATCATGACGTTAGTAACTCATTATGATCCTGAGTTATACCAAATGGATGTTAAAACCACTTTCTGAATGGGAATGTTTATATGACCAACCAATGGTGTTCAATGAAAAAGGAAACGATTACATAGAGTGTAAACTTAAGAAATCAATATATGAACTTAAACAGACTTTTAGACAACGATATCTTAAGTTCAATGACACTATTATATTCTTTGGATTTAAGGAAAATACCGTTGATTGATGCATACATCTGAAAGTCAGTGGTAGCAAGTTTATATTTATGATTCTTTATGTTGATGATCTTGCTTGCAACTAATGATCATAGTCTATTAAGTGAGACTAAGAAGTTTTTCCCTAACAACTTTGAAATAAAAGATGAGTGAGGAATAGTATGTTATGGAAATATAAATATTCTATGATAGTTCACGAGAATTGTTAATCTTATCTCAGAAAGTATATATTAATAAAGTTTTAGCGAGATTTATAATGGATAAATGTTCAACATCTCTCATTCCAATATAAAAAGGAGACAAATTTAGTCTAATACAATGTTTAAAGAATGATTTAGAACAAAAATAGATAAAGAATATCCCTTATACATCTGCTGTTGGGAATTTGATATATACTCAAACATGTATGTGGGAAGATATTAGCTTTACAATTCTTTACAATTGGTATACTTGGTAGATATAAGAGTAATTTAGGACTGAATCATTAGAAAGTTATAAAGAAAGTCATAAGATATTTGCAAGCAATAAAGAATTGCACACTTATTTATAGGAGGTCTGATCATCTTGAGGTGATTTGATGAGAAAAGCAAGGAGGCAATTATGATATTTAGTTTGGAAAAGGATATTACCGACACACTCAAGAAAGATGAGAAAGTGAGTGACAGTGACAAGTCATGGGATTGATCGCTAGAGGTTACTGTGATAAGATCACATTTCGGTTCTTATAACTCAATTTCACATTAAGCATAATTGTGTAACATTTAATACCCATTAGTAATTAACCTCTACTATTATCTTTAGTTCCTACTATATACATAATTGTTTTCCACCATGAGAACATGAAGATTCACAGTCTTTTTTATCTTTCCACTTCACCATTCAACTACTGCATTAAAAACATAATAAAAATTATAAAGAAAATATAAAATTATATTGACCTCATGAAGATCATATCATTTCCTCCTTCTTTAAAGACTTTCATCCTCCAATGTCATGAGTATGCTTCCTCTAAGAGAACATAATACCAGGATCAAAGATCATATTTTTATTAATTTTCCATTCCAAACTAGAATCCCTACAAACACTAATGCTTGATTGATACCAAATGACAATATTATCTTTATAATTATTTTTTCCTTGCTCTTTGTTGATAATTTCTTTTTCATTTATTTCTCCTTTTCTCTTTTTTTTTGTATTTTTTCTTTAATTTTTTTCTCTCCATTCATTCTCTTTAATTTCTTTTTTCTCTCAACTCATTCTCTTTAATTTCTTTTTCGCAACTCCTTCTCTTTTATTTCTTTTTTTTCTCTCAACTCCTTCTCTTTAATTTCTTTTCTTCACTAATTTTCTTCTCTACTAACTCTCTATTTTTTCTTTTTCTCCATCTCTCTCTTTCATCACAATTATAACGTGTCTTTCCTAATACTCATAAACCATTCTCTCTTTATCTTTACATGTTTTCTCTTTCTTTTATTTCCTTCTTTCTTCAAAATTATCCTTTGATTTCCTCTCCATTTGTTAAACAAAATCATCTGATAAATAATTTGTGACATGCATTGAATTGAGAGTAACTTTGGCATTACTATTTACCATAAATAAAAAAAAATTTTGAAAGTAAAAAGAAATTTCATAATCAAGAGTTATAGTTTTGATATCAAGTGATGAGAAAAACAAGAGGAACCATTTTGATATGTAGTTTGGAAAAGAATATTGATGTCACACTCAAGAAAGATGAGAAAAACGAGAGGAACCATTTTGATATTCAGTTTGGAAAATGATATTGATGTCACACGATGAGAAGTTGAGTGATAAATTTTGGGGTATATCGTCACAAGTTACCCTTATAAGGTTACATTTAGGTTCTTATAACTCAGAACTTTGTAAAGTTATTATAAAGAGAAAACTCATTTTTCTTTCAAAATTTATCTATCTCCTTACATTTCTACCGTTTATAGATCAAATTATGTAAGACCCTGTAAATTTCACATTAATCATGACTATGTAGCCTTTAATACCCACAAGTAATTAACTCTCACTAGTGTTGCCTTTATTTTTCACTATATACATCATTATTTTCCAACATGAACATGAATGATTCACAAGTTTTTCTTTTATTTTTCTATGTGACCATCCAACTACTTAATTAAAAACATAATAAAAATTATAAAGAAAATATAAAATTATATTTACCCAATGATCATATCATAGTTGCATACACAAATTTAGATTGTACTGGTTGTGTGAATACAAGAAAGTCTTCATTTGGTTGTTAGGAGTATCTTTTAGCTAGAGGAAAAGATTCATGAAAAAATGTGAAGCAGTCAATCATTGATGCATCCGCCAAGGAGGCTTTGTGACATGCTTTGAGGCCACAATTTAGGCTAATTGTTATGGAATTTTGTTTGAAGACTTTGAGTAGTTAACAGTATTGCTAAGCCATTGAAAATGATTTATTGTGATAATTCTGCAGTTGTCTTCTTTTCTAAAACTGAGAAGTATTCCAAAGATTCTAAGTATATGGAATTGAAATAATTTATTGTTAAATAAGAAGTTCAAAAATTATAAAGTGTCAATAGAACATATAAGCATTGATCTTATGATTGTTGACCCTTTAACAAAAGGGTTGCCTCCCAAAGTACTTAGTAACCATGTAAAGAATATGGGCATTATGTCTACTAGTAAATGTTGAATGTTAATGTTGTTATTCATGTCTATTTGACACTTTGAACTCATTAAAGTTTCTAATGATATATATATATATATATATATATATATATATATATATATATATATATATATTATTGTTAATGAAATATGACATTATGTTTGAACTCATTATGGACTTCTCATTGTAAAATCACATTAAGGAGAAGCTCATATAGTCCTACATAGGTGCAATGGAAGGGAATATGTAGATTGAATGACATATAATCATCATAACTCTTATTGTTATTTTATCTTTAATTGTGAATAATGATGGAACCAATTTATTTAAAGTCCTTTAATCCATATTATGATTTGTGTAATTATTAAATCATGAAGTGCTATAGCATCACATTAGTCAAGTGGAAAAATGTTAAGAAAATAAATAAATTAATTGAATAATATAACTCATGTGAAATATAATTACGAGCTTGAATGTGATTTAATAAAAATGAAAGGACTAATAGGTTAGTATGAGAAGTTATTTTATAAAATGATGGTCACCAACTTGGTAAATGTTGGCCAAAATTAAGAAAATAAGGGTTTTGCCTTTGGAATGAAGGTTGGTCACTATTAATCATCAAGAAAGAGTGTGAGAAAGAAAAGTAGCTACAAAGATACACAGAAAAAAAAAAGGATAAAAAGAAAAATTAATGTTCATTAAATCTATCATGGATCGAGACAGGTTTCTTTCACTATTATAATCTACATGAGAATAATAATTTCTAATATCTTTATGATGTGGAATAACTTTATTGAACCTACAAGAAGAGATACCCTAATTTACTCTTAAAAACTTTATTGAACGACCAAACATAATATTACAACCCAATATTACATGCATTATCATAACTTCACTTATGAAAAAAAAATTAGAGCACTTAAGTTTTGTGAAAAAGAAAAATAATTTACTTCAATTAAATTTTTCACAATGTAAAATTGACCTAATTTATATTGTGTTCTAATCGATAATCTCTAAAAAATGACAAAATATCATCTCGATTTTTGAAAGTAGTTAAAGAAAATAAAACTTTAAAAAAGTAATCATTTTCAATAAAAAAAAAGATTTATATATATAATTTTATAATTTCAAATAATGAAAGATTTACTTTTTACTTATCTTAAACTTTTATCTTTTAGTTAGATACATAAGAATTTAGTTTATGGTGAAATAAAATAAAAGAAAAGGTGTGATATCATGTTATGCCGTTGTTGGTTTTGATCTTTAAATGCGAAAGGTATTTGTTTTGACTTTAAATGTGTATTAAAATTATTTAGATTTGTTGAGATAATATTGTTAGTATTAATATTATTTTTAAGATATTATTTTTTTTGAAATTTAAAATATTATCTACTTAAGAGTTTAGAACTCTATCCTATATCTAAAAATTAAGGAAAGAATTTTAAATTAAGCAATATCAGATTATAAAACTACTTTTAAACACTAACTTTTATTTATTTTATATCCCACTTACAGTTGTATATAAAGAAAAAAAGGCTATCACGTGTGGTTTTATTTGTATACATTGATTGAAGATATATTGCAGGGTACACACTATTTTAATGTGAAACATTTACTCTTTTTTTTTTCATAAACCAAATAAGTATCATATAAAATAGGTAAAAGGTACACATCCAAGAAATAAACTTTGGTACTCTATGTTCTCACTAGAGTACTATGTTCTTGACTCTTAATATCACGTCCATTGATTTGGGGAATAATGTGCGATGGCCATGAAGGTTTCTTCTTTTAGACTTCATTCACTGTCATTGTGCGATTCATATACAACATCAATCTCCTTCTTTTGAATGTGCTTACTACATAATTAATGAATAATCAAATAAGGTTTATCACTGAAATTTATATGAATGAAAACAAAACATTTGTGAAAAAATATTTTTAAAATAAATTTCATACTTCAAGATATAGTTTTTATTCTTGACTTAAACTTAAAAAATAAAAAAATGAGTTGTTATAAAATTTCAAATATATTAGATATGTTTTTAAAATATGTTTTATTTTTTTCTTTAAAAATTAAATATATTTTTAGGAATGGATGAAAAATTGGCATAAAAGATGAAAACTTTAACACCTACGTACTATTAAAAATATTCAGTTGCACATAAGTTTTACATCTACTATTAATAACAAAAGTCTAAAAATATATTTACATTTTAAAAAGACCTAAAGATAACCTTTGAATTTTAGATAACCCCTAAATAATAATTTTTTAAAGAATTATTTGATATTTAAGGATTTTTTTAGGTACACAAAACATATTTTATCCAACTTAAAAATATATTTTTGGAATAAATTAAAAATATCTTATTCTTTTCATTTTTATATATTAGATTTAGTTGTGTTACGATGAGCTCATTCACAAGCTCTATTAATTAGGAAGAAAAAGAAAAACATGTTTTCGTGGTTAATTTTTCTCATACTTTTTATAATAATAACTTTACTTTTCAAATTTAAAAAAGTATGTAACTTTAGTTTTTCTTAATTTAAAAAGAAAAACGCTGAATACTTGTACATGAGATATTAAATTAAAAAATAATTATAATTACGAAATGTAAAGACACATTTACATTCTATTGAGATATATACACTTAATTTATATCCGTGAAAGTGAATTAGTTGTTGTAAGATTTATTTAAGACTTTTCAATTCGTCCCTTTCGTTTTGGTTTCCAAATATATATTATGACATCACTTATATAATTGAATTACGATTAAAATGAAAATAACAATTTTAGTAATTTAAATAAATATTTAGATAAAATTTCATTTTTATTAATGATGGAAATTCCACATCGACTAGAAATAAGATCTTTCAATAGTTTATAATTGTAACAGCCCAAAAATTCTATAACTTTTGTCTGTTATAAAGTATTAACATCCATTTAAAGTTCAAGGTACTACAAAAAGTGTTTAGATACCTCAGAGTTATGTATAACTATTCTCATGACAAAATATCTTTAAGGTGCTCCTAAACCTGCATCTGCACCTGCTCATGTACATAGTACAATCATCACAGTTTACAAAACAACAAGAAAAGCAAGGGTAAGCTATCGAAATAATGTTTTTAGCTTATAAGAGTGAAAAGAATTGAAGTGATTAGATTTACAAATGCAAATATGAATTCTTAAGTCGAATAAAACTAAGTTTAACATTCAATCACAAACTTTCATACTTTAT